>Ga0099824_1005816_pt1 | contig 17224 bp, 15 predicted proteins | sample SiratrowhiteBW_FD_76837 | JGI IMG/M metagenome (GOLD analysis project Ga0099824, IMG submission 76837) | Root nodule microbial communities of legume samples collected from California, USA - Siratro white BW | ecosystem: Host-associated > Plants > Roots > Nodule | place: USA: California... | reverse complement strand
TTGTAATTCAAGTCTAATTAAAATTAAATTTATGAGAAAAATAGTTATCGCACTATCAGTATTAATGGCCCTAACATCATGTGTTTCTAAAAAGAAATATGCTGAGTTGGAAGCTAAAAACAAAGAGACTCAAGATTTGTTAAACTCATGTACTGTAAAATTAAATACGTGCTTAGAAGAAAAAGCTGGATTAGCTGCTACAGCTGAAAGCTACAAACAACATAATCAAGATCTAATCAATAGTTCTAAAGATTTAACTATCTTAACTACTAAAGGTGCTGAAAACCTTGAAAAATCTCTTGAAAGTTTAAAAGAAAAAGATTTAAAAATCGCTAGACTTCAAGACGCTTTAACTAAAAAAGACAGCGTCACTTTAGCATTGGTTACAAGCTTAAAAGGAGCAGTTGGAATCAACGATCCAGACATCGAAATCAATGTTGAAAAAGGAGTTGTATTTATTTCTATCGCTGATAAATTATTATTCAAAAGCGGTAGCTATGAAGTAAGCGACAAAGCGAAAACAGTTTTAGGAAAAGTTGCTAAAGTGGTTAACGACAAACCTGATTTCGAGTGTATGGTTGAAGGCCACACTGATAACGTACCATACAAAAGCAACGGTATTATCTTAGACAACTGGGATCTGAGCGTTAAACGTTCTACTTCTATCGTACGTGTATTAACAAACGATCTTGGTGTTAACCCAGCTAAATTAATTGCTGCTGGTAGAAGCTCTTACGTTCCATTAGTTTCTAATGATACCGCTGAAGATAGAGCTCGTAACAGAAGAACTCGTATCGTAGTTATGCCAAAAATCGATCAATTCTATGATATGATTGAAAAAGAAATGAAAAAACAAGCAAAATAATCCTTGGTTTTACATACTATAAAACAGAAAAAGCAGGTCAATTGACCTGCTTTTATGTATTCTTAATTCTTATTTTAATTAATCACAATTAAACGCAAAATCAAGAATAACATTATCTTTAAGTAACTAACTAAATTTTAACATAATAAAGTTACTCATTATTTTTTGTACTTTTATACTTTTAGTGTATTTTTTTACAAAATATCAATATCACCCTTACCTTCTCTTACTATAACTGGTTCATGTTCAGAAAGATCAATAATTGTTGATCCCACATTATCTCCGTAGCCACCATCTATCACCATATCTACAAGATGTTGCCACTTTTCAAAAATTAACTCTGGATCTGTGGTATATTCTATTACATCATCTTCATCGCGAATAGAAGTGGAAACCACAGGATTTCCTAACTGGCGAACTATTTCTAATATGATATTGTTATCTGGAACACGAATACCTACCGTAGTTTTCTTTTTAAATTCTTTTGGTAGATTATTATTACCAGGCAGAATAAAAGTATATGGCCCCGGCAATGCTCTTTTCAAGATTTTAAAAGTTGATGTGTTAATCTGACGAACATAATCTGATAAATTGCTCAAATCATGGCAAATAAAAGAAAAATTGGCTTTCTCTAACTTTACTCCCTTTATTTTAGCAATTTTCTCCAATGCTCGCGAATTGGTAATATCACAACCTAAACCATAAACTGTATCTGTTGGATAAATTACCAAACCTCCATTCTGAAGCACTTTTACCACTTTGGCAATTGCAGCTTCACTAGGTTTGTCTTGGTATATTTTTATAAATTCTGCCATATCTTTTTGTTTCAAGTTTTTGTTTGTTTCATGTTTCAAGTTTGTCAGCCTGAGCGGAGTCGAAGTCCTCATTAGTTGAAAAGCTCTTCGACTCCGCTCAGAGTGACAAATGTTTTCGAAACTTGAAACAATATTTTTATCCTACGACATCTAATTTAGCAAATCTTAACAACAATTTCTTAATTCCGCCTACTTCAAATTTAATTTCTGCTTTTCGGTCTGCACCTGCTCCTTCAAGATTAATCACTTCACCTTTACCGAAACGTTCGTGCATTACAATATTTCCAACAGTCAATTTGCTGTCAAATAAATTCGAATTGCCATTACTTGGCGCATTTCCAGAAACAGGTTTTAATTTACGAATATTCAAATCTGGTTTAGACTCATTTTTAGTAATATGAGCAGGAGGAGTTCCTCCAACCGGTTTGCTTAGTCTTAGTTTTGATTTATCGACGTCTCCAAAAATATCACCATCAATTGGCGATTTATAACGGTAACTTGTTTCGGCAGGTGTCAAATACTCTAAATATTGCCCATCAATTTCTTCAATAAAACGAGATGGTTCACTGTCTGTCAGTTTTCCCCAACGGTAACGAGATTGCGCATAGGTTAAATAAGCCTGATGTTCTGCACGAGTTAAGGCTACATAAAACAATCGACGCTCTTCTTCTAGTTCACTTCTAGTGCTCATACTCATAGCACTTGGAAACAAATCTTCTTCCATTCCCACCACAAAAACGTGAGGAAACTCTAATCCTTTTGCCAAGTGAATAGTCATTAAAGCTACACGATCCTCGTCATTTGTATCTTTATCCAAATCTGTTGCCAGAGCCACATCTTCCATAAATTCAGAAAGTGCGCCTCTTGCCCCATCAATTTCTCTTTGTCCCTCAGTAAAATCTTTAATACCGTTTAATAGCTCTTCGATATTCTGAATTTTTGCCATTCCTTCAGGAGTAGCGTCTTTCTTCAATTCCTGAACTAATCCTGTCTTTTTAGCGACGTGATCTGTCAAATAAAAAGCATCCTGATTCTGATCGATAACCTGAAAACTCTGAATCATCGTTACAAAATCTTTCAGTTTATTCTTTGTACCAGCATTCAGTTTCAAATCGATTTTATCGATATTCACCATCACTTCCCAAATCGAACGTTTGTAATGATTGGCAGCAATAGTCAATTTTTCAATAGTGGTATCTCCAATTCCACGAGCTGGATAATTAATAACACGAATCAAAGCCTCTTCGTCCTTAGGATTTAGAACCAAACGTAAATAGCATAAAACGTCTTTAATTTCCTTGCGCTGGTAGAATGATAATCCTCCATAAATTCTATATGGAATATCACGCTTTCTCAACGCGTCCTCCATCGCACGCGATTGCGCATTGGTACGATACAAAATCGCGAATGAACCATTATGCAATTGATGCTGCATTTTCTGTTCAAAAATGGTGCTGGCTACAAAACGACCTTCTTCTGCGTCTGTCAAACTTCTATGAACCTTAATTTTTGGTCCAAATTCGTTTGCTGTCCAAACCACTTTATCCAGTTTCGTTTTGTTGTGATCCATAACCGTATTGGCGGCTTCCACAATATTTCTTGTAGAACGGTAATTTTGCTCCAGACGAAACATCACCACACCTTCGTAATCTTTCTGGAAGTTTAGAATGTTATTGATATTCGCACCACGGAAAGCATAAATACTCTGTGCATCATCTCCAACCACACAAATATTCTGAAACTTATCAGACAAAGCTCTAACAATCAAATACTGAGAGTGATTTGTATCTTGGTACTCATCAACCAGAATATAACGGAAACGATTTTGATATTTTGCTAAAACCTCAGGGAAACGGGTCAATAATTCGTTGGTTTTCAATAACAAATCATCAAAATCCATTGCACCGGCTTTGAAACAGCGCTCCACATACTGCTGATAAATTTCTCCCAATCTAGGCTTTTTAGACATCGCATCTGCTTCCTGCAATTCAGGATTATTGAAATACGCTTTTACTGTAATCAGGCTGTTTTTGTAACTTGATATACGTCCTAAAACTTGTTTTGGTTTATAAATATCACGATCCAGCTGCATTTCTTTGATAATCGAAGAAATCAATCGCGCCGAATCCTGAGAATCGTAAATGGTAAAATTGGAAGGATATCCCAAAAGTTCTGATTCTGCACGAAGAATACGCGCAAATATAGAGTGAAACGTTCCCATCCAAAGATTTTTTGCCTCAGATGCTCCCACAATATCTGCAATTCTATGCTTCATTTCTCTTGCCGCTTTGTTGGTAAAAGTAAGCGACAAAATATTAAATGCATCAATTCCCTGATGCATCAAATAAGCAATTCTAATTGTTAAAACACGGGTTTTTCCCGAACCTGCACCAGCAATAATAATCATTGGCCCGTCTTTCTTTAAAACAGGCGCTCTCTGCGCTTCGTTGAGCTGGTCAATATATTTCTGCATGTAATTTTCTCCTTTTAGGCAAAAATAAGAATTAATACTTTAAATAGCTACTAAGATACTGAGGTTCTAAGATGCTAAGTTTTTTGTTTTTTTGAAGCCAAACAATAGGCATTTTATTAAACATAGGTTCCCGCTTTCGGCTATATCTCTCCGCTCCGCTGCGAGGATACCGCCTCAATCGGGGCTAAGAAGCAAACATTTTTTTTGAGATGCTAAGATGCTAAGTTTCTGATATTCTAAGTTTTTTTTTAGACAAAATAGAGAAAACTCAGCAACTTAGCATCTTAGAACCTTAGTAACTTACTTAAAAAACACATCGTAAGCAAATCGAATCAATGTTCCCACAACCACAATCAAAAAGAAAATTCTAATAAATCCGTTGCCTTTATTTATCGCTAATTTTGCTCCAAGCCAACCGCCAAGTCCGTTGCTAATTGCCATTGGAATAGCGATTGCCCAAATGATTTTTCCTTTTATCATAAACAAACAAATCGAACCGAAATTGGTTGCCAGATTTACCATTTTAGCATTCGCGGAAGCGTGAAGAAAATCGAAACCTAGAAGTGCAATAAAAGCGACAACAAAAAAACTTCCTGTTCCTGGACCAATAAATCCGTCATAAAATCCAACAATGATACTAATAACAACTGCATACATAATTTGAGTTACTGCAGAATGATCTTTTGCAACATGCTGACCAAAGTTTTTCTTCGCATACGTGTAAATGAACAATAATGACAAAACGACAAGTAAAAGCGGTTTCATAAAATCATTACTAACAAGCGTTAAAACAGTTGATCCCAAAAATGCAGAAGGAACGGCCAGACACATCATTATAATTAGCAATTTCCATTGAATTACTACTTTCTTCAAATACTGAAAAGCGGCAAAGGCAGTTCCGCTAAAAGCTGGAATTTTTAAAGTCCCGATTACAGTCGAAACTGGAAGATTTGGCAGTAAAATTAACCCCATAGGTGTTTGTATTAATCCACCTCCGCCAACAATTGCATCAATAAAACCGGCGGCAAAAGCCGCCAAACAAAGAAAAAGTATTATGTATGAATCCATTAAAAAGATATTTCGGTCTTAGTAAAAAACAAGTTGCAAAAGTACGTCTTCCTTTTTGTTTATTACTATAAATTTAAAGTTGATTTTTGATCAAAAAGTATATTTTTGCTTAAAAATTATTCCAATGGATTTCAACAAAATTATAGAACTTGCGAGTTATACTTTACCAGCCTTAGTTACAGGAGTTGTAGCGTATCGTTTCTTTGAATTACACATTAAAAACAATGACAGAAAGCGTGCTTTTTTATTAAACAAGCAAGCACACAAAGAATCTCTTCCTGTGCGCTTACAAGCATACGAGCGTATGACTTTGTTTTTAGAACGTATTAACTTGACAAAATTGTTAATTAGACTTTCTCCTATTTCTCAGAATAAACACGATTACGAAAATTACGTAATTGACCAAATCGAACAGGAATTTGAGCACAATCTAACACAGCAGATTTATATGTCTGAAGAATGCTGGACTATCATTACAACTGCCAAAAATGCAACAATCCAAATGATTCGTAAAGCGGCCATGAGCGATAAAGTGGAAAATGCTGATAAACTTCGCGAAGTAATCTTAAATGATTTATTAGAAAAGCAATCGCCAAGTAATGCAGCATTAAGTTTTATTAAATCTGAGGTTGCTGAACTTTGGTATTAAATAAATATTGCAGATTTTAGATTGTAGATTTTAGAGTTCAGATTTAAAACATTCAATCTAAAATCTAAAATCTGCATTCTGAAATATCAAATCAAAATCTTATTATCACTCATAACCTCAGATTTATTCTGAGCATATTCATAACCTTGCTCCCACCATTCTTTCATTACCTCTTTATTAAAAATCAGAGCATTATCGGTTAGTTTTATAGGAGTGTAATATAAATTTAGTTTTACATTCTTATTGTTTGCCATAAGTTTTCCTATAGCAATATCATGTTTTTCTACTTGATCTAAGGCGATTCGGAACAAATCGATCATTAATGAAAACGGATTTTTTCCAATTACTGTTTTCGTCGTATTAACCTCAGTTTCAAGTATAATTACATCTATTTCTGTTGCCCCTCTATTGATTGCTTCGCGAATAGGAACTAAACTTGAAAAGCCACCGTCACCATATTCACAGTTGTTTTTTTCGACCAAACTCATAAAAGGAACATAATTGCTCGATATCCAAGACCATTCGCAAAATTCCTCGTAAGTACAATCTTTTACCGATTTATATTCTGATTCGTTTTTAGTAAAATTGGTAACCGTAACAATAACGTCGGTTTTTAGCTTTTTTAGTTTATTAAAATCAGAAAGAGAAAAATTATTCTGAATATACTTTTTCAGCCCTTTGCTTTCGCCAAAAGTACGTTTTCCTTTAAAGAATTGACGCAGTACATTAAAGTGATTAATAGTCACAATATCAACGCCATCTTTCGTTTTTACCACAAATGGACAAATATTAAAAATACTCGACATGGTAACATTGGTATAAACAGAATGGATTTTTTTAATATGACCGAGAGCCAAATGCGGAATCAGCAAACTTCCTGTTGAAGTCCCTATAAACAAATCGTATTCGTGTTTTTTTTCTTCTATTAAATATTGGGCAACACCGCCAGCAAATGCGCCTTTACTGCCACCACCTGAAATAACCAATGCTCTCATAAATTGTAATGTAGGTTTTGTTTTTTTGGGATATTTTTTTTGAGACTTGATAGAGGAAAGAAGCAAGGAGAAAGACCTTTTATATTCTTTGCTATGAATTCTTGACTCTTGCTTCTTGCCTCTTTCTACTCTAATTTACTCCTTCAACAAACGATTCAATTGGAACTGTTCATCGGGTGTCAAATTAGGCAAAATTCTATTAAAAGAAGCACGCATTTCAGGATTTTTTAACAGAAGTCTTATAGTATCTCTACCAAATTTCGAAAACTGCCACATATGATGCGTTGTAGCGCCAACTAAATTACTCAAAACCTGATCATTAATAATTTTAAAAGCTATTAATTTTTCTAACGCGTTTTGACGTGTTGTAGCTTCGTATTTTGAAGATGAAAATGCGATTAGTTCATTTATCAAATCATCTTTTTTATTGGTATAGTTTGGCGTCGACAAAGCAAGAGAAAGCCATAAAGTCCTCAAATTATAATCGTTGAAGCCAATCCAACTTTTAGATTTATCCAAGTATTCTGTTCTATGATCTGGGAAATTTCTCCATAGCCAATAAAGCGCTATTTCTTGCGTCTGATACGATTTATCATCCAACAGCGTTTCATAATTTGTTCTAAAATCTCCTGGAATTTGGGTCAAAGAACCAGCTAGATTCTGGCGGACTTTGATGTTATTAGTCTGCAATGCCAAAAGCAGAAGAGCTTTTTTGTCTTCGTATTTTTCATTTTCCAATTGATCGACAACAGCTTCTTTTACCGATTGATAAACATCAGATTCTAAAGTAGATTTCAAAATATCTTTTTTCTCTGCAAAAGGTGTTTTTTTCAATTTATCGATTTCTAGTCGCTTTTGAATCGTTTTGTTTTTGCTCAATAATGCATTTGCAATCGGCGTATCAAAAGCAGTCGATTCCAGCCAAGTTTTCTGAAATTTCTCCAAATCAAAATCGGAAACTTTTTTAATTTCATCAAAGAAATTCTGCGTGTTTACAGTTTGATAAGCATATTTATTCAGATAACTTTTAATTGCTTTTTTGAACGCTTTATCGCCAATTGATTCGTGCAGAACAAACAATGCCCAAGCGCCTTTTTCGTAAAACGTAAGCGAACTTGCTTTTGCATTTAAAACAGGAATGGTGTCCGTTCGAGACGCAAACTTTATTTGTTGCGCTGTGTCGTATAATTTAGAGTAAAAATAATGTTCTCCATAAATGTCTTTTTCAGCAAGCAACGCAAAATAAGTGGCAAAACCTTCTTGAAGCCAATGATGCGTGCTGCTTTCGGCGGTAATAAGATCTCCAAACCAATGATGCGCTAATTCATGAGCGTCTACATTGGTATAATTTCGATCACAAAAACCAGTTGAATCTACCACATAACGGGTTGCAAAAAGAGTCGAAGTTGTATTTTCCATTCCGGCATACAAAAAGTCTCGTACAGGAATCTGTCTATTGATTTTCCAAGGATATTTTACGCCGATTTCTTTTTCAAGGAAATCAAAAATGCGTTTCGAGTAACGATACGTTGGCTCAAAACGATCTGTATCTTTGGGTTCGTAATAATATTCTAAAGGAATTCTACTCTTAGATTTAAATTCTTTTTTATCAAATTTCCCAATAGCCAGCATCAATAAATACGAACTCATTGGTTTTTCCATTTCAAATTGCCAATGATCCAAATTTCCATTTGCAGTTTTTGCTTTTAAAACTCCGTTAGAGACCACCTGATAATCTTTATCAAAAGAAATCCCTAAATTGAAAATCAACTTTTCATTTACATCGTCAAAACTCGGAAACCAATTGCTTGTATATCTGCCCTGCCCTTGTGTCCAGATTTGCACTTCATCATTTCCCATGTCAACAAAATAAAGCGCTTGTTTTGGTTTTGCTGTGTAATTGAATGTCAAATGATTTTGCCCTTTACTAAACGGAAAAACCAATTTTAACTCTTTATTGGTATTAACAAACATGATTTCGTTTTCATTGACTTTCACATTCGAAAATTCCATGTCTTTAGCGTCAAGCGAAATTGTATCGGTGTTTTGCAATACCTCAAATTGAAAATCGACAGCTCCAGAAATAAGTTTATCTTTTGGATTTATAGACAATTGCCCTGAAACCGATTTAAAATCAACGTATTGCGTTTGCTGAGCAAATAGAAAACTGGTGAATAATAGAAAAATGTATTTCATTGAAACAATTTTGAAGGCGAAATCCCAAAGTTACAAAGGTTTCCTTTACAAATAGAATGAAATTTGTATGTTTACAGTATTAAAATGCCAAATCGTGTCTGAACCTCAAAAAGCCTTATTTAACTGGAGCAGCGGAAAAGATTCTGCTCTGGCTTTATACAAAATACTCCAAAATACTGATTTTAAAATCGAATGCTTACTGACAAGTGTAAACCAGCAATATCAGCGTATTTCGATGCACGGAATTCGTGTTGAATTGCTGCACGAACAAGCGCAGAGCATCGGAATTCCGTTAAAAATTCTAGAAGTGCCCGAAATGCCGACAATGGAAGTTTACGAAAAAGTGATGACTGAAACGTTAACCGAACTAAAGCAAAATGGCATAACGCATTCTATTTTTGGAGATATTTTTCTGGAAGACTTACGTCAATACCGAGAAAATCAATTGGCAAAAATCGGATTAACAGGTGTTTTTCCGATTTGGAAAATCCCGACTCAAGATCTAATTCAAGAATTTATTTCATTGGAATTCAAAACCATTGTGGTTTGTGTAAACGAAAAATATTTGGATAAAAGTTTTGTCGGCAGAATAATCGATCAAGATTTCATAAATGATTTGCCTGAAAATGTTGACGTCTGCGGTGAAAACGGTGAATTTCATACTTTTACTTTTGATGGTCCGATCTTCTCAAAACCAATAGATTTTGAAATTGGCGAGATTGTTTATAGAAAATATGAAAAGCCAGAAAAGCAAGATTCATCAAATACAGCCTGTGATACTAATGATGAAACTGCTTTCGATTTTGGATTTTGGTATTGTGATTTAATTAAAAAGTAAAATGAAATTATTGTTTAGGCTCTTATTTGTCATTTTTATCTCTTTGTCTCTCCAAAGCTGTTTGGTCAACAGATGCAAGAGACCTCAAATAACAGGATACATTTATGATGCAGAAACAAAACAGCCTATTGAAAATTGTAAAGTTGGTGAGACTTTAACTCAGTCAAACGGTTCTTTTTCATTAAAAGAAAAACGGTATCGCCAATTTACTATTTTTGGTTTTGAAGCGCCTACTTTGTCTGTAAATGAACCTATACAAAAAGAAGGTTACGAGCCTAAAAACATTCAATTTATGCAGCCTTTTGGAGGCGGAATGAAAAAAGGAGCGTTACATCATGCAGATACTATTTACATCAAGAAAAATATTTTAAAAACAAACTAACATGGATTTAAAAGAAAATGATGAAGTAAAAAAAGTAATATTCTTTCTGAAAGAAATTGGAATTGATATTGTAGAAAAAGAGCTTGGAGAAACTTTTTTGCCAGGATTAGAATTAGGTCCTAACTGCATCTATATCGATTACAGTAAATTATTATATCCTGGCGATATTTTACATGAAGCTGGACATCTTGCTGTAACGCTTCCGGCTGAAAGAAAACTAGTTGGAACCCTAGAAATCTCTAAAGATTGGCCAACACAAGGCGACGAAATTGCTGCGCTTTTATGGTCTTATGCGGCTTTAAACCATTTAAAGCTTTCACCTGAATTCGTATTCCATCAAAATGGGTATAAAGGTAGTTCTGAATGGTTTATTTCAAATTTTACTTCAGGAAATTATATGGGATTGCCTCTTCTGGAATGGATGGGACTATGTTTGGGGAAAGAAAAAGCTGAAAAAGAACAAAAAATGCCTTTTCCAGCTATGCAAAAATGGATTCGAGAATGACATTAAGTCGATTGATCGTCAAAAGTTTTCAAAAACCATTTGTTATCTTTTAATTCGAAAATATAATCAATATAAATCCCATTATCTAGCCCGCGCTCTTCAAGAGTGGCTTTGCTTTTCTTTACTAATAATGTACGTTTTAAATATTTCTCGTCAGCCTTATTATTGAGATGCAGCACCTTATATTTTTCCTTTGTCATTGTATAATCCAACAATTCAAAATCTTCATTGTTTGCTTTGTATTTTAAAGGAAAAATAACTCTACTAATTTGAAATTTAGAATCTGAATTGAATTTCTTAAAAAACTCATTAAAATCTTCTGAAGTTGCTTTTGAGGTTTGCGCCAGAGTCACTGAGCTTAGTCCTAAAAGGAACATCATAAAAAAAAACTTTTTCATTACTCATTATACATTTTAAGCAAGTTCGTAACCGTGTTCCAGTTTCGAATTGTTGCTGTTACGTTTAGTTTTTTCTCGATATATTTTTGATCGAAACGGGTTTTTCCGGCACCAATGTCATATTTAATAAAAATTCTATTTTCATCAATGCTGGCTTCGTCTGGCTTGAATTGGCTTATTTTCAAATCGTTTATACTTTCCTTTTTCAAATTCATTGAAACAAAAGCAACATATAGTTTTTTCATATCGATATCCTTCTCTTTCAAGAACGGATTATTGGCAAAACACGATTCCAAATTTTCTTTGGTAATCATTACTACAGGAACTTCGTGACCAAAAACTTTAAAAATTTCCTGTTTAATCATGAAACCAACTTTTGAAGCTTCTTCTTCGCTATCCACAAAAACATTTCCAGATTGCAAATACGTTCGTACATTTTGAAAGCCAAGATTCTCCAGCATTGCTTTCAAAGCTTCCATTTTCATCATATTATGCCCAGAAACGTTGATTCCGCGTAAAAGCGCTAAATGTGTTTTCATTTTTTTATTTTTTTTCAAAGATAAAAAACACTATTCATCTTCCTCACTGATTTCAATGCCAAACTTTACTAAAAAGTCGTTAAACTTTTGTTTATATTTTGTCTGTGCTTCTTCTACAATTTCATCTGCATCTTCATCAGAATCTATTGCCTCCAAACCAAACTCTTCTTTCACCCATTCGCGAAACTCTTCCTTATTTTCACTTTCTTCGTAATATTCTTCGTCTTGATAAAAATAAGCTTTATCAAAATCAACAGAAATTTCGGTATCGAATGTTAGAAGCTGAATCAGTTTTTGAGTGTTTTCTGCTACAACATGAACTCCCCCTTCGTCTCCAAAAACAACAATTGGGCAATTATTCAAATCTTTATCAATAATCCAGTATGCATAAGAGCTTCCTGAACCGTTTGCACCTGCAAATTCGATAAAACTATTATAGAATTCTTCTTCTTCAGACCAAGTTTTTATACCCGTTTTATCATCAGTTATGGTAAGCCCAAAACATTCTGAATACGTTTCTACACCATATTCCTGCTCAAATTCAAATAGCTTCACTAAATCTTCAGGCAGTTTATAATTGCCAAATTGAGAAGCATATTCTCCCAATGAAAATCTATTACTGTAATCTGAATACTCTGTTTCATCATCAGCTTCGCCGCCTTCCTCAACAACTTCAGCGGTCAATATTTCAAAAGTTTTCATGACCGCATTTTTCACGCAGAAAAGTTCAATTCCTGGAGCATTTTCATCATTCATCCATTGGTATTTCGGATCTCCGTTTTCATCTAGATATTCCAAAATAAGCATAATTTCTTGGTCTTCATGACACCATAAAGCGCGCATTCTTATGCCAAAACCATTCGCAATTTCTTCAGAAATCTGGCTGTATTTTTTTCCTTCATAATCAAAAGGGATAAACAAATAAGTTGTTCCCGAAATATGTCTAACGATTTTTCCGTTTTCTTTCTGTTCTTCAGTTTAGACAGAACTTCAACCATATTAATAAACTGACTTCGGAAATCAGCATACATATATTTATCCTTTTTGTCGTAATCTAAAATTGAAAGACCTTCTTTAAAAACTTCTAAATAGTTATTGCCTAATATTTCTTCGTTATAATCTGAATTTTCGACAAAAGAATCTTCTACAATATCAGATAATTTATGCGTTGAAGGCAGATAATTCTCAACAGTTATAATAGATCCGTCGGTATCCTGAACATTGCTGCAAATTAGAATATCGGGTCTATTGGCACTGATAATTGCCTGAACGTCTGTAAAACGTTCAAAATGAAATAACATATCATCGCTATAAATTAGCCATGCTGTAAGATCTCCTTTTACAAAAAGTTCTCCGTGATTGTATTCTCCTGCAAGTGTATCGCATTGCAGACCTCCGCCCAAATAATGCACACTTCCAAACAAGTTAATATTTACTGTTGTAGTTTTTCCTAAAACGATTAAAGCCGGAGAATTATCCGTATCATAAGAACTGATCAGTTTTGTAACGGTTAGATTTCCTTTAAAAATAAAACCTAAAATGAAAATATCGGGATGTTCTTCGGTACTGAAATCCATCTCAAACAAATCCATTTCCACATCATTTTCTGCTAACAGAAATATCGGATTTTCTTCGTAATCGGGAAAACGCCAAGTATCTTCAAAAACATTGTAGATTTTCTGATTCTTGAAATCGGTTAGATCTCCAATTATATTGTGTGCTTCGTGTCTGTTAATTACTTTGAATGTAACCCCAGAAAAGACAAGGGTTTCAAATGGAACTTTTTCTTCTTTAATCATAATTTGAGGCTTATAATTTAAATGTTTTAACAAATCTAGTAATTATCTTTTTTATTAAAACAATACTGATTTTTAATTCTAAAAAAAAACTCCGCTGGGAAACCAACAGAGTTTTACACTTGAGATATTAAAATAAATATCCCGTTTACCTAACTTTTTTATATTCAAATCCGGGACCGTCACAATTCCTCCATGTACTGAATAATACTCCTTTATTGTCAAGAATCAGTTCCTCAGTTAAATTTCCTAAACAACTGCCGATAATATCGCTAGTTTCAGAATAAGTTAATTTAAGATTAGTCTGATCGCTGTTTTTTGTTGCTAAAAAGGTACCTGATGCCGTTGTGGTTGTTCCGTTTATTATTCTCGTTTTCAAAAATGTATTGTCGGTTTTAAAATCATAATACTCTTGCCATTGCGGCTCGCCAGGAATATAAATTGCTAAAACAAAACTAGTTGTATAGGTCGTTAATTTCCATTTTCCGTAATAACCTAGTGCATTTTTTGAAGTCGCATCATCGCTTGAACAAGATACAATGCTTAACATGATGATAAAAACAGTAGCAAACTTTTTCATTTTGATTTTGGTTTTAAGGTTAATCTTTACCTAATTAGACGATTAAATTCTCAAAAGGTTGCGTAAATCAATATTTTATGGGTCTCAAACCAACAAAATATTCCCTAACCATTGATCAATTGAAAACTATAATTCATTTTCAAAATTCCCAATTAAAATTTATCTTCGCTTTCTAAAAAGAGAAAAGAACATGGAAGAAAGAAAAAAGATAATGCTTGTCTTTTTTCTTTCTTCTTGCCTCTTTTAATCTTGCTTCTATAAAATCTAAATCTTCGAATGTCTAATAATCTTCTCGAAACTCCAATTGAATACTTAAAAGGCGTTGGTCCAAGTCGTGGCCAGCTGCTTCGTAAGGAATTGGGCATTCATAAATATGGAGATTTAGTCAATCTTTTTCCGAATCGATACATTGACAGAACGCGTTATTATAAGATTAATGAATTGCAGAATACAGGCTCTGAGGTTCAGATTATTGGCAAAATAATTCACATCAAAACAGTTGAATTTGCTAAAAACAAAAAACGTCTAGTGGCTAGTTTTGTTGATGATACGGGGCAAATTGACTTAAACTGGTTCCAAGGGCATAAATGGATTCGTGAAAGTTTAAAACTTAATGAACCTTTGGTTATTTTTGGAAAATGTTCTCTTTACGGAAGCCAATTCAGTATGGCACATCCAGAAATTGAACTATTAAGCGAACACGAAAGAAGTTTGCGTTCGGCTATGCAACCTGTTTATCCTTCGACAGAAGCTTTAGCTAATAAAGGCATTTCGAACCGTACGATAAATAAATTGATGGAACAGCTTTTTTTGGAAACACAAGCGTTGTTTACCGAAACTTTTCCGCCATTTTTAATAGAAGAATTAAAGCTGATTCCGAAACGTGCTGCTTTATTCAATATTCATTTTCCTAAAAGTGCTGAAATTTTAGCGAAAGCCCAATTCAGACTTAAATTTGAAGAATTGTTCTTTATTCAGTTGCAATTAATTACAAAGAATCTCATTCGAAAACATAAAATAAAAGGGCATCCATTTGATAAAGTGGGCGAACTTTTTAATGAATTTTATAAAAATCATCTTCCTTTTGATTTAACGAATGCTCAAAAAAGAGTAATCAAAGAAATCAGAACCGATATGGGAAGCAATGCCCAAATGAACCGTTTACTTCAAGGTGACGTAGGTTCTGGAAAAACGATTGTGGCTTTTATGAGCATGCTTTTGGCTATTGACAATGGTTTTCAAGCTTGCTTGATGGCACCTACAGAAATCTTGGCCAATCAGCATTTTTTGGGTTTGTCTGAATTTGCCAAAACATTAAATATCAATATTCGAATATTAACGGGTTCTACAAAAACTTCTGAAAGAAAAATTATTCATGACGAACTGGAAAGCGGAGAACTTAAAATTCTGATTGGAACTCATGCTTTATTGGAAGATAAAGTACAGTTTCAGAATTTAGGTTTGGCCGTGATTGACGAACAGCATCGTTTTGGTGTGGAGCAAAGATCGAAGTTGTGGAAGAAAAATGATATTCCGCCACACGTTTTGGTTATGACCGCCACTCCTATTCCGAGAACATTGGCTATGAGCTTATATGGCGATTTGGATATTTCGGTTATTGACGAATTACCGCCAGGAAGGAAACCAATTCAAACTGTACATCGCTATGACACAAATCGCTTGAAAGTATGGAAATTTCTTCGTGATGAAATTGCAAAAGGAAGACAGATTTATATCGTGTATCCGCTGATTCAGGAATCTGAAAAAATGGATTATAAGGATTTGATGGATGGTTACGAAAGCATTTCTCGTGATTTTCCATTGCCTCAATACTCTATTTCGATACTTCACGGAAAAATGAAGCCTGCAGATAAAGATGCAGAAATGAAGCGTTTCTCTGAAGGAAAAACCAATATTATGGTTGCTACAACCGTAATTGAAGTTGGTGTAAACGTGCCAAACGCCAGTGTAATGATTATAGAAAGTGCCGAAAGGTTTGGACTTTCGCAATTGCACCAGCTGCGCGGACGCGTGGGTCGTGGTGCAGAACAAAGTTATTGCATTTTAATGACTGGCCATAAACTAAGTTCTGATAGTAAAACCAGAATGGAAACTATGGTGCAGACCAATGACGGCTTTGAAATTGCAGAAGTGGACTTAAAACTTCGTGGTCCAGGAGACATGATGGGAACACAGCAAAGCGGTGTATTAAATCTACAGATCGCGGATATTGTCAAGGATAGAGAAATTCTTTCTTTAGCTCGAAATTATGCCATGAAAATCCTAAAAGAAGATTCCGCTCTTCAAAAACCTGAGCATGCTGTTTTAAGAAACATCTTCATTGAGTTAACTAAGAAGAAGAATATTTGGAATTATATTAGCTAGGTTCTAAGATACTTTAAAAAGAAAGGTTGAAAAGGGTAATTAATTAACCTTTTCAGCCTTTTGTAGATTAAACTAAAAAGCTTAGCATTTTAAAAAAAATACTTCATTGAATTCTAATATTCATGTGATTTAGTTTTGCTGGGGGACAAATTTTGGGGTTGAATATTTTTTTTAGAAACAATGAAGTATATAGTTCATTATTTCTTTTTAACATCACTCTTTTTTTCAAAAAGACCGCTAAATATGCCTTTGCTTATTTTGTTTTTATCATCTTTTCCAGTTGCAATCAAATGATCGATATATTCCATGTAGGTTTTCTTTCTTTCTTCAAGAAAGCCCACCAAATACTCCTCTGAAGCGTGCATACCACTGGTTTCTTCAATCTGCAAAAGTTTCTTGTACAAAGGCTCTATAAATTTTACAATGATATCGTTCGGAACCGATTTTCGGGTACAAAAGAAACCTACAATTTCACCATCGGTATCTGCTACAATTTTAAAATCGGTTACAACCCAGTAATAACGTCCCGTTTTGGCCATGTTCTTTATAATAACATGAATGTTCTCGCTGGATTTGATACTGTCCCATAAGAATTTAAAAATAACCTTGGGCATATCTGGATGGCGAATTATATTATGTGGCTGGCCGACAAGTTCAAATTCATCGTAACCAGAAACATCTATAAAGTCTTCATTCGCGTATAAAATGGTTCCCTTTTTGTCAGTTTTACTAAGCAGTAC
>Ga0099824_1005815_pt1 | contig 17224 bp, 15 predicted proteins | sample SiratrowhiteBW_FD_76837 | JGI IMG/M metagenome (GOLD analysis project Ga0099824, IMG submission 76837) | Root nodule microbial communities of legume samples collected from California, USA - Siratro white BW | ecosystem: Host-associated > Plants > Roots > Nodule | place: USA: California... | reverse complement strand
TTTTTTTTTTTTTTTTTTACTTTTACCATTGTCATTTAGTGTTATTACATATTTAAATATGAAGCATTTTACTAAACTCATATTAAATGTTATTTCTTTAGTCAATATCGAAAGTACTGTTACCATATTTTATCTTAAAAAAGTAAGAAAAAAATTATTTTCTTTGTGACACTTCTTCCTACTACCCTCCTCATCTCGATAACAATAAAAACCGTACTCAAACAAATCCATTACAAAAGCATATAAATTAACAAGTAGTACACATGACTTATCAGCTAGTACTACCAAAGAATCAACAAACATGAATTTTGACAAGTTATCAAGATATTCCTAGAACTCAAATATCGAAAAATTGAAAAAACTTTAGTGATGGAAAGAGATAGTAATTGATCAAAGTTGGTAGGCCAATCCCCATGGGACCTAGGGTGGTATGGGGAATAGGTTAGCTCGAGAGAATAAAAAAAAATTAAGTAAAGAGTATAAAAATGTAACGACAAGAGTGAGTCCCAAAGCAAGTGGAATAAAGCAATAGACAACCCAACATGCGAGTTTGTATTATATAATAATGTCATTTCTCTGCCGTTGAACAGATAATCTGTCGCTTTTGTCTCTTCCCCATCACTTCTTCACTCACACAAACACAAATACTTACACTCTCTCTTTTTAACCCCAAACACCATTCACATTGATACCTCTTCTTTTCCTCCTTGTGTTCCAATCTTTCTCTCACCATCTTCTCCTGCATTCAATTCCATTCCCTCTTCCTAATAATCATTACTCTCGAGACTCTTACATGCCCCAAATGGGTTCTAGAGCACGTTGGCGCCAGAGTTGGGCTCCACAGCCTTTGACACCCTTAATCGAAGGTCCTGGCCCTGAAATGCAAGAGGAGGGCACCAAGAAAGAGAGCTCCTGGGAGGTCATAAGGGAATGGTTCAGAACTCAGAAGATCTCCCCAGGTGGAAGCTTCTCACAATCATTCTATGGAACCATTCATGCCAAGACCCAAGATTTAAGGCTTTTGCTTGGTGTCTTGGGATGCCCCTTGGCCCCTATTCCCTCAGCTCATGATCCCACCCTTAGCATTCACATCAAAGACACCCCATTTGTAAAATCTCTCTCTCTCTCCCTCTCTCTACACTTCAATATGTTACCCTTTTTGTTTGAACAGAATTTAATGTGTTTTCTTTTGGTTCTTTTAATGTTGTTGTCCTATCATTATTAACGTTTTTATTCCACTAATCTTTTAACCAAGTTAAACTACTTGAAAGTAACTTAAGAAACACTCAATACAAGCTACTATATCTAAGTTTTGTCCTTTGTTCTTTTGTATACAACTAAAGTTTTTAGCTTGAATGTTTTTTGGTAGCTGCATTGTGCCGAAATGTGCAGCCGCATCAACTAGTGTCAATATTTTTCCTTTTCATGATTAAGATTTTAGAGTTTGGTACTGTTAATTACATTCTGGTGAATGATCTGGTTAGGTGACATTTTCCATTAATATGACTTCAAGCAGGAAACTTCAACTGCCAAATACATTATCCAGCAGTATTTGGCTGCCACAGGGTGCCTAAAGCAGCAAAAGGACACCAAGAACATGTATGCCACTGGGACGGTGAAGATGATATGCTGTGAGACAGAGATTTCATCTGGGAAGAATGTGAAGTGCTTGGGGACAAGAAGCAGTGAAAATGGTTGCTTCGTACTTTGGCAGATGCTACCTGGGATGTGGTCACTTGAATTGGTGGTTGGTGACCACAAGGTGGTTGCAGGAAGCAATGGCAAAACTGTGTGGCGGCACACACCATGGCTAGGCACACATGCAGCCAAAGGTCCCCAAAGGCCCTTGCGTCGGATCATTCAGGTATAACAAAGAATCAAAATCACTAACTATAGATCTCATTAACTAGCTCATAAAGCTTTTTTCTTTTCTATTGATTTAGCTCATTAACTTGATTTGGTAGAGTGAACATTGAGAATGAGACCTATTTTGCTAAATATGTTAGAACTTGTCTTGGTACAAAGAGAAAAATTTAAAAACAAAAAGTCATTTTGTTCACTGTTTTCTTTGGCATGATGCCAAACAAAAATTGAACAAGTTGTGATGATTTTATTGGTGATTTGTTTGGTGGGTAGACTTTATTTGTTGGAATTGTGGCTTGGGGGGGACATAGCCTAGGAATCAAAGCATGTTGTACGAAACAAATATGAAGATTGAAAAACAAATTGAAATCCCAATGAATGAAGGGTATATATCGAGCTGACAATGATGGAGAAACTGTCCCATGCTTTACCCTACAATATGGACTTGTTTTCTTCAAGAATTAGTATACTTCCATGCCACGTGACTGTCAAGCTGACGTCATGTATGATTATTTTTATGGCTCATGAGTCATCATCTTGGGATTGCCACTTATTGCAGGTAGCTAAGGCTACCTTGGATTATCCTTTTGCTTTAACTTTTCCTTTTAATTCTGCACTTTAATCAACAGTGCTCCCTCCACTGCATTATTGCCCCTGCTTTCATGCCTAAATATTCCCTTTTTCATTTTGTACTTGTTTCACTCTTCACCTAATGTTTGGCATTGCATAGGATAACGCATCACACTCTTTCCTTCATTTATCAGCACCAAGTTTTTCTTCTTTTAAAAACAAAAAAACCATAAAATGACAAAATAAATTCAATTTATGATTTTTCGGACTGCTATAGATGTTGTGTTGTAATATTCTTATTAAAGAGAAAATTCCTAGCTTATACTATTCCCATACTAAAGAAAGTGTCACAGGTCATAATATCTATAACTTTAATGTAGATTTTGCAAAGACCAGTAAACTTATCATACATAGCCATTTTTTTTTCTTTCTGTTTATTTCTAGTTGGATAATAAAATAAAAAGTCATAAAAACTTATTTGGGTAAGTTATACACACCATGGGCATTCAAAATAAGAGAAACCATTGCATAGACTAAAATCATTTATTTATAATTGCGACTAGTCCTTATATAATATATAATAGTTGAACCTTTAGAAAGAAAGTGATTATAGATCGTTAAATAATTTATTTTGATCTATATTAATGAGTGAGTTTGTTTGTGTTTATTTCAAATAATATTTTTTCAAAATAAAATAATTAAATTTAGTTTTTTTAAATGTATTTTTCTAATATCGGTATTTTAAAATAACTAGTTTTTTTATTTTTTAAATAAATAAATTGTATTTATTTATGAAAGGATTATTTTACGATTAACTAGGCTCACCGAATATAAGGTAGCAATTACAATTTTCTAAATATAATTTTTGTTTTCTGTAAAATGCAGGGTTTGGATCCAAAGACCACAGCGAGTTTATTCACAAACGCCCAATGTTTGGGCGAGAACCGAATCGGGACCGTTGATTGCTTTGTTCTGAAGGTTTCAGCGGATCGGGCGGCGGTGGTTGAACGGAGCGAGGGCCCCGCAGAGGTGATAAGGCACATTCTCTACGGTTACTTTTGCCAAAAGAGTGGGCTCCTCATATACCTCGAAGACTCTCACCTCACACGGGTCCCAACGCAGGACAATGATACGGTGTTCTGGGAGACCACCATAGGGAGCAGCATCGGCGACTACAGAGACGTTGATGGTGTCATGATCGCCCATCAAGGGCGCTCCATTGCGACAGTGTTCCGGTTCGGTGAGCTATCAATGCAGCATAGCAGAACCCGGATGGAAGAGATTTGGACCATTGATGATGTGATGTTTAACGTGCCTGGACTCTCCATGGACCATTTCATTCCTCCAGCTGATATCTTTAACAACATAAGTTCTCCATGATAACCTAACTTTATTAGAGGGGTTTGGTTTACTTTTTTTTTTAATTATGTTTTTTAATTTTTGGAATTTTAAATAATTTTGATTTTGGTCTCCCAAATTTAAAAAGAATTTTTAGTCACTCAAAATTGAAAAAATGGTTTTAGTCCTTAAATAATAAATTTAAAAAATTAAAATGAGTTTTTTTATGGTTTATAGCTTAGGGTATATGGTTCAAGCTTCAGGGTGTAATAGGGTTAAAAACTATTTTTAATTACTTAAATTTAATGTTTAAAGACTAAAATTATTTTCTTTCTAAATTTAAGTGACTGATTTCTTTTACACATTTGGGAACCAAAATCAGAGTTATCTCAAATTTCAAAAATTAAAAATCATAATTAAACCTTTCTTCTTCTTCTTGGCAATGTGAATTGTAGTATTACTTAATTTTGGGGGTGGTATAATGAAAAGGATTGGTGGGAGAAGGTGTAATTTTACTTTTGCCTTTGTTCATGTTTGCTAATGTAAGGTATTAGTGGTCACTAGTTAGTATGTGTTTCAAGTCATTAAGCTCAGATGACAAATTCAAAATGGGGTGGAATAAGTTCCTAAAGTGGTATAAGATAATGATGGCACATGTTTATGTACTTCATTTGGAGAAATTATGGGATATTTGATCAATTATGTCATCTTAACAAACTTTTTGTGTTTCTATGCCCTTATAGCACACCCTATCATAAAATATTCATTACATTTTCTAATATTTGTATCCTAAAGTGAATGGTAAAGACTGAATTGGAAAACAAGAAGGTTTGATTCAGTTTGTTAAACAGTATATATGATTTATTATAGGTTTTTTTTATACTTAATTTTAACTATTTTCTGTGAACGAAAAATAAAAATCCTTCTTATCATACTTCTTCCACCAGAAGTGTTCTTGTAAGTTTTATTTTTTATTTAAGCATTTTTTTATCATCGACAAAAAATAAATAAATAAAAATATTTAAGATGTTTCAACTCTTTATAAAACTATATCAAACTTGTAAAAACTGTGTCTAAAAGCTACATGGACTTAGAACTTATTTGAACTAATTTACATATTAAACATAGAGTTTCTTCATCTTAATTTATTTAACAATTTTAGAGAGGATATATAGACGTATAAGTTGAATATGACGTAAAAACTGATAAATATAGTGTGTCAACTGAAACACTCAAAATATAAATTAAATTATCCAAAAGAAAGTTGTTTTGAAAGTATTATTAATTTAATTATTATTAATTTTACATGGTATTAACGAACAATAAAAAATGCTTTGAGAGGGACAAACTTATGAGAGAATAACCTAGTTACAGAAGAGAAAAAAAATTGAATAATAATCAGAAATAAAAAAAGTTATATAATTATGATATAAAAAAGTAATTATCTTTCTAATGAACTTCCTCGGATACCTTCATGTCTAATCATTCAAATCCTTATAAAGCTTTGTTTTAAAAGTATACAGTTTATGAATATTTGTAACATAACATTTTTAAAACTTTTATTGAATCAGATATTAACGTGTATAATAATTTTTTATTGAATAAAAGTTAAAAAAATTCATTTGTTGAGTTTCTTAATAATTATTTTAAAAGGTATATCAAACTCGATTTCTATTTTTATGATTAATTTTTCAGATAGACAACAGAGATTAAATTCTTCTTTTGAGATTATCAATGTGTAAAAAATGTAATAAATTGATTTTCTATAAAATTTTGTACTAGAGACGGAAAGAAGTTAATTAAAAACATGTATCGATTTTCTTATTTAAGAGTCCATAAAAATTCCTTTATTTAAATGCATCAAATATAATTTTAAATATCATAACATTAAATCTATAACACAAATTAAGTCCACTGAAAAAATTATAATTACTTTTAAAATAGTATTTGGTCTTTAAAGTATAAAACAAAATAAATTTTACTCATGATATCTAGAGAGTAAAAATCGAGCAATAATCATGATGTATTACATAAAATAATACTGAACATAAATTTAATAAAAATTTGAAAAATATATAAATTAAAACAAATTATAGTTATTAAGTATTATAGTTTATGAGAATAACAACATTGCTTAATAGACACAGACACAGATAAATGTTTGTAGTAATGTTTTTATGAGTTATTGAGATGTTGATATGAAGGATCAAATAAGAAAGAACGAAAAAGACTTAAATGAATAAAAAAAAAATTAAGAATGTGAGCATGTAAAGAAAAGTTTAGGTGATAATTAGTTTTCTTTGGCAATGTGGTCATGGACGTTAATCATACAACACTAAATTTGTGTAACTCTTGGCTTATTTTAAGTTTTTTGGATATGTGTATTAATGAGTTTGTCAATTTCACTATAAATACCCTTTTAATATATATCATACTTTCTAATGATTACTAATTAAGAAGTTGTTGCTAGTTCAGACAATTCTGATCTGACATATTGTCTTTTTTTCAACTTTATCATCTTTTTTTCTATATTAATTATTTGACATAGAGTTTGTTTTTTCTTTGTCTGAGATGAGTCTCCTTAGATGCTTCTTTACCAATTTGAGTGTTATTTTTAATTTCAGGAGAATGACATTTCTCCTTTTATCTCTTTTAGCTCTGATCCCTTTCATCTTACCTAAAGCAAAAAAAAAAATAATAAATTAAAAAAAAATTAAATATTTTTTTTAAAAAAAAAAAAAAAAAAAAAAACTCTGTCTACCATACTTTTTTTCATCATATATGTTCTTCTGAATTCTATTTTATTTTTTATAATAAAATTCATTCATCTTGATTTATATTAAGAGGATATACTTACTAAATGTGATGTAAAACATTAACAAATATTAACCGAAACACGCAAAATACGAATTAAATTATCTAAAGGAAAATAGTTTCGAAAATATTATTGATTTAATTATTCTGACAATACTTTAATTATATTAAATTTTTCTGCGGTAATAACGAACAATAAGGAGATGTTTCGATAGAAAGAAACTTACGTGAGGAAAACCCGATTATAAAAGAGAAAGAAATTGAGTAATAAATCAGAAATAAAGATTTATATAATTATGATATGAAAAAGTATTTCTCTTTGTAACGAAGATACCCTTCAAATCATTTTGTTAATCATTCAAATCATTATTAAACTTTGTTTTAAAAATATACAGTTTATGATAAATATTCATAACGTAACTTTTTTAAAAAAATTATTCAATCAGATATTTAACATGTATAATATTTTTTTATTGAATAAAAGTAAAAAAAAAAGTTCATTTTGTTAAGTTTTATAAGAATTATTTTAAAATATATACCTTAATTTCTTTTTTTTTTTTTAAGGTTATCAATGTGTATAAAATGTAATGAATTGATTTTCGATGAGATTTTGCAGTAGAGACAGAAACAAGTAAATTAAAAACAAATAAAAACATTTATCTATTAAAGATTCTTTAATTTAAATGTATCAAATATAATCTTAAATATCACATAATATTAAAGCTATACCACAAATTGAATTCATTGAAAAAAAATTATAATTACTTTTAAAAATAATATCTGGTCTTTAAAGTATAAAAGATATAAATTTCACTCATCATATTTAGAGAATAAAAATCGAGCAATAATCATACTTTGATGTATTACATAAAACAATCTTGAAAAAACTTAGTAAAATGTTTGAAAAACTAAAAAAAAAGAATTATATTATGAGAAAATGGATAGACTTTTTTGAGTAATTTTTTTGAGAGCCATTGAAATCTTGATATGAAGATTCAAATGAGGAAGAAAAAAGAAGACTTTAAAGATTTATATTCTTCTTTAAGAATGTGAGCATGGAAAAGTTAGGTGGTTATTACGTTTTCCTTGCAATGTGGTGATAGACATAACACCCTACAACACTAAATTTTGTGACATATGTCCTGTTTTAAGTTGCTTCAAGTTGCTTCATCAGATGTGCAATAATACATTTGTTATTTTCACCTTAAATGTCCTTTTAATGTGTATGATACTTCTTAATGATTACTCATTAGGAAGTAGTTGTTAGTTTAGATAATTCTGATTTCGTCTGTTGTCTTTTTTCAATTCTACCATTTTTTCTTCTATGTCAACTATTGGATATAGATTTTGTGTTTTCTTTGTTTGAGATGAGTCTTCTTAGATGTTTATTCACCAATTGAAGTGTTAATTTTTACTATTGGGGAATCATATTTCTTCTCTATCTCCTTTAGATCCCCATACCTCTTCCGTCTGAGTTAGGTCTAATCAAAGGATGGTTTTGTATAAGAACCTTGGTCAGATGAAGTTGATGCCATAAATGTATATGATCCTTGAGACAATCTTTATGCATTCTTAGAATTCTTAGAGGTTCCTCCCATATGAGCTCTTTCAGATTATGAGCCTTTATCATAAACATTATATAGTCTCTCATTCCTTTGGCATATTTCTTAGCGTCTTTGAATTGATCTATGCTTTTAGAGTAGCTCTATCAAGAGACATTAGTCGATTTAGAAGATTGTTTATTCTTCCAAACATAACCTCCATAGTCTCACCATTCATCATGGTGAAGAACTCATGTTGATTTATGAAGATTACAGTTCTTCTCTGCCGCATGTCTTCATTCTCCTTGTAGTTGGTATTCAAGAAGTCTCGTAACTACATGGTTGACTTCAATATGCGTTTCTTCTTATCTTCATCTTGTTCCTTTAGTATGAGTAGTCTTCTACTAATAATATTGGAGGCTTCGTAATAGAGGTTCCCTCGTTTGTCATTTGTTGTTCCAAACTTGTCGTGTTAGATTATTTCCCTCTAAACATGGTCAGAGGCTTAATGTTGGAAAATAGAAAAAATACAAGAAGAAATTATTGAATTGTATTTTAATAAGTTTAAAAAAAAAAACCTTTTTGTAAGTATATCATCTGATACTATGTAGTTAGACAATAATTTTATATAAAAAGCAATTTATTAATGACTTTTTAGATTCATATTACGTTTGATGGAGTGCAACAAACACAACTTCAACATTTAAAAAATTTACTTGTTTAAAACATTTTTATCAACTTGTTTCCAATGCATCTCTCCTTCTTAAGTTAGTACAAGTAGCAAATAACATGCAACGAAAAGGAGATAAAGGAGAAGAAAAAATTCACAAGATATTTTTATACTAGTTCGTCTGACACGACAAACTACATTGAGTTTTCAATTAACAAATTGAGTTTCACTACACACATTAATATCGCGAGGTATAATCGAGTATTATTTGGAATCGTAGCCACTCCAGGTTAGCCTCTTGATATTGTTTGTGATCGTAACCACTCTTGACTAACCCCCATTGAGTTTTATTTGGGATCATAACCACTCTTGGCTAACCTCTTAAGTATTAGTTGAGATTGTAGTCACTTCCAGCTAACCCCCTGGTGTATTCTTTAGTATTGTAGCCACTTTTGGCTAACCCTCTTGAGTATTCTCTCAGATTGTAGCCACTCCTGGTTGACCCTATATGAATATCTTTTTTTTAACCCAACCACTTGTCTAAACTAATTTAAACCTAACCACTCATGGCTAAACAAGTATTCATTGGACGCAATCACTCCTTGTTAAACAAGTATTCTTTGGACGTAACCACTTCTGACTAAATGGGTATCCTTTGCTAAAAAACCACTCCTGCCTAACATAAACACTATCTAAGTGTGTGATCAGTCGATCACAAGTTTTGCCTACAATGAAGGGATTGCATCTTTCGATAATTACAAGGTTTATATGATCTCTCCTAGTTTTTTAGATGAACACTCATAGTGTTCTCTATGTAGTGTTTTTAGAATAGAAAATATGAGCAGTGTTTCAACATAATGTAATGTCCTTTCTTGGTTTTCTTCTTGATAAATGACTTTAAATAGACTCTAGAGAATATAGCCATTGCAAATTTATTTGGTTGTTGAGTAGCCTCAACTTTAATTTCTTGTTTTTTTGTATATATCGAGCTTGATAGTGGATTGTGCATTAAATTCAGTCCTTGTAGCTTTAAATGTTCTTTCTTCTTTACGCAACATGCTTGATAGTTGACAATACTTATTTTCCTAGGTAGCATAGTCTTTTGAACCAAAATATGGTAAAAGTGCACACTGTACTAGGTAGATAGTTGAGACAGAGTTGAATAACACTTGTGTCATGTTGTTGTTGAAGAAAACAATTTTACCTCTTTATCCAAGAGATCATTTGATGTGACTTGAGTTTGAAAGAATCTTCTTGGCAGAAAAAGTAATGAACATTTCCCACAACATATCATAAACATATACATGCTTGTGTGTTACAAGGTTAGCTTATATTTATGCATGTATCGTATGAGCATGTTAACACCTTATCTAACATAAAGGAATACAACACAGTGTTGTATTGTCTAACAAATGAAAAACTAGCGTATTACATGATATGATGTTGAACAAAACATTTGTCTTACAGTTGACGAATGACCATTTCTTATGTTTTGTTGTATTTAAACACTTAGTCTTATTGGTGTTGAATTTTTTTCTAACACTTTTGTATCTCATAAACTTCCCATCGCATGCTTACATCTTTGAAGAAAAGTTTGACTTCTTGAATCTACTTTGATTCTCTTCATACAAACCATTGCCACAAATATTTGATGACTCCTAAGAAGGTTATACAGAAGGCACCATCTATCTCCATAGTCGCTAAGGCAATGCTAATCTTTCTTGAACCCTAGTTCATACATGGAAGATTTATGAACTTTGCTAATATAGAGCATCCTAGTTACCATCTAGACAAAGTGTTTGGTCCAACTAACTGAGATAAGTTCCTTATCTGAAGAAACCCTTGAAACCAAGAAGCTTATAGCTAGTTTTGGACAAATGCTTAGACAGTGAACGATGCTCTCCAGGAGAAGTTACCAGGAAAAGTTAATTGTTTCCCCAACATTACTAAAGCAAGAAGTCTAAAGGAGGAAGGTCCATAATTCTGAAGCCAGTGAGATGATAACTTGTGTATCGAAGAAGTGTACACATTGTTGTAACGTGTGTCATGACCTGCATATGAAACAAATGTTGAATTAATAAACTTTCTAACAAGGTCAAAACTATTACCCTTGGGAAGGGTGATCCACAACGTCACATAGGCTCTCGTGACCATGTTTTAGACAGGGACAAATTTACATTGTTTCATCTGCTGCAAGGGAGACCTATCAACTTGCCATATCTCATTTTGGAACATTAGACACCACATTCAAGGACATGTTTGCACAGAAGATGACCAAAACTCCTATTCCCTATTGCATGTTGTTCCCTAAAATCATGTCTTTGTATGGCATTCACAATCAGAAACTGCCAACCAATGAACTTGGTGGAGAATGGAATTCATCCACTCTTGCCAAGATGCACATAGTAGATGAAGTGGAAGGTGATTTTTAGTCGACATTTAAGCACATATATGGAGGCACCATACTAACTACCCATATGGAAGCATAGACCTCTGTGTCTTCTTCAACCTTACCACCTCATGAATAGCCTTACCCTCACCCAACCGAGCCTACCCAAAACTTCCATTTAAGGAAAATCCTAGCCAAACACTTACCCACTAATGAAAGCTTGTTACTCAGGGAAAAAAACTAGCTCATTCTTTCAAACCTAATCACACAAGGAAACCCACGTCTACCCCTATCAAGCCCACATCGTATGATGAAGACCTAATGGTTGTTAATGCCTTGATCCAGTCTGAGGGCTAAGGCACAACCTGATGCAAACACTGCACAAATACAACTGAAAGCAACTCTAAGGTTGGGTGTCATAGACAATGAACAACAACAACACATGACAAACGTTCGATTTTCACAAAAATTGCTCTGATGGAGGAGACATAACTAATTGATGAATTGGAAGATGTTGGAAATTGCACCACCTTAGAGCTCAATGCTTAAAATGAAAGTCATAACTGTTGAACGAGGTCCTTAATTTCCACAGAGTAGGGTCTCATATCCCTATGAGTTTGTCAAGGTTATGCAATGGTAGGTTGAAAATCTCAAACGATCTAGCCTAGTACCAGTTAATAATGTCTTCTTGACCATTCTCTCTAACGCTCTCAATTGCACAAGTTTCGAACCCACTCCACCTTCATCTCTTTTACCAAGATCATTTTCTATCAAGCTACCTTGGACATCCTATTTCCTCCTCAATCATCTTCCCAAACACCTCTATCCAACCAAAGTCCATTTGACCAACCTCTATCTACCCAACATTTAACCTTAACGCTTCCATGGCATGAGACAATTGCCCTCCCCTCATATGATAATTATGGGTATGTGGGTACAAATGCATATGGTATGATCTTAGATGAGATGATCATTGATTCAATGCCACTACCATGGTCTCCTCCAGTGACACGAAAATAGAGATGACCAATGCTTAAATGATGGTTGCTCTATCGACTATTGAAGATGCCTCAATATCCTATAAAAATGTAGAATATGATTTTTTGATGTTGGAGTTTGTATCTGATGACAAAGAAGAAAACACAACCTCAAGGTGCCCTACTATGTCCTTACCTTTTAGAGAAAAGTGGTTGCCAAGGTTTAATAATCCTAACTATGAGTTAGTCCATGAGTTGTTATGGCTAACAAAGTACTAGTTGTTTCTTAAAAGGTGAGTTTTTTTTTTGTTCCCACAACAAATAACATATGGTTCATCTAGACAACCTAGCAACAAACCATGGAGGATTTCTAGTAGTGGGAATACTCCCTACTACTTGATAACTGATTGAGATGTTGACTTCATTTTATCAAAGGTCAACATTCTGAAGTTGGCTTGTAAAGGCTTTAAGGGTTTAACCCTATGTCTAGATGATGGAGAAGAAGAAGTAGTTGAAGATGAACCTTCTTCATATAATGATGATGAATATCACAATCCAAATTGACCTCCATCACCTCTACGAAGGCTTAGTGCACCCCCAAGATTACTTGATAAATATGTCGTAATCACGATGCACAATCATATTGTTAGAAGAAAATTCCTATCCAACATTAGAGGCTCATGACCAAGTAATTAGATAAGCTTCCAAGTGGAGAGCTATGACTATCTTTTTGTTAGGAGACTGTTGATTCCAATAACCCCTTTAGCTCCGATGGTTATCTCATTAGATGATGAAGACATGGATCAGGTTGATTGATGTATGTTATTCCCTTTTCATGCTACTTAAAACAGTGGAGAATTGTAAAAGACCTAGCATGAATGGTTAAATTACGAGGAAGAACAAAGAAAAAAAGAGCTTATGGGGGACAATCATATATGAAGGTCATGAGAACTCATTAAAATGGGGATAAAAGAAAAAGAAGAAGAAAATATCAAAGTTTACAAGCTCAGGGAGAGCACATTGTTTTGTTCTTTTAATAGGCTATGTTATACAATTTGATATTTCTTTTTACAACAAAATAACAGATTATTCTGATTAAGAATTTTGCCTTATGCTTTGATGAAACAATTTCACTAAACTTGCCTTTACTACACCATTTTTTTCTTTAGCAACAACCCAAAAGTGTTGCCTTAAGCCAAAAAACTGTTGCCTAAACCTTAGACAACACTTTGGCAATGATTTTTCAGTTGTAGAATATGCGTCTGTTGCCGTAGACTATAAGCAACGATTTTTTCTCTAAGGCAACACTTTTTGTAAAACCGTTGTCTATAATGCTACATTAGGCAACGCTTTTCAGACAACTTTTAGGCAACACTTTTACTGAGGGAACGTTTTTTGAAATGTTGCCTCTTGTTTAGACAACGTTTTACAAATTGTTGTTTATTGTTTAGGCCACACTTATTTACCTGTTGTTTGTTATTTAGACCATACTTATTTAGTTGTTGCCTATTATTTAGACTACACTTTTCCTATTGTTTAGGCCACATTTATTTATCTATTGTCTATTGTTTAGGCAACGTTTATTTATCTATTGTCTATTATTTATGCCACGTTCACTTTGTTGTTGTTTATTGTTTAAATCATATCTACTTATTTGTTTCCTTTGCTTAACTATTCAAATTGTCTATTTATTCTACATTTATAATAACTTTTAAAATTTAATCATTCATTTATTTATATTGTTTAACAATTTAAATTAATTTATTTCAAATTTATAATTGGTTTTAAATTTTAATCATTTATTTGTTTATAATATTTTAAAAGTCGGAGGATATAAATATAATATTTTCAAATAAATAATATAAACATACTAATTGAATAAATAATTATATGAGTAAAAACAAAATAAGGATAGTAAGAAACATATATTTCGAAATGCAATTTGATTTTGTTTAGTTACATGCATAAAACATTCTTTCTTAACAAGAATTCAAAATAATTAATAGCACCATTCAAAGAAAATTTCAAAGTTTTTTCATTTATTTTCTTCTCCTCTCCAATATGACATCCTCCTCCTCTCCAATCTGTTAAAGCAATTAACTGCGGTCATATTTCATCATCGTCATCAAGTTGATCCTGAAATTAAACATATAAATAAAACAAATAAAAGACCCAAAATCAAAACTTCATCCTCATCATCAAGTTGATTATAAAATTGAACAAATACATAAAAGTAATAAAATACCCAGAATCAAAACTATGAAATTCTGAACAATCAGAACCAAAACATACCCAGAATCAAAACTTCATCATTAAGTTAATTCTAAACTTAAACATATACATAAAATAAATAAAATACCTAGAATCAAAATTGTGTAATTCTCTGAACCAAAATTGATTTCTTGCAAAGGTTTGTGAGCTTAAATTTTAACATGGCATTGAGATAAACAACAAGGCTTTTCAAATATTATCACAATCACAACTCTTTCCACAAGATTTAGGTCCAATAAAAGAGAACAAGATTGTTGAAATAGCAAAAACAAATGGTGAAACAAATATAAGTTGGTTACAGTAGTATAATGCAAAATGACTACTTATTATGAATTCCTAAAGAATATTTAAGCATAATGTTAATTAATTAACATATATTCAACCTATCCAGACCTTTATTTATCAACATATTAGAAGTAATCCAGCCTAATAGTGTTGAAATATGTAATACAATATCAACTTAAAAATATAATTCATTAAGATTTAATCTAAAGATTGTTATCTGGTCATGACAAGGAACATGAGTGGAAGCAGATGATTGTGGAACAATTGAATTATTTTCTTTTCCAAAATACGTGATATCATATGTTCTATTTCATCGTCATTCAAATAGGGATTTTGCTCCTTAATCAACAATTTCATCATTGCTTCTAAACTTCAAATCTTCTTTTCTATGCCATCAATTTTAACAACAACTTTTTAAACAGTAGCAACTTCTTGATTCTTTTTTAGTATTGATGGTGTCATAGTCCTTCCATAACAGCAAACTCGACTATGTCTTTCTTTTTCAAACATTGATTCAAATGCTTTTTCCACAGTCTCACTTGATGAGTTTTGCATAGAACTTTCAAGCATAAAGACTGAAATATGTATATATACATACAAAAGTTAACAATTAAAAATATGAAACGTTTATACATATCGCTTACATCAAAATAAACTTATAATAGCATCCTGTGTTTCATCATCCACTGGTTTTCCTTTTCGATTAGGACGACCTTGACGAGTTTTTATAAACATTTCAACTCTAATAACTTCTTCTCCATCTTTTTTCCCAACATTCTATAAGAATTCAATATTAATAGTAAATATTTGTACACATATCACAACTCTTTATATTTTGTACAAGATGTATAAGATGAGAGAGAAGAAATTAATACAATACTAATTCAGCTCTAACTCTAGCAACATTTACTGGTCCCATTCTATGCATATGCTTTTGGTTTCTCCTATTCATTGTATTTTTTCACTGATGCTCTATATTTTAGATAAGAAAAATATACTATCTGTAGGTTTAGAGATTTCATTGCAGTTGTATCAATCAAAATATATAAATAAATTCAACAAATTCAGTGATCTGTGAATGGCAGCAAAGAGATAGTCTTATACCTGAACCGTAGTGTTTATTTAGTATGTAATAAGCTGGTTGAAATGATGTTCAGGAATGCTCTGTGGACAATGTTTCAGTCGTTCTTTTATGGTGGAATATTTTCCAAAATGTAGTCTCTTAATATACCATTTGTAGTGCCTCCAAGCATCATTTATGCGAGTAAATACTGCTCTCTCTTGTTTCTCTGAAATAATAAATTTTTACTGAACATAAACACAACTTATTAATGTCTCATACATATTAAATCCTTAGACAAATAATTGATTCAAATACCTGTACATAGTTCTAAATGCGTTCTTTATAATCTTTGACTAAAGCCTTGAAGTTTGTATAAATCAATGGACAAAAGTATGCATTTCTAGCTATGGTCCCCAAAAAATAGCTGAGATCAGACACCACTATCACTAGGACCAATTGGTTCTCCATCTTTGTCCAAGATAATCTCTGGGTGGTCTTCAATATCTCTTGAATGTATTTGTAAGCATTGAGTCAATCCCCGAGTTCCTTTCTTACTTGTTGTGCCTGTTTCAACATGTTGAATAAGGGAAATCACAATAAAACCATGATTATCTATGAGATATAGATAATTAGGACTATAACATGAGTTTGGTGTATACCAAACTTTTATTCACAAATAGAGAAGCACAAGTGGTGGCTATTGTTTGGAAATTGAATTGCCAACTTCAAGTAAGGCGGCCTCAATCCTTTCAATCTTTGATTTGGGGTTTTCTTTTTCTGCTACCTTTTTTATTTCTTGTTATTTCATTTTTTTTCTTGTTGTTTGGCACGAACTACTTCCAAAGATCTTGAAATAGCTAGTACCCTTGCTCTTGACTCATTAATGGCTCGTGGTGTTGTCTTATTATTTAAATTTTGTCCTTTGCTTTTACCTTCCAAAGCTTCAATTGGCATCACATTTTGACTCAGTTGTTCAGGTTCTTCCACACTAGAAGTAAGAGTTTCTTGTTTTGGCATCCCACTTCAAAATTTAAACTCTCCATTAGGAACAACCTTAGTTTCCTTAATCCCTTTTTTGCATTTCACACTAAGCCTCTTAAGTAATTACTTGCTTGATCTAAATTTTGGTAAATCCAAATAATCATCATTCACCTTCACCTTGCTTGATCTAACTTTTCCTTCCTGAGAATTAATTGTCTTTTTTTAGCGTACTTCCTTTCTCATTGTCTGAAAAGCTAAAAAAAATAAATGTCATAAGATTTGAACATGGTGTCCAAATTCATCAAGTACAAAGTGATCAAACTTGTTTAAGGCATTTTCACATTGAGAATTAGTATCCATATTTTCACATTTAATGAAATCAACAACTAAGTTAGTTTAAGGCAGTTTTTTTTAAACCATAAAGATATAAACTTCAAGACAATGACATCATTAAACCATATA
>Ga0099824_1005810_pt1 | contig 17233 bp, 7 predicted proteins | sample SiratrowhiteBW_FD_76837 | JGI IMG/M metagenome (GOLD analysis project Ga0099824, IMG submission 76837) | Root nodule microbial communities of legume samples collected from California, USA - Siratro white BW | ecosystem: Host-associated > Plants > Roots > Nodule | place: USA: California... | reverse complement strand
CGCTACCGAGCTGCAGGAAGAAGCTGTTTTGTCTTGCACTTGTTTTTTTTTTTTTTTTCTACTTTCTCCTCAGCCCAAACAAAGTAAACTTTTGTTCATGACCATTTATTATCTCCAAAAACACATTTAATCACATTAAATATTTTTAGGATATAAAAGATAAAGTAACAGTGGATAGCACAATAGATTTTTTATAACTCTGATAGCATTTTATAAAAATAATTTTAATTTTAAATCATAGTCATAAAATTAGTTTAGCAAAATAAGATTTACATATATTATATTATAATTTGTCTTATAATATTTATAGTTAAGAATAAAAGAGTGAAAGTTAAAGTAAATATATTAAATATCTAACCATAAAACAATATGTTAACAGAGTAAAAGTCATTAAACTTATTATGAATTGATGTTTGTCATCCTTTAATTTATATAGGTATCACTAGAAGGATGATTTAACATGAACAAAACCTGGTTTCATGACATAACAATTATTATAAATACTTTTATTTTAAAACTCTTATTCGATTTGATATTATTTTTATTTATTTTGAACACATGTTTTATTTTAAAAAAACACATAGCATTATATCTAAGAGTTTATGATAAGAAACTTGATATATTGAAAATAATTCTCATTATTAGAGAAGTGTTGTCATTATTGATATATTTGGTTTATTGTCTTGATTGATAATTAAATAAATCATCCAAGTGGAAGAAAATAGTTGCACTCCATCAATTTACATGCGTTTTCTCCGAATGTACATGCATTTCCTTTGCAACGGGTATATTTTACTTTTTTATCTTGTTGATGAATGTGATTCATCGTTGAATAAAAATTCAATCCATTATATGAAAATATGCATATGGTATCATGATTTTTGCTGATTTATTTCCAAACGCTTATAACTCCGTGATAGATAGATAGATTTGAGCTCTATAAATTTAACATATGCCATTTATTTCAAGTCGTTAAATCTACTTCCTCTTTGTCATAGAACACCAGACCTAATAAGAGCAACAAATTATGAGAGATTAATTCTTTTAGCTTTATGTGATTTCAAAGTAACTTTTTGTAATCTTTCATCATTAAAAATGATTTTTATTAATTTAAGCATATCTCAATATATTATTTTTTCTGGCACACATATTGATGATGCTAACGAGGTTCATGCTTGTTGTTTAGGCAGTGGTTTTATTTGGGAAAATAGAGTGACGCTACTAGCTAGCTAATGTAATTGATCTGCACATGGCATCAACTCGTGGTGGGTACGCCGAAAAGCCAAAAATGTAGCTCTGCTATATATAGCTAATGCAACTTTGGGTTTGATGTAATTAATCTATATCCCACCAACCATAATACCATTATCACCCCCTTCACAACCATTTTCTTCCTTCACTAATGGTCAAAATCAGAAGAAATAGAGGGATCAATCGGTTTGAATATTTAATACAAAAAATTAACATATTAACCATTAACTTTTGTTGATGAAAAAAAAAAGTTAACATTGATATGCAAGTTTACCAGCGTCAACATCTGTATATAATTTAACTAAGTAACATGTCTATCTACTTAGTTAAGTAGGTATTTCGTAGGTCAGAAAGGCCTATTTTTCTACATCACATGGTCACGGATTTAATTTATGTGTGACTTGTGAGTGTTTCGTACTTTGATTTGATGGGGTGACAGTTTGACCGCACATTAATCAAAACGCCCACTTTTCCCTACTAGCTTGTTAAATTTCTCTAATTTATGTTAGAATCAAAATTCTTATATTTTTCTATATGGAACATTTAATTTTTTACAAATAACTTTATTTATTAATTTTTCCTTTAATTTTTTTATAATTATGATTGTCTAATCGAAATACTATTACAATAGTAAATGGACTTTATGGCATTTGCTTTGATAAAGTGAATGTTTGATACATATATATTTAATTAAAGCATTTATCTAAAGATGGTTTTCCTTCTGCTAAGCTAAGGCTGAGGGAACAGTGAAGAGCTAAAAAGAGTAAAGTGGTTCATATGTAGAGACCAGGTCCACATATATGCTATCACCTAAATCAATCCACACCAAGAAAACTCAGCCATATATTTCTAGCTCTCGTTTTGCCCCCTATACATCCAGGTAAATTCTGTATTCACTTAGTGCAATTAATTAAAATTTCAAAGCTATTAAGATATTTTTAATAAAGACCTTGTAATTTCTTTATAATTATTTTAATATAAATTATACTTAATTTATTCATGCCTTATAATCACTACATTTAGTTATGTATGTTGGTTATCTCCACTAATCCAAAGAATGCATTTGTAGGGTAAATAGTAAAAAAATAAAATAAAACACCTTCATTTTTTTTTTTCTATTTCTCTCTTTCACAGAAACAATTCTCTTTATTTTTTTTTTATTTTATTCTTCTGAACTTGATCACGTTTAGAATCTTATTGTATCTCAAAATAGTTAAAAAGTTAAGAATTATTTTCAATCAGTTTTTTATCAAGATCAATTTTTTATTTGTTTTAAATATTTTTTATTAGTTCCCTTTGTTCATAAATTTGTTATTAATATTGATAGGTTTATTTGAGAAAAATGATCTTTTATATCTAGATTTTAAGTAGTTTTTTCAAAAGTACGTTTTATATCATCAAACTATTTTTTGTTTTGTCACTATAAATAGTATTATCTATTATAGTATTATCTATTAAATAATGTGTAGATTGTGAACTAGTACACCAGTTCACCAAAGAGTGGTAAGTCACTAATGGATATTCATAAATATCAAGTCTTTTCTTATCAAAACCTTTTCTGTACATACACTTTTACACTTTCTTTTATAATGTGAGAAGTCATTTGTAATATGAGTTAAAGTATGAGAGAAAGATATGTCGACTAATGAATAGTTGGTGACTGGAAAAAATTATAGATGTATGTAACACAATCATTAAGTCATATTGTTTAAGGACTAGTTTGGATGTTTGAGCAAAAAATATTATTCTTTTTTTTAAGAACACATGTTCATGCAATTTTGTCTCTTAAATGATACACACTATTTCTCAAATGATATACTCTAAATTTAATTGATGGGAAGACTAAGTTATTTTTCTTTAAAAAATAAATTTATTGTTAAGCATGCTATAGTATAACGTTTTTGTTATTTAAATGATATATTTACCACTCAAAAGTAATTTTTCTTTATCTTCAACTTTATTATTTTAAATTAATTATTACGAAGTAGTTAATTTAAGTTGTATTTTTAATTATAACATGATATATAATTTGGTTTGATACTATTTATATGAAACAATGAACAATAAATAATACATAAAATTATAGATATTCAGAATGATTGGTAAATGATATTATTAAGCTAAAAAGTTATGATATAAACATTAAGAAATGAATGTCACTAATAAGGTACTAGATTCGAATAAATTTCATATTCTATTAGAATACTAAGTTATTCACACGTATGTAATGATGTAAGTTCATGAAAAGATTTCTAACATCAAAAGAAAAAATAAGAGTAAAAAAAAAGTTATCTTTTAAATAAAGATTTGTAGTAGTTTAAATAATAAAAACAAAAAAAAAAAACTATATATAAGAACTAACACAAATTAAAAAATATATATATTAAATATGCAGTTTCTTTGATTACAAAATCAAAACAAGTAATTAAATAAAACATATATGAAGGAGAATATATCAGAATTAAAAATAATTGATAATACACTGCTATCTGTACTGCTAGACCCTTTTCTACGGTTTAAACATGCCGTCAATCAGGATCGCTGGCTTCTTGCATCAAAATTTAGGGAATCTCTCTCTCTTGTTGTATGTAAAATGATGAATCTTTACTTCAGCAAAGAAAAGTCCAAATATACCTAGGAATAGTGTTGACAATTTTAGAGAATACTCTTCAACTTGTCCATTTTGAAATTCCGTATTTGTTTTAAATTTTTACTTTAAAAAAACCTCAAAAGATTAAGAAAGTAAATATATATATATATATATATATATATATATATATATATTTATTTATAAATTGTTATTGATTTAGATTATTAAGTAACAGGAGACTATTCAATATTTTGGAACTTAGTAAGAAATGCATCTACTATTTTTACTGGCCCTTTTTTTTGTCTGTGTTCGAAGTGGCCTTGTATTGAAAACAAAAATTCTTAATTAGATAATATTTAATAATAACAGAGTACAAGTATAAATGCTGGTAATTTTTTTTCTTAAGATTCTGACTTTTGGGAACTTGGTTAAGGTATTTTTGTTTAAATAGAGATACTTAATTTTCTCCGTTCTCTCAGGAACGGATATCTTGACACTAAACTTGATTCTTGGCTTTACCAATATTCATTTGTTAATTCGAATATGAGTTTATGAAAACCATGTGGGAAGAAATAGCAAACTATAGGGGAATATGTTATTGTTTATTCTGCACTCTTAATACATGGTCTATGTTTCCTTTTGACACTCAAATTGTAGTTAATCATAGGTCACAAATTTTGACAAGAGTTCCATGAACTAAACTTTAATCACTTTTCTATTTCTTTATTAATTGACTAAATGATGTTGTCAGTTATCACATGTTTTGTGGTGCTCTAGGGCCTTCCTTTTTTAATAAGAACAACACTTATGGTTTGATAATAAAAGAGACACACATGCACAGTATCTTTTTTATTCTTCCAACTAATATGGTAAAATATTCTTCACAATTCACCAAATCAATTACTAGTGGACTTTACTTAACTCTTCATGGAGTTCCATTTTGTTTCTCTTAATATATTCAATAATTATTTTTTTAATCAGACTTTAAGGCTTAATTTTATCATGTTTTAATAAAAACAGTGATTAATACGGTAATATTAGAACAAAATACAAAATAAAATATTTTTAGTCCTAAAAAAAATAAAATAAAGGGTGACTTACTCTTATCTTTTTTCTATCATGGAAAAAACACATTTTATTAAGTATGCCAACAATATAAAAAAAATAAGCTCACATTTTATTATATTAAACGAATAATATAGTTTTAACAAATTAAAAATTGTCATTTTTCGTTCAATATTATCTTATTTTATTTTTTATAATCAACAAAATATTTTCTCTACTCGCAATTTTTTTTCTATCATCCAAATTAACTATAATTTCAATATGATTAATGTTTTTCAATAGATAACATTATCAAATTAGTCCATATTTGACATTAATAAAACATGATAGCAGTTGGATAACAATATGTGAATTGGTAGATTAAAAAGTTTCAATTGTTTATACTAATTCATTAGTCACAATATCATTAATGTTTTTAGTGTTTTATATATATATATATATATATATATGTGTGTGTGTGAGTGTGTGTGTTAAATTAGCAAGTGACCAATAAGAAAAGTAAAAAATTAGCCTGAGATCGTCTCAAATTACTATTATTTATTGATTTTAACTTTTTTAGTTCAAATAAAATTCGAAAGTATTTTCAAATTTTCCATGGTTGGTTGATGTCTCGTTCATTCAACTTTCATGGGTAGCTAGAACTGGTATGTAAGCTTAATATTCCAAATAATATAAAGTAATTATTTGGCTAACAGTTTGTTTAGATAATTTTTTTTAGGGACTTATACGAAAAAAAGTCAAGAAGAAAAGATTTTGTGCTTTCTCAAATTAAATTTATATGTTAAATAATGAAAACTTAAATAAATAATAAAACCGATTTTTATAAATTAACATATAAATAAAATAATTTTAATTTTAAAAAAGTTAATTTTAACATTGAGTTTCACAATGATTCAATGGAAATTTATGCAGATATTCTTATATTTTAAAACTTTAATTTTTATATTTTTTATTTAGAAAACATACTATTTTAAATAAAATTTATTTATTTATTTATTTATTAAAAATATGAAATAATTAAGTGCATAATTTATTATAAATATAATTAAAATAATATCTATTTAAAATTTTAAATTGATGTAAATGTTATTTTATGAAAATATAAAGAACGTAAATATATATTTTAAAATTAGAGGATGTGAGAACCATTTGGCATAACTGAAAATTATAAAAATATTTATCCTAGACCTAGTAGTTACCTATAGGTTATTTACAATATTTATTACTCATAATTATTACTCAAATTTATCTTTCAATTTTTTTGTAAAAAAATAATAAAATAATATTCTATACCCTCTAAACCATAACGATTAAGTTTTAATTGATAATTTACTTTTTCTAACATGACTGACCTTTTCAGTTTTTAATTAAATATTACTTTTTATTTATAGTACCTCTAAATAAATCATGTTAATACCTGTATTCAAAACACATAAAAATAATACATTTATTGGGAGGATGATAATATTGTAATAAAACTATTTTATAGAAAAATCTTAAAATTGTAGGTTTTTACTGAAAAATATACTTACATTGTATCTATTTATTTAAATTCTGCAAGCTGTACCAAAAAACTGGATATCGTCATAAATGAAATACTTTTGGGGTAAACATGGCTATTCATGTAACTTCCTTTTATCAAGAAAATAGTTTTATGTGGATATTTTAAAAATAAATAAAAGTTTACTTTTGTCTATATAAAAAAATTTGGTACAAAGTCATTATAGTTTTCCTAATTTTCCCTGTCAGTGACAAATTAATCAATTTCCTTGTGGCTTATCGTTTATCTATTTATTGTCCGTTTGTTGAGTCAAACTAAAGATTTTAATGAATTAAAGTGTACATTTAGTCATACACTATCACTTGCACTAACAAGTCAAAGCATTTTTAAATTTATTTTAGTTTTTAATAAAAATAATATTCTATGTTACAATTTTTTGATAAGATAAGTGATGTAATAAAAAAAATGAAAAAATAACAGTAGAAATATTAAAAAAACAGAACAAACTGTTTGTGCACACCTTTCATCATAGCTCGCATAAAATTCCAAAATCGATAAAAAATGGAAAAAAACCGACAATTCTTCAATCGATTGCTAATTTAAATTATTTTATTCGTTAGTTAGAACATTTTATGTTTTATATAATACCAGATTTTTTTTGTAGATTTCAATATTAAAACGTAAAATGGGAAATCTTTAAAGGCATTTAATACAAGATGTTTTTAATACTCCTTGTATTCCTTCTGTTTAAACTGGCATTAAATTAAAATAAATGTCATAAATTGGTAAATGGATATTTTCAAATTTTGAAAGTGTATTTATTGTAGATTAAAGAAATAAAAGGAATAAAAATATAGAAGAAATAAGTTAATTTGATAAAAATAGAAAAAATGAAAAATAAACATAAATGAGAGAAGAGTGAAGATCAAATAATCCATACTGTTATTGCTCTCTCCATGCTTTCTACCCTCTATAAAGGGTTTAAAAATTATTTTATTTTTCAAGTTTGTTATCGTTAGTTTTTTTGATAGTTAATTTATTATGGAAAATATTTATTACATTCAAAATATATAAAACTTCAACATTTTAATATATTTTTTTAATTTTTAATCATTGAAATGGGTTTTAAAATAAGGATTCAATGTTTACAAAATAAAGTTAATTAAATATTATAATGATAAAAATGAAATAAAATATTGTTATGATTATTTGTAAGTTTATGAGTGTAGCATGTCGCAAAAGTAAAAGGGTTTAGTGTAAAAGCACGGAATAAAGACAAAAACCTCAAAATCTTATCCTTTGCTTTACACACTAATCCATTCCATCAAATGATTCAAACGCACTCAATCTATTTTCCAATTTCGATACCATTTTCCCAGTTACTTTCCTCACCTAACCCTGCTACATCTTTTCATACATATAAATAAATCATAATTTTGTCCATTCTTCCAACTCCAACCACAACCAGAGCCATAGCATAGAGCTTTAACCCTCTGTGCCTGGATTCAAACGTACCCAGTTTCCTTTTTTATTCTTAAATCCAATGTTTGAGGTAAACCCTCCTCTTTCTGTCTCATTTGGGTGAAACATCCTATTGGTGATGATCCAAGTTTCTTTTTTTACCTTTTCGTTTGCTGCTGTTTATGTTTTTGTAACGATATTCGAAGGTTGTCTCAAAACGTTAAATGGTCGTTTAGATGTGTATCGTCCGTGTTTTCTTTGGCCACATTGTTCATCCTCTGTAAATAGCAGATAGTTTTTATTTACTTTTGTTTTTCTTGGTGGGGTTTATCACTGTGGGAGACATGCGTTATATATTTTCACGAGTTTCTTTTCAGGTTTGGAATTATTGAGTGGAAGAATTCCATGTTGGGGTGATGGATCTGGCAAAAAGCAATGGCAGTGGTGAAGTTTTGGATCATGTTGATGAAAGGGTGGGTGAGGATTTGAACCAATTGGTTGAAGGAAATGCAATTGATGCAGGAGGTGGACATAGCTTGGGTGAAAGAGTTAGTGTCAGTGGGGAAGATGGGACTCCAGAAGAAGCGTGTAATGGTCTTGGTTTGAATGGGGAGCTGAAGGAGGGGCTCCAAGAAGTTAATGATCAGAACCTGGGTGACCCTCAAGAAATTAATGATACATTACATGGTGTTGATCAAGGAACCAGTTATAGTTCAAGAAATTTGATTAATGGGGAAGTGCCTGAGACTCGTGTTGTAATAGATCCTTCCGCTCAGATTGATTGTGTCAGTGGAGAAAATACGAAATTGGAAGCTAAACCTAATGATTCAGGGTTGAGCAAGGTGTCCATGAAAGTAATCAAAGGGGTGTCTGAGATAGATAAAAATTCATGTGTGATTGATGTAAACCGTGGCAGCTGCGACGGTTTTAGTGAGAATTTGGAAGGTGAAATGATTTGTAGGATTTGCCATCTGGCCTCTGGGCAACCATTAGAACCAGCAACTGTTGGCTCTGTAAGTAGTGCTAGTACTAATACAGATTTGATTCAGCTTGGTTGTGCATGTAAAGATGAGTTAGGTATTGCTCACAATCATTGTGCTGAGGCATGGTTCAAGATTAAAGGAAACAGGTAACTGTTGATTTTGTTAATACTTGTTTATTTCTATTGTGTGTATCAACATCTTGTTTTGTTTTTTTGTGTTAACGCCTGCGAAATTGAACATGTTCTGATGTGTTGTCCGTTTATTTTGAATCAAAATGGCGTAGGGATTTCTACGTTTCTGATTAATTAGTATCTGTAAACCGATTAGGGATGTGCATTATTTTAATAATTTGTAATTTTACTTATTTTTTATTGATTTTTTCTGTCACGTCTTGTCTAGTGAAATCTTCGAAACGCCGCGGCACACTTATGCATATAGCTGTAGTGTTACTATTATCATCATTAAATTAATTTCCATCAGTTGTAAATTCCAAATTGCAATTTTAGTTTCTTCTTCTTATTAAACTTTAACTCGAAAAATTTCTTGAATTTGAGTCTGAACTTTCGAAACCGGCTTCATTGCTTATGATTTGTCAGTTGCTTATTGCATTTAGTTCGTTGCCGTTTCACTTTTTGCTGGTTACATCGGTTACTGGAGAACCAATATCATCCTTATGCACCCTTACACATGGAGATTTTAGTAGTAATTAATCTCCCATTGCATATTAATGAGTCTAATCTAACGAAGTAATATGAGAAGCTCTCTCAGTTGCCTTCTATCTAGAGCTTGGTCAAACTCTCAGTTACTGTTTCAATATTGTTTACATCAACATTCGAATTATGAAATGATTGTTCAGATTTATGCTCAGTTCAATTTTTTGCTGTTCTCGTCTCAACTGCTCCTGTTGAAAAACGGTCTGAAAATACCATTGGTTTGGGTAACATAACTCAAATTTGTGTTTGAAATTACTCTCATGCATGTACCTCTGTGTCTTTTTAAGAAGGACCCTTCAGAATTTGAAAGCCATTGGGCCCTAACTCATCGGAGTCAATTGGGTGAACCAGTGGGGTGGGGTGGGGGAAGCTTTATCAGTACTTTTTTTCCCATTCTCATATTGTGTATATACTTGCAGCTTATTCTTTTTTCAATTTGAAAATCTGTTGCTTATTGAACTGAGTTAGAGGAGTTTAGACGTTCATTTTGCAAACATTTACATGGTTATAAAAATTGTTCCATGCCAATCTTGTTTCTCATAGAATCTAGTTTTTTGGTTGAGTTATTCTGAGACTCCTTTGGTTCTATGCCAATCTTGTTCCTTATGCAATCTAGTTTGTTGGTCGAATAATCCTGAGGTTCCTACTGTTCTATGCTAGTTCTTTCACGATCTTTAATTACCTTTCATGATTACAGGTTGTGTGAAATATGTGGTGAGACTGCAAAGAATGTTTCGGACGTTGTTGATCATGGATTTATGGAAGAATGGAATGATACTAGATTCATGGGCAATGATAATACCTCATCCAGAAGGTTTGGTGGATGCTGGCGCGGACAACCATTTTGTAACTTCTTAATGGCATGCCTGGTTATAGCTTTTGTTCTACCATGGTTCTTTCGTGTAAATATGTTCTAGTGGAAGGAAGCCAACACCACTCTTCCCTTCAAATCTTCATCCTGCGTATGTGTTAAGTGCATGTCACTGAAGTTCCTGGCATATTCTTTCTCAGAAGGGGTGGTAATGCATAACCATGAACAACTTCTCATTTTTCAGGGTATGTGGCTTGAAATTTGGTTGTTAAGAAATTTGCCAACTAGGCAAGTTATGGCCAAGTTGCTTCCTTATTACATTCTTTGGATTGGAGAGTGTGTGGTGTACTGAAATATATATAACAGCGGGATCAATTTTATGATTGAGAAAAGCAAAGAAGATATTTTACTTGTGGCATAGATGTTATATGTTAGAAACAGTAAATTATTCCCTGTAAAACAAGCAAACAGGAAAGGCTTCTCCTTGATTTCCCATCTCTTTTTTATGTTCTTACACTTTTCTTTCTTTACTATCTGTTGTCTTTTCTGCTAATATAAAGTTCAAAGCATCCAATGTCATTTATCATCAGTGTGTTTATGTTCCCTTCTTTTTGTTTACAAATGTTCTAGCTTCTAATCGAAGTTACTTTGCTTTTGTCAGCAATTTCTAAAGTTAATCAAAAGCAATATGCTCGAACTCTTGCCTTAATTTTTAAGGTACATATGCTCATGATACATATTTATGCCCAAGATGAATCCTTGATCAAAATTTTGTTGAGTGACAGATCTAGAATTTTTAACCAATGGATTGAATTGATATGTAAACATGTTGGGGGTATTACATTCAAATATTTACGCATGATATAATATTACGAAAAATAAAATGAAATCCTTGTAGGCCCAACTATATTTGGAAGATCGTATATAGGTTTGATCATGTGCTAAGGGAGCTAAATAATGGAGTATATACAACCTTTTAAGTTGAAAAAGTGAAAATTGTAATATATCAAAATTATCAAATGATTACAAAATAATGTGTGACTTCAACATGAACAATATGTGCAGGAAGGCTATTTTGTATAAGTAAAAAAGACATATGAGCTCTATGACAAGAAATTGAATAATGCTTGAAATCCAGTGCGAGCATAGGAATTGGCCAAAGAGTGAGCTTTAGCACATATATATTTTATTAAGGAACAAGAACACCAAAAATCCGTTGTAGTCTAGTTGGTTAGGATATTCGGCTCTTTCCTGAGAGACCCGGTTCAAGTCCTGGCAACTGAAATATTTTTTCTTTTTTATGTGTTGTGTTCGAGCAAGTTAATTGTGAAAAACCTTATCATTTTTGGATGTATCCGAGCAAATTAATTGAGAAAAACCTTATCCTGAAAATTGAAAAATGTTTGCCACTAATTCTATTAACAGTAGAGAAGGCTAGATCATTTGAAAAAAAAATAAAAAAGATAAAAATATAATTGTGTCTCGTAAGCCCAAAGTGAAGAATGAAGAAATGAATTTTGCGAACAAACCAAAAATGCATTTCCGTTGCCGGGACTTGAACCCGGGTCTCTCGGGTGAGAGCCGAGTATCCTAACCAACTAGACTACAACGGAATGTTGAGATTGTTAACGCTTTGTATTTTTTAAATGTAAAATTAAATGTGTACTTTTGAATTTATTTTTCAAAAAACAATTTTTAGGTTTCCAATCAAATTTTAAAAAGGTAAAAATTATTTAACAAAAGATTTTGTTCCAATCTGGCGTAATATGACAATAGGTGAGAAGATTGGAACGAAAAGAAGGCGTAATTTGATGGTGTAGGTATAAATAGTGGTATGAATGTTGTTTGTTTGAGGAGGGCGAGGAAAAGCCAAGCATGTCTACAACTAAAAGCATAGCACCGTTGAACACTTATCCAAATTATCATGATCCTAGAAAGAAGTCAAACTATGCAAAATCTCCCAATTGCTTCATCTCCTTCAGACAATCTAGGACAACATGTCTGCCACCTCCCAATTTTGATCTTTCTTGCAGTAGCAGTGTCGGTGTCTCTGCAACTTTCTCCAAGGCCACCTACAACGTGGCCGCGGACAAGAATGCAAAAATTCGCAAATTCTGCCAAATGGGTGATCTCAGGAACGCCATGGAATTGCTCAAAAGGTCAAAAATGTCTGAACTTGAGCTGCATACTTACTGTTCTGTGTTGCAGCTCTGTGCCGAGCAGAAGTCTTTGGAAGATGGAAAGAGGGTTCATTCCATTATCACTTCCAACGGCATGGAAATTGATGAGGTTTTGGGGGCAAAGCTAGTCTTCATGTATGTGCATTGTGGTGATTTGGTCGAAGGGAGACAAATATTAGATGGGATTCGCAATGATAAGATTTATCTCTGGAATTTTTTGATGTCTAAATATGCAAAGAATGGTAATTACGAGGAAGCTGCGAGTCTCATCAAGAAAATGCAAAAGTTGGGAATCAGAGGGAATCCTTTTACTTTTACTTGTATATTGAAGTGTTATACAGCATTGGCAAAGGTAAGGGAGTGTAAAAGCGTTCAGGGGTATGCTTTTAAACTAGGTTTTGGTTCTGATAATACTGTTGTTAACTCTCTAATTGCAGCTTATTTTAAATGTCGTGATGTAGAGAGTGCACATAAAATGTTTGATGAATTGAGTGACCCAGATGTTGTTTCCTGGAATTCTATGATTAGTGGGTGTGTTATGAATGGGCTTTCCTGGAATGGACTTAAGTTTTTCATTCAGATGCTGCATTTCGGTATTGATATGGATTTGGTCACCTTGGTTAACGTTCTTGTGGCTTGTGCAAACGTTGGCAAGCTTTCATTGGGTAGAGCTCTTCATGCTTGCGGAGTGAAAACTGGTTGTAGCGGGGATGTCGTGTTTGACAACACATTACTAGACATGTATTCTAAATGTGGTTATTTAAAAGGTGCAACTGATGTTTTTGTGAAGATGGGTGAAGCTACTATTGTTTCTTGGACTTCAATCATAGCTGCTTATGTACGGAAAGGTCTGTATGATGAAGCCATTATGTTATTTGATGAAATGCAAAGCAAAGGTCTTAGGCCAGATGCTTATACTGTCTCAAGTGTTGTTCATGCTTGTGCTTGTAGCAACTCGTTGGATAAAGGAAGGAATATACACAATTTCATTAAAAAGAACAATATGGAATTGAATTTGCCTGTTTCTAATGCTCTTATGAATATGTATGCAAAATGTGGAATCATGGAAGAATCTCATTTAATTTTTTCTCAAATGCCCGTCAAAGACATTGTCTCATGGAACACAACGATTGGAGGTTATTCACAAAACTCACTTCCAAATGAAGCTCTGGAACTGTTTCTGGACATGCAAAAGCAATTGAAGCCTAATGACATTACAATGGCTTGTGTCCTTCCAGCTTGTTCAGGCTTAGCAGCTCTAGAGAAAGGTAGAGAGTTACATGGGCACATACTGAGAAAAGGGTACTTTTCAGACTTACATGTTGCCTGTGCACTTGTTGATATGTACGTGAAGTGTGGGTTAGTAGCTCTTGCACAGCAACTGTTTGATATGATTCCTAAAAAGGATATCATCTTGTGGACTGTTATGATTGCTGGATATGGTATGCATGGGTTTGGAAAGGAGGCAGTTTCCACATTTGAAAAGATGAGGATAGCAGGTATTGAGCCTGATGAGTCCTGCTTCACTTCAATACTCTATGCTTGCAGTCACTCTGGATTACTGAAAGAGGGATGGAAATTCTTTAATTCCATGAGAAGTGAATTCAACATTGAGCCTAAGTTTGAACACTATGCTTGTATGGTGGATCTCCTTGTTCGCTCTGGAAATCTATCCAAGGCATACAAGTTCATTGAAACTATGCCAATTAAACCAGATGCTGCAATTTGGGGTGCCTTGCTTTCTGGATGCGGGATCCATCATGATGTGGAGCTAGCAGAAAAAGTGGCAGAGCATATTTTTGAGCTTGAGCCAGAGAACACAAGGTATTATGTTCTTCTAGCGAATGTCTATGCAGAGGCGGAAAAGTTGGAAGAAGTAAAAAAGTTACAAAGAAAGATAGGTAAAGGGGGATTTAAAAAGGATCAAGGTTGTAGTTGGATTGAGATTCAAGGAAAGTTTAACATCTTTGTTGCCGGGGATACTTCCCACCCTCAGGCCAAAAGGATAGACTTATTGCTGAGAAAACTGACGGTGGAAATGAATGGGGTAGGCTACTATAATAAGATGAGGTATGCATTAATTAATGCAGATGATATGAATAAGGAAGTGCTTCTATGTGGACACAGTGAGAAATTAGCCATGGCTTTTGGTATATTAAATTTGCCTCCAGGGAAGACTGTTAGGGTAACCAAGAACCTTAGAGTATGTGGGGACTGTCATGATATGGGGAAGTTTATGTCCAAGACAACTGGGAGGGATATTGTGTTGCGAGATTCAAACCGGTTTCACCATTTCAAGGATGGTGTATGTTCTTGCAGAGGTTTCTGGTAAATCATCGGAAAAATTCTATAAAAGGATTGTTCTCCAATGTCAAGGTATCCTCCTCTTCACGTGAATTGATAGCTGCATATTTTGCAATCACTATTCTCTTACTGATGTAAGACTCGTTATAGATTAGGATACATGGTCATTGCCAAAATGTATGTAGAAGTGATAGTCATACTTGTGTAGAATCAGTGAGTAGTTGAGACTACGGTTATTTAGTTTATACGGTAATGCCAGAGGCAATTTTATTTCCTAACGTAGTCAGCAAGGACGTTATTCATGGATGACTCATCTAAAGATATATCTTTGGATTGGAATAGCTTCGCGGCAGATATCTGTAATTAGGGGTCATATGTATCATATTTTTCTGAAATAGATCATTGGCACTGCGGCATATTTATGATTTGTGCGAGTGATTTCTTTTGCTTTTAGATTCCAACTTTCTTTTTCTGAACTGATAATGTTGACCAGTCTCGACTCGTGAGAAGGGAATCAAAATGACAATGAAAATAACAATGCTGAGAAATGAGAAATTCAGTGTTGTGTGTACCCTTTTTTTTGAAGTATGGGTGTTGCATATGGATGCCACGCCATACTGAATGGGTGACGTGTTTTTGAGGTATTCTAGATTCAAACTCTGCATTAGGCATCTGATTTAGCTGAAACATTGCACATTCAAATAATCATATTCAATCTGTTTTTGGCCCCCTTGAAAATAATGTGAATCAAATTACTTTACTCCTCAAAAGTCACGAATGTGTAGCCCTTCAAAGTCATTTTTACGGATTAAAATATTAATGTGATGCATCATGCATAAAATCTTTATATTTACATATAGTCGTCGCAGATAAAAAATCCATATACATAAATTAAAAGCAAAAAATTCTGTCGTTGAAACCTTGATAAAATATACATACATTTAACAAATCTATTACCTTCTTGATTTTTTGCATCAAGAGTTACAAGTTAAAACTTTATATGATAGCTTGCATCATGATATATCAGTATTCAAATATGGATTTCACCAAAGCTTAGCCCTTAAAAATTTCCTGAGTAAGCCATTTTTGGTCTTCCTTTCCCTCGAACTTTTTGGGCTGCAAGCACATTGACCATTTAGGCTTCACTGCAATAATTTCCTTCCAATACTTCCTTTGGTACTGACAGATGCATATGGGGTGCAGGGAGAGAGTTACAGTAAACTGCAATGTGCAAAACTGCCTTCATTTACGAGCCTTGCACATGCAATGGCCATCCACCCTACCCACAAACACCTGCTTTTTTTGGTTTCAGGGAAAGAATATCTGTAGCAGTAATAAATCTGAATTGATAAAAGCTGCGTGTACAAACTCAGAAAGGCCAATTAAGGTACTTATTAAAAACAAGCAGAACCAGGGGCAATTTCCATGTCAATTATGGTTGGTCTGTTGCTTTGCTACCGCGACGAGTTGGGAATGATGTTCGTAGGCAGTGTCATCATAGCATAGCCCTTAAGCTTAATACATAGACTCCACGAACAGGAGATTTTTTAGGATGAGATAAAAGTTTTGTAAAAATCAAGAATCAAATGAAAAAAAAAATTAATACTATTTATTTAGCAAGAGGTGTGGATTAGGAGTCTTAAATAAGAAACAGGTGATGTTTCGTACAAAGTAAACATTTCTATTTAAAAATAAAATAATATTTATAAGTTTCTTTGAGTGAGAAAGATAACTCTACATATCAAATATTTAATTGACACTCATAACTTATGTTTTTTATCTCATTATATCACTTATATAATTTTTATTTTCTTTTTTCTTTTTTATGAGTAAAATGATATTTTAGTCTCCAATTCTTCTAAAATTTGAGTCATGAACCAAAATAAACTATTAACATAGGTCATTTTTGTTATTCCTATTGAAATATAAGTACACTATACTTTATTGTCTCGATAAATGGACGGCCTTACCCATTTAACAACTCTACTTCTATTGATGATTTTTTTTTAATTAAGATCCATCAAAATTAATTATATTGATATCAATCATATTTTTGTATAATTATGTTTTCCTTTTTTTCTTTTCTTATTTTTTTTTACTCTTTTAAGAAGGTAACGATAAATTAGAAGGAAGCCACGTATGAAACAAATGGCAGTAGACACTTTTTGTCTTCTAACGATAAAATAGCAGACACTTTTCTTTTAATACAAGTAAAAACAAAATTAAATGTCTGTGACTTAAAAGCAATAGCATGTCAAGTGCACTTTTTTTTTTTTTTTTTTTTGGCACAGCACAAAGAAAATGAAATAATTTTTTTTTTTCATTCTTTTAACTTTTTTGATGTTTGAAAAATCAATTTATACGTAAAAGGATT
>Ga0099824_1005809_pt1 | contig 17233 bp, 12 predicted proteins | sample SiratrowhiteBW_FD_76837 | JGI IMG/M metagenome (GOLD analysis project Ga0099824, IMG submission 76837) | Root nodule microbial communities of legume samples collected from California, USA - Siratro white BW | ecosystem: Host-associated > Plants > Roots > Nodule | place: USA: California... | reverse complement strand
TTTTTTTAATTTATTATTTTTGAATTTATTATTATTTACCCGGACGAAATCGGGTGTTGACACCAGGTATGTGAAATTTAAGTTTATTTTAATTTTTTAAACAAAGAGAATATTCTACACAATCTTAAATATGTTATTATTATTATTTTATTTTGTAATTCGGCCTTTTGACTCCTCACTTTTGGTAATACAACCATTCGGCCATACTATCTTTTGAGCTTTCGAACGTTTTGACTTTATTAACTCACGACCACATGGTAAACTTTTACCTCTTAGCCAATTTAAACTTCTTCATATATATGATTTCAAATTAACTCATTTTGAATTTTGCTCCAAAATTTTAGGTATAATTAATTGAAATTTCATAATATTTGAATGTTTTTTCCACAAGTCATGTTTTATACATATAATCACCTTTCGCTAACTTTCAAATACAGGAAAAAAATAAATCATTGCATCATTTTTATTAATAAATATTGGGACGTCGTGACACTTGACGACCTAGTTAGTAGGTGATGTGGTGACCTAGTGACCTAGTCAACATGTGACTTAGTGACCTGGTCGACAGGTGAGTTGATGACTTAGTGACCAGTCAATGAATAATCTGGTGATTTGGTCAACATGTCACTTGGTGTCCTGATGACTTGTTGATTTGAAGACCTGATGAATAGGTGACCTAGAGACTTGGAGACCTGGTCTACAATTGACCTGATAACCTGGAGAGTTAGAGACCTAGTCAACACCTGACATGATAACCTGGTGTCCTAGAGACTTGATCAATATCAATAGGTGACCTAAAGACGTGATCAATAGGTGACATGGTAACCTATTAACCTATCTACGTGATAATATGGTGACATGGTAATCTAGTGACTTGGTTGTTTGCTCAATTGGTAACTCGTAATGGTGACCTAGTGACTTGGTGACCCAATGACCTCATCATTTACTTACATGGTGATAATGATATTTTGTGTCTTGGTGACTTGGTTAATTGGTTACATGTACCTGATTAACTGGTAGTTAACTGCCTTTGTGCTTACCTGATGTCGTAACTAGGGTCATCAGGTCACCTGAAAACCTTGAAAACATTAAACCATAGTGATATGGTCAACAGGTGACTGATAACCTAGTCATCTAGTTAGCTGGTAACTTGGTAACATGTAACTAGTGACTTGGTGACCTGAATACCTCGTCATCTAATAACATGGTGAACTCGCCATTTTGTGACTTAGTGACTTGGTGACTTAGTTACATGCACCTAGTTACATTGTAGCTATTTAGCTACCTGGTTACCTAATGTCAACATCGAGGTCACTTGGTCACATGAACATTAACTCTAAAACCTAACCCAAAAAATTCCAAACCTCAAACTAAAACCGCATACCCCAAACTCGAAAACATAGCCCCAAACTCCAAACTCCGAACCCCAACCCGAAATCCTAAATTTGAAACCCTCAATCTAAAATACAAAACTAGATGTAAAACGAAGTAACAAAATCTCAACAAATTATGAACACACACGACTTCAAAGAGAGAAAAAAATATTTTATGTGTATATAAAGAAAAGAGAACTCGCACATATATAACCGACAAAAAAAAAACCACAAAAAAGAAGAAGCGAAAAATAAATCTCAAGTATTTTCTATCTTCTCCTCATCTCTTATTTACTCATTTTTTTTAATCCTTGATCACCCTTTTTGTTTTGCTTTTCTTTCTCTTTTAAATGATTATTTTTGTCTGTCACATCCTTCTTGTGTTCTTACTTTTTGTTCATTACTTACATTTTTTTTTTCATTTCTTTCTATTGTGTGCATCAAGAGTGGAATTAAAATGATTTGTGTGCTCAAAATACGAGAATGTGAAAAAGAGACAATGCGGGACTATATACACCAATGTCGTGTCAAACATGAGTGGGTGAGATGTTTTTTTTTTTTTTTACATGTGAGTGTGTGTAGGATGAGTGAGAGAGAAAATGGAGAGCAGCTTAAAGAAATGAGAGGTAAGAGGAAAAATATGTGGTGCACGAAGTGAATACAAGGGTAAACAAAGAAAAACTATGTTTTTTTTATTTCTCTATTTTTTTTATTTTTTGGTAAGACTTAATCGATTGGGCCTAGGTTACTGTTTATATTTCGCCTCTCACTTTTTTTTATGTTATTTTTTTTAAAACCTAAATATATTATGCTAAGGCTGTATTTTTATTTTGCTTTTGATTATTTTTTATTTTTATTTTCTGTACAACTTAATCGGTTGGGCCTAAGTCATTGCTTATATATTATTTAAAAAATGTAACGAAAAAGTTATACAAATTATATGTGTGTAAAATATTTTTTTTCCTACTTTAAATAAAGAAGAGAAATATATGTCAATAAAAAAACAAATTATAAGAAAGTAAAAAAATAAATATGAAAAAATAAGAAGATAATACAACAATTTTAAAATAGAAACTCCTAAAGAGAGAGACAAAAATCACAAGACCTAATTAAAAAAAAATATTTACTATAAAAATATCAAAAATTGCAACACAAATCTTCTAAAAAGAATCTCACAAATAAACAAGTAAATGAAAATTCAGTTAAACAGAACACAAACTAATATTAAAAAAAAAACTCTAAAAAGATGACACAATCTCTTCTCTTTGTGTATATGTTATAAGTAAAACTTTTTTTAAAAATCACATTAAATTACTCACTTAAAATTATTGAATTGCTAAAATATTTTTATTTTAAATATAAAAATATTATTAAACTTAACTTGACAACTCCTACCTAACATATTCTTCCCTTCTAGCTTATACAATCTTGTGAAACAAATTAAGATTCACAAACTTCTCGGTAACGATCGACTAATGTGTTACATCACAATAACCAAACCATCTTTGTTAAATTCACCATCTCATAATTAATCCATATTCCTAATCTAATATACCGTCAAATAAATTTATGATATTGTCATTTAATTTTTAGCTGCTGTATTTCCCATCTTCCGAAATTTTGGGACTTCAAAAATTTTCTCTCACTTTGCATTATGCATGTTAATGTTGGGGGAGTAGCTAAAACAGCTGAAGTAATGGATGCTAATGTGCACGAAGTAGTAAATAAATCATGACAACATTGACTGCAATCACTAAACAAGTCCAAACGTAGATCAATTTTCCAATGTTATTTTATTTTTAAAAAAAAGAACATAATTTTGATTCCACGGTGAGGCTACCAATTAGCCAAGGTATCGCATTGGATTGGCATAGAAAGACAGCAAGAAAACTAAAATTCCTTACCCAAACGCCTGAAAAAGCAAACTATACCAACCAATATAAACTTGAATGCGGGCCACACCACCTTGTCCGCAAACATCGAAAACCAAAATGCGAAATTACCCAAACATCCCCATCCTTCGCTGCTCCCCTTCCGACACAACTCGTGCCATGCAAAGGACAAAACCATAATCATTCACAATTTCGGCTCACATTTTAAAAATTAACAAATGCAAATCTTACAAATTAAAAATTCTCATAAATATTGATATTATATGCAGCCTATTCAGAATTAATTTATTTATGATGAAAACAGAAATGATTTGAGTTTTGGACAGAAGGACAAAGATGTCCAGCGAAGCAACAAAAAGTTTGAAATCTGTATGATAAAGAGTAGGACTTGTGAGAAACAGTGTCCTTGCGGCTCTATGGAACACACCTGTTTTCTACTCTAAACAGTGTCCCTTTCGCTTTTCAAAGTGAAACTTTTCCCCTCTCCAACACAACACAACACAACACAACACTCTTCTCTCTGCGCCTTCACTTGCAGAGGGGGAGAACACACACCTCACAAAACCCTAACTCCTTCCTCTTCCAAAGTCCCACATCCTAGAATCACTTCCTCACATTGTACCCTGTTCCTTAAAACCTTAAACCTGTTTTAAGTACCTTCACTCTAACTCTCTTTCTATTTTAAGAATGCCAAACCCAAAGCACCTTCTGCAAGCTACACTTTTGCTCTCGTCACTTCTTCTGGCCGTGTGCAAATCCACGATCGAGCCATGCTCCAACTCCGACTCATGCAACGCGCTTCTGGGGTACACCCTTTACACTGACCTCAAAGTCTCCGAAGTGGCGTCGCTCTTCCAAATCGACCCTATCGCGCTTCTCACCGCCAACGCCATCGACATCTCCTACCCCGACGTCGAGCACCACATCCTCCCTTCCAAGCTCTTCCTCAAGATCCCCATTTCCTGCTCCTGCGTCGACGGCATTCGCAAGTCCGTCGCCACCCACTACAAGACGCGCCCCTCCGACACCCTCTCCTCTATCGCCGACTCCGTCTACGGCGGCCTCGTCTCCTCCGACCAGCTCCGCGAGGCCAATTCCATTCCCGACCCCTCCGTCCTCGATGTGGGACAGAGCCTCGTCGTGCCTCTCCCCTGCACCTGCTTCAACGGCTCCGACAACTCCCTCCCCGCCATTTACCTCTCTTACGTCGTTCGCCCCGTTGATTCCCTCGCTGCCATTGCTGCCAGGTACTTCACCACGCTCACAGATTTGATGAATGTCAATGCCATGGGAAGCACTGCTATTAGCGACGGGGATATCCTTGCTGTTCCAATACCCGGTAATAAACTAATTTTTTTCTTTCTCTTTTTTTTTTTCTCAGCAATTTATAATGTTCTGTTCAATTTCTAACTCTTTTTCTTTTTTCTCTCTCCTGTTGCAGCCTGTGCTTCGGATTTTCCTAAATCCGCCTCTGATTTTGGCTTGCTTGTCCCTAATGGAAGCTATGCCATTACCGCGGGACACTGTGTCCAGTGTAGCTGTGGACCGAGAAATCTGAAGTACTAACTAAGCAACTGTTTTTCTCTGTTCTTAATTTATTTTTTCCCTGCATAAACCTAGATTCTCTTTTTGGATGTGAAGTGAAAAAATGGTATCTGTAGTGTTTGAGGAGGTGCTGTTTCTGGTGTTTAATGGTTTGTTACTTTTTTTGTAGTTTGTACTGTATGCCGGCTTCTCTCGCGGTTTCTTGCTCCAGCATGCAGTGTAGAGGCAGCAACCTTATGCTTGGGAATGTTACAGTTCAGCAGACTAGTGGTGGTTGCAATGTTACCTCTTGCAATTATGATGGCCTTGTTAATGGCACCATTGCTACAACGTATGTTTATATTCTGTGTACATGTGGCTTTAATCACGTATTTCAACAACGTGTATTTTGCTGTACTATTCTTTGAGTTTAAGATTGTTTAATTTTTGTTCTCGTCTTGCAGGCTGTCCCCTTCTCTTCAGCCTCGATGTCCAGGTTAGTGTTAGATAAACACAGCTCAAATGATGCATTGTTTTGATTTTCATTTTGGATGATTTATTTACTGAGATGTGTTGATATGACAAAAACAATGTACATAAACTTGAGCTTACTTTTGGAGTTAAAATGTGGAAACTCAAATTCTAAGATGGCATAAGAGCATTACATCTTCTATTTAGCTACTTGGGCCAAACATGCCTCGTTTCTGAATACACATCAACTTTAAATGTCTGAATTCCCTAATTAGTTTTGATGTTAGAGATACAAACGATGAATCAGGGTCAAACCTTCGTGCCTTTTCTATGTGCTATCCATGCACATTGAGTTTATAATAGACTTAAAATTTAGTTAGGTTTGATGTTCTGTAGCATTGTTATTCTGCATTAAAGTGATGCCAAGAAACGTAGCAATCTGTATCTGGCTCAAACCGATCATCAGGGATGTTCCAGTTGCAATTCCTAATTTAACATACTCCAATCAAATTCACTCCCAAGAGAAAAAATGATGACTTTGTATATCCTCAAATGCCTTATAAATATATTTCAAATGATGTTACAGGTCCGCTGGAATTCCCTCCTCTCATTGCCCCTCCTACAACCGTTGCAAAAGACACAGTTTTTGGACCAGCACCAGCACCACTGTTCGACGGAGCAGGTCCTATATCACCCATATCCTCAGTGGTTCCTTCAACGGGGCTCCCAGGATTCTCTCCTGCAAATGGCCCTATTAGCGGCATTTCTTCTGGTGCTTCTGCTGCATGCTCCTTGGTGAAACCATTACCCGCTTTGACGTATGCACTTGTGTTATTGCTTGTCAAGTTGATGATACCCGTGGCCTTGTAATCTTATCATTTTTGTGGTGGGTTCAGTTTTCCTGCTACTTTCTTTGTCACGGGTGCTCCTTGTAGTTGCTGCTGATATTCATTCTGTACTCTTGTACTCATTCGTGAATCTGGAGAACTATGGAATTTCGGGTTTCATCACTACCTTAGCCATTTATGTTTTCTGTTTGTTTAATTATCCTGTTTAACTAGTGTCAGTAATTCTAGGTATAATCTGTATAGAAGCTCTGAATTTGACGGTGACGCTTACTGTGATTAACTTTTTTAATTATTATCTGCCTTTTGTAATGCCAAGTTAATTAACATTCTTGGTGTCTCCCTGATCTTAAATACCTTCGGATATTTTTTAACATTTTTTCTGAGGCGTGGTCCAATTTAGGAGTGGAACCTAATAATGCAAATAAGAACGAAAACACATTAATTAAAATAGGGACATTTCAGCAAACAAATCTGATAACCATGAGAGACTTTTGGACTTCACGATGGGACAGGAAACAAGAACAGAAGTTAATTTTTGAGTATGAAAAATTTTAAGGATTTAATTTGAATATATTGATAAGTCATCGTAGTAATGATAAGCTTCTCTACTACTTATTTAATATATATACATTTAAATGAGTTGTAATTGATCAATGATGCCAGTTTTAGTAATAATAATATATAGCAATTCAGTTCTGTATAATAGTCCAACTTCATGTTGGTTGGATATTAAGCAGACATCAGAAATATTATGACATCATAAGTTTAATTTGTACGATAAAGAATTGGTGTTTCTTTATGAGGTGCACATGTAGGGTGTCAAAAGTCGGTTAGCATGATTGAGTTATCATGAGTAGAGTTAAAGAGTTAACTTAATCTGACCTTTCTTTTTTTAACTAAATGTTATAGCCGAAGTTTAAGTGAATAGAATTATTTAAGTATATATTTTTTAATTTATTTCATATATTTATTAATTATAGTTAAACTGATTTGATTCAATTTATTTATTTATTAACTTGTTTTATATATTTATTTTTATATAATCGAAGTAATTTTATTCGATTCATCTTTTTATCGTAACCTTTTTTTAATATAATCAGGATGTTATTACACATGTTTTGACTATTTTTTAAAATATTTTTATTTCTTATTCTGACTATTTCAAAACCATCCATAAAGCTAAGAAAATTGAAATTTTGTAATATTTTTATTGTTTTTTTTTAAATTTATGTCCACTTTTAATTTTTATACACTTTATAGTCTCATGAGTATGTTAAAAGAAAGTATAATATTTATATTTTTTTTAAATAGTATCATACTTTCTTATTTTAATTGTATAAATTATATTTCTTTTACTTCTCTCACGTTAGGGAAGTATTTTTCTAAATTTTTTTGCTTAAATACGTTTGAGGTCAGGATCATTCTTCATCCTTTCTTCTAATAATCTTTTAGGACTATTTAGTTTATCCTATCAACATAAAGACAATATAATTTACTTTTTAATTATCGGGACAATTCATAATTTCTAGAGAATTATATACTTAAACTTTTTTTAGACTATAATCTTTAAAGAATTGTGAAGGTTTGTTTTTTCTAAATTCAATTAAATTTTTGAAAACATGTTCTTAAAACCTTTGGTTCTTTTATAATGTTATCACCATGCTATGATAATTTTACCACTTATATCAACTTAGTATTCTTTCTATTATTTGTCACATGGATTTATACAAGTTATAATATATAAAAAGTTCACGATACACTACAAGTCACATATGAAACATTTATTTGATACTATCTAATTGTAACACTTTTTTCAATATAGTATGATTGTTAATTTAATTGTATTTTAAGATATAATATTTTATATTATTCCTTGTCACATAATATATTTCTCTACACCTATGTCAAAATATAAAATGAAGAGTTTATCAATACATTCAATTTTAATTTACATTAGAAATATTTGAATTACTTTTTTATAATACATAAATGAGTTTTATCATGATTAAAAAAATAACACAAAATTATTGTGTCTTGAGTAATATTTACTCATTTGAATCCTTAAGATTAAACCTTCAATTACAATTTTATCAAATCTTAAATATTTATTATAAATAATTATTAGAAGAATTTTGTATTTAATAGTGATAATAGTTAGTTTAATATGAAAGTATAAAGTAGGAAAAAATCACGAGAAGAAGAAAATATGTATTTATCAGTAAACTAATATATACACACACATTAAATACAAAAAATAATAAAATAAGATAAGTTGAAAACATCCTACCAAGTAATGATAATTATTAAATGAATAAAATGAGGTTAGACAATGTTCAATTATAAAGTAACTTACCAAATAAATAAATAAATAAAGTGAGTTTAGAGACATTTTTTAGTAAATATAACTGTAAATTAACAAATAAATAAATATAACGAAGTTAAAGATATTCATGTAGTGAAATAGTTGTAACATTAACAAATGAATAAATGTAGTTGTAAAATTAATAAATAAATATGTTGGGAGGATTTCAGAGGAAAATTTTGGAAAGATTTCACAAGAATGAAAATTGAGTCAAACCATATAAACAAATGACACCACCTTCAATCAAAAACCTTAACACATTAGGTTCATGAGTCTTCTTTCTTATATGTTGCTTAACTTTCTCATTCTTACATAATGTGAGACTTGCACTTAAATACCTAACAATCCCTCTCTCAAGTGAGAGTCTCTCCTCCACGTTGATACACTCTCCCTCGAGCGGAAACAAACGACTCCTTACTTGTACACTTATACGGGACAAGCTTGCTTGAAATCTCTCCATTAGGAAGACTTTCGATATAGGGTCACCCAAGCTGCAAATCTGGCTCTGATACCACTTGTTGGGAGAATCCGAGAAAAAAACCTTAGAAAGATCTTACAAGAATGAGAATTGAGCTAAATCATATAAACAAATAACACTACCTTCAACCTAATATGACACTTAGTCTCACACTTAAATACCTAACAAAATAAATAAGATGAGGTTAAAAATACTTAATAGGATAATATAATTATAAAGTAAATAAGTAAATAAATAAAGCCACATCAGTGACATGTGAAGTAACATGTGAAGGAAGAAATATAATTGTAAGATTAACATGTAAATGAGTAGAATGAGTTTGGTTTTTGTTAGTTACTGATAGTTTAATCGTTTTTTAAGTAAATTATGTTCCTTTTAACTCACATTTAATATTTTTTTTCAATCCAACCCAACTTAAACACATGATGAGCCAATTTAGTCATAGAATTCAACCCATTTTGGCACTCATATATTTTATCATCCCCTTATTTGACTTAAATTTTTATAAAAAAGCAATGAAAACAAAAGACTTTAATTTCAATACCAAAGAAAATATCGATTTTACATATTATAACAATCAATTTTATTATTATAGTAATAATACGAATTAAAATTAATGCAATTTCTATCGAATTGATTATGCAATAAACAATACAAAGTTCAGTTATAATAATACTCTCCGCATCAAACTTGTTGAACATGAGCACAAAAAATAAATGCAATTTTTAAATTGTTTTTAGGATGTTCGGATTTGTTTTTTTTAAGAATGGATTTACATCTCTCCAAGAATTATTGAGAATAGTTACTGTGCATTGTTTCAATTTGTTTTTTTAATTGATCTAGAAATAAATATTTAAATATGTATTTGGTATAATTATTAGAGATTTTCATTTATTAGTGTTTTAATAGCTAATATTTCACACTTAAGTTGTTAATCCGGATATTTTAGATTAGATTAATACTATCTTATATATTAAAATTATATTTTTATTTATAGGCTTTTAAATAGGTTTATCAATGAATGAGAGAGACTCAAATTTTTGTAGGCCCCTTATTTATTTTCATTTATATGTTTAGTGTGATAATCATCACTTATATGTCATTAGTGATATTAGTGATCGTTATCAAGAGAATGTTAATATTGACAAAAATCAAGATAAGTTGGCCAATTTGACTGACAGTGTAAAATGTTTAATCTGAAATGATGGGCCAATCAATTTAAGTTCTTGTAATGTTATTTGAAATGGTTGACCGGTCGACTTAGTAAATTGTATTGTTGTTTGAAATGGTTGTTCACGTATACTTGATAATAAAATAACATACCTATTTTGCATTTTAATTGTTGTGAATCAAAAAAGTAAATATACTTTTGTGACTTTTTCTTTTTTTTATTCAGCGGAAGGAGATGGAACTTTGTTAGCCTTCGTTTTTTTTTTTCTTCATCTTTCAAGAGTAAAATATAATGATTTTTTTTTGTTTAATGTTTTTAATTATAGATGACAAATTGAGTTATTTTTATTTGTTAGGAAAATGGCAGTTGGGCCTGAAGCCCGGGAAGTTTTATTGCATGAGTTCCTCCCTGCGCTGTTGAAAGTGAAAGCAGAAGGAAGTTGAAGGGACACAGCGCAAGCACGCCATGCCTTCTGCACCTTCCAAACTCTACGCAGGTTCTGTGCACTCTCTTCATCTCTTCTTCTCTAATTCTCTTCACTCACCATGCTTTCTTTGCAGACGATGTGAGCCTTCTGGTTGTGACGCTAGACACCAATCCTTTCTTCTGGGCCACTTTCCCCTTCCCCTTCGCCGAGTTCCTCTCCCAAGTAATTCCCCTTCCCCAACCACTTTACCACTCCCATTCCCTTCCAATCTCAACGTTCTCGCTTCATTTCCCAGGTACTCGCCTTTCTCAACTCGATCCTGCTCCTCGGCCAGCTCAACCAGGTCGTCGTCATCGCCACCGGATGCAACTCTTGCGCCTACGTCTACGATTCCACTTCCGAACGGAACCACGGTTCCACCACCGGCACAATGCCCGCGCTTTATTCCAACCTACTCCACAATCTCCAAGAGTTTCTCGCTAGGGACCAGCAATTAGACTCGCCTCACAAACCGGGAACCGTTCCTTCTTCGCTCTTGTCCGGCTCCTTGTCCATGGCGCTTTGTTGTATCCTTATCGCCGATTCGGTTTCCAAGTTCTTTGGATTCTCGCTCATGAAATTGAAAACACCGTGTGTTGCTGATTAGGGCTTTGACTTTTATTTGTTTTACCTGATTGGATTACCAGATATACAGAGAGCTTTTCGTTTAGGACCTATGCCTCCGCAGCCTCGGGTGCGTGTATATGCTTGCTTATCGCCAATTTGTTATTGCATTGAGTTTTCTGATGAGTTGCAACTGTCACTGGAACTGTCAGTCAACTATGATTGACTTTTGCCTTTTATTGCATTGATGAGGATCCGTATGAGTTTGATGTTAGACTATGGAACTGATATGCGGGTTTTTTCTGTCATCAAATGTTGATATTGCGTGGCTTGCTCTTTGTTACACTCTTATTTTTGGTATTGGGTGTTTGATTGAATTTATTCATGCTAAACATTTCATTTACCTTTCGTTTTTTTGCTTGGTTGTAATATGAGAAAGCATTGAGGTTTAGTCTCCTCTATAAACTTTTATGGGCCAAAATTGAGTTGGATGGTCCAAGTTATTATTTTTTAATATCTAGTTGATGTTGAACTTGTTTAAACTAGAGACGATTTTTGAAAACTCTCTGCTGCTAATTCATTTACATGTCTGGTCTAATATTTGGCTGTTTCTGTTTCAGGATTCTAAAATTTTTCAGCCAATGTACATTTTTGTTGTTTTTTTCTTTAATTTGGCATTTCTTTCGAATTTGTTAATTTTAAATAATTGCTGTATTACTTACTGGTTTATGAACAGATTTTATGTTTGCAAGGGGCTGCCGATGGACCAGAACAGTGTGTTCCTCACAATCTTTACCTTTTATATATTTAATATATCATTGACCTTCCACTTCAAATAACACCTTCTATCCTTTTCAGGTACGTGGCAATCATGAATGCAATATTCTCCGCACAGCGTTCTACTGTATGTGCTGAATCTTTGCCTTTATTTTCTTTCTTCTTTCAACTTTGGCTTTTTTCTTGCCCGGAGACTGTTAAGTAGTCAGGCATTTTTTCAGCTATATATTTGTATAACTAATACGTGAAGATTGCTTGTATTTTTAGTTGTAACTAGTATTTATGTGTAAGTAACATTTTATATTGTAGGTTCCTATAGATTCTTGTTATATTGGCTCAAACAATTCTGCATTCCTCCAGCAGGTAGTTAAGTACACACACATATTGAATGAGGTGACATTGCAGTTTGCAGAATACGTTTAATTGATAAGGTCATTTTTTGTGTGTCATGAATGACAGGCTTCATACATAACCGGTGGAATATATTACAAGCCTCCTCAATTGGACGGGCTTTATCAATATCTTTCAGTAAGCTTGTGTTTAATTGTCTGTTTTGAAGCATTGGTGTGACTTGCAATACAGTTTTTTTTTGGCTAGTCGGCGATTGCTGTTATTTTTATCATGAAGAAAGCCACGGCCACCAAATATTAGTGGCTCTGGCCTCTCCACACCAAAGTCCAAACTCATCTACCTTGTTTGCGTAATGCCAAAACTGTCCACCCTTTTATCTTTTTGTTGAAACTTGAATTCAACTATGCTTTATGGGGATATAATATTCTTCTTCTGATTCTGGAAGACAGGGAAAGTAGGCCATAAATTGAGATTCATAGGAGCACGTCACTTCCTGAAAGTCCACACATTGACTTGAATACAGTTGTTAAAACTTATTTTTCGACCTTGACCATGCATATAATTCAAGAATTTATTGCAACCTATTTGCATATATCATATAAAATTTAAAAGATTTATTTGTGGTATGGAGACATCTGTGATTGCGAGAGACAATATATGTTGCTGATACTGGTGTGTTGCTTATATCTGTCAATCAAACAAGGACTGAATTCATGGCTTTGTGTCACCTTCATCCTTTGCTTTAGGGTTGGTGAAAACTTTTTTCTCAGCTTTAAGTAGTTCATAATTGATAAGGATTGACATGCTCAATGACTTTAGAATACCTGCAAGAGAAATGACTGAGATGCTATTATAGTGTGTTCTATGTCTTCTTTCTAGAGAGGAAGTGTTTTAAGACACAATCAGTTTAAAATTTGATGACACAGCTAGTTGCTATTCTACAAAAAAGTTCTTAAATTTATTGACAAAAATAGATTTGATAATATTATAAGTTGTATAGTTTCTTTCTACCTCTGGTGTGTGGGATTGGACCTCTTTCTTTCATGGTTGCTCCTCAAGATAGGTGGTTACTTTGTCTGTCATAGTACAAACGACCTAGTGGTGGTGAGGTCCTTTTTGGGTCAGCATAAATGTTGGAAAATCTTTCAAAATCATGTAGTTGGGTTGTTGTGATGCAACCTGGACCAACACAGTCGTAGTTGCTAGACAGAACTCTAGGGACTACAGTGGAACGAATATTCCTGCTACTACATAGCTAAACTCCTACAAAGGGCTTATGCTGACTGTCCATAACAAGCTCAATGGTTCTCTTCCTACCTCCCCCCTCTCTCTGTTCCAACCCATTACACAATCAGCTTATTTCTCTTTCTGTGAAGCCAACATTCTCCTGTGGCCCTTCTTATTTTTCCTAACACATCTCTCCTACTATGGGCATGGGTAGCTGATGTGCTAAATTTGGGCTCATATTTTCTTTTAGGGTCCTAATTGGTCAAGTTTAGGCTTTGTTTTATTGAGTATATAATTCCTAAAGAATGAAGCAATTGACTTGCTATTTTCTTCTAGGGAAGCAACTCAACCAAATAATTTAGCAAAAGTGAAAAACTAATGTTATAAATCATGACTTGAAACTTAAATGATTGGCTTCTGAAAGGGAATAAACAAATATCATTTCTTTTTCAAATCAGATTTGAATTATTTGTCTTTTCAAATTTACCTTTTGTTTTACCCCTGACAGTAATCTAACCTTGTTTATGCAGACAGTGTTTGCGACTGATTTACATTCTCGTGCATTTTTAAGGCTTCCTAAATCTGTGGGTGTGGATTTTCGCGCCTCGTAAGTTTTTCCTTAGTCAACCTTTTCTTATTTAAGATTTTGTATTTCATTTTCTTTCCCTCTCTGTTTCTTCTTTCTCCTGTACAAACATTCGGACAAGTTATCATTGAACTTTGTTTTTTTCTCCAAATGTTTTTTATCTTCCCTTTTGAATTTATGTTGGTTTGAAGATCCACAGCTATTAATGACTCTGTTCTTGTAAACAGAACCACAATTTTATGCAATCAGTAACCCAACTTTTAAAACCCCGAATTTGCTTAATATCAACACCTAAGTGACATTTGTAGTTACCTTTTTGATATAAATTAGTACATTGTTAAAATGAATCACACCAAGCATTGGATTTCTTTGAGATGGATGATATATGTAATGTCATTTTAGTGGATTTATACAAGTTGCGTGTGTTAAATTCCTTAGCCCTGCATTTTAATTATGTCAATCTTCTTCTGTTTACTGTAGAATTGGCAATCTACAAGTTGTGTGTTAAAGTCGTATACCTAAAATGTATGAATTGTGCAGGTGCTTCTGCCATAAACAAACAATTGACATGGGCTTTGTATGTTCTGTATGCTTATCCATATTCTGTGAGCATCATGATAAGTGTTCAACCTGTGGGTAAGTGTTTATTTTCCTCAACTTAGCCATTTGTCATTCTGTTTCCGTAAAGTTTCTCCATATGCTATGTATCAAATGAGTGTAGATATTCATCGTTTAGTTAGCAGAGAGAGGAATTGATTCAATTTTTATAGAATCTTTCTTTTTCAATTGTATTCCTTTAATAGTTCCTTTAGTAGTTTATTATCAGACTGCTGTTACCTTTTTGATAATTTGATACAATTATCAGTTTCTCTCTGTAGCTGAAACTTATAGCCATAGGGGAAAGACTGTATCTCATACAGGGGTTAGCATGTCAGGAACAGCTATGAGATGAGGAAGACAATCCCAGCTGATTAATATGAAGTTTTCAGCCCTGTATTTGAATGATCTCATGATAATACCCTCACAGCCCCAATGTTTTCCAGAAGCATACAATTTTCATGGGCTATGTTTCGTCTGTATGATTATGTTCCAGCATATGCGTTTCTAAAGAAAGTTAAATTTTAGTCCACGGACCATATTGGTTACTGAAAGATAAGATTTTTCATCACAGATAAACTAGCCAATGAATTCAATGGTAGTTTTTAACATAAATTTTAGCCACATACTAGTTTGCCACCAGATCTCTGCTGCTAGATGAATGTCCTGGTGATACTTGCTTTTCTTCATGTTTAAGTTTGTCGATACAAAATTATATATGAAGTATGCTCGTTATTCCTATCCTCTAAAGCAAATTATAGAGTGTGAGATGTGAAATGAAACTTCTGTGTATTGACCTTTGACAATCTGTGGCTTGAGAGTTTTAAGGGAAAAATGAGTTCCGTGTGAATTTATTATCCCGTAGGATGTAATTTAAATGAGTATATAGAAAGACTAGTCGAAAGCAGCAGTCCTGCAATATATGCTGAATTGTTTTGTCGTCTGGTAATTTGAAAATAGAATATCAAATTCTGTTAATCACGAGTTGAAGTTTCACAGCTGGTCACAATATAATGTTAACGATAGATAGAAAAGAGAAGCACAAATGTGAATGCATATTAGATGGAAACAACATTCAGGATGGAGACTAATATTCAGACCAAGATGTTGAATGGAAACTTGGTCAGTTGATACTGCATTTTTCATCATTTACCTCTGTTGGCTATGTTGTGTCTTTTCATTTTCTGCAGGTCTGTATTTGGTCAAGCTCAACTAGATGCTTCAGCAGCCAACAGGAAAAGAAAGGCTTGACTTGAGTGCGCAACATACTTTGCCACACCATGAGAGCTGATCAAAGTTGTCTTTATACACGTAGCATAATGAAATTTTGGCGTCAAATATATTTTCCGTCTGTCTTGGCGGGAAACTGAAGTTCGTTGTGGAATTATTGTAGGCCTATAAAAGTGAGCATCGATCTGAAAGTTTCATTAATTGCTTAGCAGGAACTCTTCATATTGGGGCTGCATAAAAGGCATTTTATATGATAATTTCATTTGCTGTTGAAATCCATGATTTGCATTATGTTTAATATGTTGGCCGAGCTCTTCTCTTTTAGAGCATCTGATTTTTCCCAACAATTTATTGACACAATACAATGTTAATTTATGTTGCCCCAATGTTTTACTTTTTTTTAAAATAGAACAATGAATATTGAGTCCTCATAAATGAAACTCTAGTTTCCATTTACCTAATGATGAGTCCTGCACATCCATGACTTCGTCCTGTACCTCCATATTTTGCCAAAATACTGAAAATATCTTTTATGGATTATACAATTTGGAATATATTACAATTTGAAATATAATTTTTGTATTTCGGTTGTATAAATCGGAATATAGAAAAAAGTTTATATTTTGAATTGTATAATCAAAAACAAAAGAATGTTTGTATTTTGGATTGTATAATCTGAAATAAAAAAATTATATTATAGATTATATAATTTAAAATATAGTTTTTATATTTTAGATTGTAAAATATAGAATATAATTTTTATATTTTGAATTGTGTAATATGGAATGGTAAAAAATTAAGAGTGTAGGATTTATTTATTTTTCTTTTCATGGTCAATTTGAGGTGCAGGAAGAAAGTATGGAGGTGCGGGAAGAATGCATCTTACCTAAATTTGAAATTCACCATCCTTTCTTAGTTTCTTTATGGTCCAATCCCTCTTTCTTCGTGGACAAATTCTTCCTCCACCCCCATACCCTCTTCCTGCACTCCTATATAATGTTTTTTCCATGACTGCCCTTTATGAAATTACATAAACACCTTCTCTTTCGTTTTTTGAAATTGTGAATCGGATGGGGGTACATCCGGTTCTCATTTAAAAAAAAAAATACAAATCGGACGACTCCATCCGGTTCTCAACCCAGCAGATCGGAAAATCTTCAAATTCGCCGTCGATAGCCCCCCAAATCCCAAATCAACTATTATAATCATCAATATCACCTACTAATTGTTAATAAACATCACAAATTGGTTACCTAATGCTTCTATGAAGGATTAATTGAAAGATTTTGAATAACGAAGGAACGGAAGTCGCGAAT
>Ga0099824_1005808_pt1 | contig 17233 bp, 7 predicted proteins | sample SiratrowhiteBW_FD_76837 | JGI IMG/M metagenome (GOLD analysis project Ga0099824, IMG submission 76837) | Root nodule microbial communities of legume samples collected from California, USA - Siratro white BW | ecosystem: Host-associated > Plants > Roots > Nodule | place: USA: California... | reverse complement strand
TATATTATAAATATATATATATATATATATATATATATATATATATATATATATATATATATATATATATATATATATATATATATATATATAAACAAAAGAAATCCACAAATATGAATTTTTATGGTGATAGGGGATAGAGAATATAAGCCACACCATTGCCTCTTCCTTCCTTAAAACTCACACAGGTCACAAACAAAACAACTTCGTTCTCTACCAAACATCACACACAGTGTGTCGTTTTAGATGGCTACCACATGTAGCTTCAACCTTAACCTTAACCTTGTGTTTCTTGGTATGCACCCGAAGGCGATGACGTGGCCCACAATCGCCCCGTCGCTGAGTCGCGGTGGAAACCGGGTGGGGTCGCTGGTGGTGACGCGCGCCATCGACGCGAATGAGTTCCTGGGGGACTTCGGGGCGAGGGACCCTTTTCCGGCGGAATTGGAGAGCTCGTTCGGAGAGAAGGTGCTGGGATACGGCAACACCGAACACAAAATCCTCATCCCCAATATCTCTGCTCTCTCTCTCTCACAGCAGGACTGTGCTCCCATTTCCCCTTCGCAACGCCCCATCTCAGAACATGACGCTCAGGTGCTCGTCAGAAAGGTAACAACAACCACCCACCTCGTAGTATATGCTAGGGACAATTTGAAATTTACCCTCCAGTAGTTCCAAGAAAAATTACATAAAAATATTTTAATAAAGTCATAAATAAACTTTTTTTTTTCTTTCTAACTTTTCCTTTTTACTGTTTTTACGGAGAAACTTGTCAAAATACACTTTAAATAGTGAATAAAAAAATATTAAGCTGTGGACAATTGATATGAGAACGGTTGATTTATATTTATGCATAAACTAATTTTAATTTAAAAGTAATAAACTCATTTTATTTTTCTTTTTTATTTTGTTTGGATAAAATTTATCCAAATAGGCTCAGTAACTGAAACAAGATGATTGGCTTTTTGGTTCCAGTTGACATTGTTGTTTAGTATGATATGGATATTAATTAATGAGTTGTATTAAACAAAGTAAACTGATATTTGATGGCAAGGACCAAAAAGTGTAAGAAAAATTACAATAATTGGGAGTAGATGTTATAAACTGGGAGGAGTAAAAAGGAAGGTTGGACTAAAACCTAACATAGATTTTCAAATAACAAGAAAGAGTTGATAATACTCAACTACTCTTATGCATTTTGGTATTACAAAAGGCAACTAGTCTCATGTTGCTTGGTTTCCACACTTACAATGACCCTCTATATATCTTCAAAGTGGATAGCTAAGGTAGTAGATCTCATGTGCATGAAGTTGTGACCCTGTTTGGACTTTCTGTGCGATCTATATAAATTTGTGATGTCCAATAAATTTTAGTCTATAATAAAGGATAGTATGCTCGAAACAGTAGAATGAATATGCTAACATTCTATTGTATGCTTTGGATCGTTCACATTTTAGACTCTGAAAATGTGGATTTTTTAGTTTGGTTCTGTACTGAGAAGCATCATATGTGATCTGTTTCTGTACATCTTGAAAACTTTTGATTGAGTCAACACAAGTTAGCCAAGTCCAATGATAAGTGTGCGTTGGAACTACTATGCAAAATGTTGAACAAGCAGATAGTTGCGATTTTATGGTAGTGTTTGTTAACTTTCCGCCTCTGGAGTTTTAAAATCCGATCATGTTATTTATTGTAGCTGATTTGGTTATGTTTATTTACTTGAAACAAAGTTGCCTAAATATCGCTTTCATGTTGTTTACAGTAGTTTGACATTCAGAATTTTGATTTAGAAAGTGAGGTGATGGATAATTCTTCTGGATAGCTTTTAGCTTCAATTGGCATTTTCAGTGATAAACACTGATTTTAGAGCTTAATAGTTTACCTGTTATAAAATTATGTTTTGAGAAAAATGAATAGCTATGTATGTGATGGTCCTTTTTGCGTTTTCCACCTTCTTAGAACCTATTTTCTCTTCATTTTTGTAGGTTGTGGGCTGGAGACTTGTGAATGAGGAAGGTGGACAAAAACTTCAATGCTTGTGGAAATTGAGAGATTTTAAATGTGGGGTTGAACTAATTAACAGGATCTCTAAGGTTGCTGAGGCTGCAGGCCATTTCCCTAATATCTGCTTAGAACAACCAAATCAAGTCAGGGCAGAACTATGGACAACTTCCATTGGTAAGCAATAAACTTGCACGCTTCTTGTGGATCACATTCAATACCATAGAATATTTTCATTTCAGTTCCATACCATCAAAATTCCTATATAATCAGTTGCTTTCATTCTATTTAGCACTAACACCCCCACAGGGAACATCATCTAGTAGGTGCCAATGTGTGTATAAGAGAGTTGCTCATTATATATACCTCAGAAATGGTAGTCACTTGAATGAGATAGTAAATATTGATATTACAACTTATTTAAATGGTCAAAATTTTAATAAAATAAAAATAGATTTGGTAAGTAGTTATATGACTGCTAATTTCTAATCTTGACAATTATGTATGGTTAAATACAATGATGTTACTGAGGTTTAACCTAAAATGTCTTGTAAACTGTTCATATTATTGTTGCTATATGGTCAAGAGATGTTATTCTTTCATCCTTAAATATGTCCTGTGTATTCTCATCTTGTAACATGATGTGGAAATGGTTCAAAATTTTGCAGGAGGTTTAAGTATGAATGATTTTATTGTTGCTGCAAAGATAGATCAAATAAAGACATCAGATCTTGTCCCAAGGAAAAGGGTTTGGGCATAAGCTCCCATGAGCACCATAAAACAGTTTACCATGAGATCTTCTTCAACATAGACTTACCACTAATTTGTGTTATTTGATTAAATCTATTGATTCTTTACTCTTCATGTCTCACATCTATTCTTATTTGGTGAGAATAACTACTTTCAGGATCCAAAAACTATATTCTAAACCAGTCATTTATATTCTCACATGCATAAAAAAACTTGAGAGTTCAACTAAGGATTGAACATAACGATTTATGACCCTATTAATTTTGTGTGAAAAATATTTGCAATTTAGACATGGAATCTACAAAATATGACATCTTAAAGCATAAGTTGGCATGAGTAACTCTGAGCTGGAACAAAGATGAATTTAATTTACATTTGATTAGGAAACACTTTTGGGAAGCAAATCAAATTACATTATTGGGTGGGATGATTGATGTACATTGACACATGCCCTTTTGATCAGTTTTGAATGGATTCATTGAATCAAGAGTTTAAATATTAAATATTGTTGTTCGAAGCCTTACTCTTGTTCGAAGATGCAAAGCTAACACGAAACAAATAGTGTAATAAAATAAATAATTGGCGGAGAAATCAGAAAAACTAATCTTTGGAAGTGTGATGTAATCTTAAAATCTAATAAGATCCATTATCTCAGTTTAGAGAAATAAATAAGTAAATTTATGATGAAACATATTCACAATTCCCTCCAAAAATGAAGACAATAATCACGCAAACAAAATCAGCTTATATATAACAATTGTTATGTGTGTGTATATATATATTAGTTTTATTTCTTGTTGTATAATATTTTTCTTTCTATTTCTAGAAATACTTTTCCTTTGTTTTGGTATAAATAAAGTGATAATAAATAAGAAAGACCAAAAGATTAAATTTAAGAAGGGGTAATGTCTAACTCAATAAAAATTCTTTTCCCACATCTTGAAATGAAATGAAAGAGAAATAATTTCCTTTTTTCATTAGTTTTGTTTTAATTAAAAAAATAACATACTTTTACGATTCTTTAAACAGTAATAATTTGTATAAAGAAATAAAAAATTCATTTTAATTTCTTAATTTAGTGTGTAAAAATCAAATCAGAAACTAAATTAAAACTCTTTTAATTTAAAGATTTATAAAAGGGTAAGACCTCATACATAAACAAATATTATTAAAGAAAAATAATAAAAAGAAATTACAAAAGGAATGAGATCACATTAAACTTTGGTAAAGATAAAAAAAAAAAACAAATTTCGTACAAAAATAAACAACCGAAATTGAAACTAAAACTTATTATCAGGTAAAATAAAATATTAGAAAAACTAAATCTTATTTATTCGTACCTCTTCTCTTTATGATAATATCTACTGAAAACAAAGCTTTAGTGTGAGATCAAAGTAAAACAAAAAGAGATGAAAATATTGAGAAACAAGTAGATAAGGAAGTGTTAGAAGAGTAGATACGAGGATTGTACCATGTATTCCGAAGTGTCTGGTTTTATACTGTAGCGGTGTTACAGACAAGAAGATTAGGAGAGCCTTTTGAAACAGCTCAGTAAGCAGCAGAGGCAGACCAGAAGATGAATTGGCTAACCTCCACTTCCACTGCTGCTTCTACTTTTCTCTCACCTTCGCCTTTTCTTCCTCCCCAAACTCAAGGTTCCACCTTTCTCTCTCTTCTCTCACTCATCTCTTTCTCTCTGACATGGGTTCTCGTTTGGCTAGCAGGGTTCTCTTTGGGTACCTTCAAATTGTGGAATAAATGGAAGAAAGAGGTTTGCTTTCCAACCATTACTTATGGCCCATTTCCATTTCCAATACACAATTTTAGCATTTTAAGAAATGTTTTTTCTTTCCTTTTGGGATAAGTAAGTTTTTGTTTCGCATCCAATTCAGATTTTTAGTTTTGGTCCTCTAAAATTTGATTCCCATTTTCATTTCCTCATATTTTTATGGCTCATAATTCTTCTGTAAGGAGTTAAATTTTACCCTTTGTTCCCATTTTTAGTCCCTCCCTGGGACTGATTATGAGCAATAAAAATGGATTAAAAGTTCACAAAAATTTTTAGAGGGACTAGAACTCAAAATTTTTAAATTTATGTGGGATCAATAACTTATTTATCTGATTTTTTTTAATAGAAAAGGAATAATATAAGTTTATTTTTATTGTCATGTGTCTTTTGCTGTTGCTTGCTGTGTTTACCAATGGAATCCTTACTGAAATTCAATTCATATGAGTTCTTCCTCGTTGGAGTGCCCTTTTTTGGACTACATAAACAAGTAGGAAGTGAAGAACAATTTATTTATGTGCACAAGAGAAGGCTTAAGATTAGTCTATTTGTTGGTTTGGGCTTCTTAGTCATGAACAAATGCATACAAAATTAAGACTTGGTTTGACAATGATATTACAAAAATATAAAAAATGTGGATATTATAAAAATATAAAGAGTAGCATCACACTTTGGGTAGTAAAAGTTGATTTAGAACATGAACAATGTCCAGAAAACTCAAATGAGACCATGACTTCATGAGTGTAAGAAATACCGCCTTTGCTGTCCACTTTGAATGTATTTGAGAGTCTTGATATATAAAGCCCTTTGAAAGTGAGAAAACTAAGTAATATGGGATTTGTTGGCTTTTGGAATGCTCAAAATGTATAACACTTTGTACATTCTGCTATTGATTAAAATTTACTAAAAACTATTAAATTACAAGTGTGAAGAGTGTGATGGAGAGTGTGTTGTTAATATTTCTCCTATAAATATTATACCGTGGGACGTGAAGAACATGTTCGTTACAATGACATTCTCTTAGTTTCTTAAACCTGTACTGCATAGTATATTTAGTTTTAGCATTTGAAAGAGGATATTGGATTTTTTTTTTTCAGTGGTAATAGCATTGGTCAATTCCTGTATTGCAGAATGTATATTATGAGCTGTCAAACACTCTTAAATACATATTCCTTTAAATCTCCGAATGTAGGAAAATGTGAAATGTCTGATGCTAGATGTTGGTTTTTTACTGTCACTAAGTGTAGTGTGGTTTAGGGTGTCTCTGGAATCCCTTGCATAAATCTGTTTCTGCGAAACTCAAATCTGTTATCACCTGTTGCTTAGTATCCTTTTGGGTCACATAGTTATTATGTTGTGAGAAAAAGAACACTTCAAATCAAGAGATGAGAAAAGGAGTCTATAACTAAAGAAAACTTCCAGGGTCACATAGTTATTATGTTGTGAGAAAAAGAACACTTCAAATCAAGAGATGAGAAAAGGAGTCTATAACTAAAAGAAAACTTCCAGGCCTATCGATGTAAAATCGGCTGAAATGTGTAAGGTGACCTATTAGAAAAACGACTTATGGAAAGAAGTGAACGAAATTGATATATTGAATATGAATCTGACCTTCAATTCAACAATAAATGCTCAAACTTTACAGCCAATCTATGACCTTTTTATGGATTACTACTACATTTTATGATTTTAAGTGTGTAACATTGTCTGTGATTTGGAATGTTTGTCCGATCATATTGGGCTTTTCACTTAAATTTTCTGGCTGGAAAAGCATGTCCTGTTTAAAAATTTGTCTATTTAAACCTCTCACTCTTTCATCTTCTTAAAAGAAAAAAAATGTAAGAAGAATATTGTTTTATTGGCCTTTAATTTTATGAAAATATGTTGAATGCTGCAGAGTAGATGTATAAGGAAAGCTGGACGTATTGAAATCACTGCAAAGTTTGAGCTGAAGCCACCACCGTATCCACTGGTAAGATCTAAAGTTTGTCCTTTATTCCATTTATTACTTATTAAAATTAATTGTGTTGGATCCAATTGCAAGGTATAGGACTTGAGGTCCACCTTGGAAATGAGATTTTGGTGTGGGGTTTATAAGGCTTTGGACTCACTAACTACAATTACTTGCTTTAGTGCTGTGCTTCTCCCAATGAAACATGTTGGCAAACTTTTCCTTCAAGTTGGCAAACTTTTAAAGAGAACTGTGCTTGAAATGAAACATGGCAATTGCCATAAAATTAGATTTAGCCTGGCTGTATATTTTTCTTGAAGTTAATATCGCATTGACTTGAATTACTATAATTACAATCACTCTGTTGGGCAGACTTCAGTTTATTACAGCTAGCCATTTAATTTCTTTCTGTGCAGCACATCAGTTACACTGAACTGATTAACCAATGTCAGAAGAGTTTCTTGTAGTTTTTGCAATGACCTACCATATGTCTTGTACTTGTGGAGATTTTTATGTTGATGCTGGACTGATAATACATATTTTTACCAATACTGTCATAATGAAAATTCTCAGAATGCTTTGGAGCCAGTTATGAGTCACGAGACACTCGAATATCATTGGGGGAAGCATCACAGGACTTATGTAGATAATCTAAACAGGCAAATTGATGGAACGGATCTAGATGAGAAGTCACTGGAGAACGTTGTAGTTATTTCATACAATAAGGGTGACTTTCTTCCGGCTTTCAACAATGCAGCACAGGCATGCATACTTGTGATCATAAAGTTTTGTCTATTTTTCTAAACCATTGCATAGCAATCATGTTCAACGTTTTGCAGGCATGGAACCATGACTTCTTCTGGGAGTCCATGAAACCCGGTGGTGGTGGAAAGCCATATGGGGATCTTCTAAAGCTGATTGAAAGAGACTTTGGTTCATTTGAAAAATTCCTTTACGAGTTCAAGGCTGCTGCTTCAACACAATTTGGTTCAGGATGGGCATGGCTTGCCTGTGAGTAAATACCCTTATGATCACACTCTAATCTTCTGGCATTCATTTTTTATTTTTCTTGGTATATCTAACCTAGCAAGTAGCCTTTACCCTTCTTTTTCCTTTTGATATATAGATAAAGAAACCAAACTTGACGTGGGAAATGCTGTGAATCCTCTTCCATCTGACGAGGACAAGAAGCTAGTTGTGGTGAAGACTCCCAATGCTGTGAACCCCCTTGTTTGGAACTACTATCATGTAAGTTATAAGGATTAGCTATAATATTCAAAATTCATTTTATATTTTAAAACATGAATGCTATGGTAAGGCCCCAGCATCATGGTTAAAATGTCTGACAAGATTCAATATTAATTTCTTGCAGCCACTCCTTACCATTGATGTCTGGGAGGTACTAATCTAGTTTACTTTGTTCTAGTGGATTTGAGGACATTAAAACTATCATCTCATTTCTTTGATAAAAATTTTGCTGACTTTGTCATAATATTTCACTTTTATTCAGCATGCTTACTACATTGACTTTCAGGTAAGATGTTAGTTCAGAGAATTTCACAGTGATTACTATCTTTGATAATTCTGCTCAATAGATAAATATACATCTATGACTGCTTTGTTATCTTTGTAGAACCAGCGCCCTGATTATATATCAGCGTTCATGGATAAGCTTGTGTCTTGGGATGCAGTCAGCTCAAGACTGGAGCAAGCTAAGGCTCGAATTGTGGAGAGGGAGAAAGAGGCTGAGAGGAATAAAAGAGAAGAACAGAAACCTAGAAGCAGTGAAGCTGCTCCTGAGATTTATTCTGATAGTGATGCTGACTTGGGTGCAGATGAGTGAAATATTTTTCATGTGGAGTTTAGAAATATGTATTCTTTGCACTAGCTGGATGTGGTATAATAGAGGCTAAATCACTTCAAGCTGCAAATTTTGTTCTATGATAAATGTTGTAATTTAATGCTTCATACATAGTTTAGACATGCCCTGATGGCTTTAAGCCTTAATTTATGGATTGTCTTGCAAAAACCAATTAGAGTTTGATGTTGTCAGAGAACAAAAAGTTATTTCCCAAAGGGGAAACAAATCTTAGTTGAGCTTTGGCAGTGCTATCTGTGAAGCCTGCTGTATTCTTTTGCCTTGCAATCAAAATGATATGTTTCATTTGTTGAAATATTTCATTGCCACTCTCAACATATTTTTTTTAAATATTCAAATTAATGAAAAACTTTGCTTTAAATATTTTAATATTTTTAAATTAATAAATGTAATTATATATCAAGTAAAGACAGATACATAGATATATAATTTTTAATACATTATAACAAATTTCATATAATGTATTAATACTTAAAGTTAATAATTATATTCACTTAAATGGATGAGAGAGCTGACTGTTTGAACCAAATAATATTTGGTATAAGCCTAAGCATTACCTACTTTCTAAAATAAGATTGCTAATGTATAATAAGACCAATGTCAACCTTACAATTTATAAGCAAGAATGAAGAAAATTGTGTTGTTTCCATCACCTTAATGGGGACACCTTGAGAGACAAAAGGTTATCCAGATCTGTCTCATAATTATTAATGGCAGGTGGCCCAAATACATTCCAAAAGCGAAGAGTTTCATCTGCCCCAGCTGACACCACAGTTAAACCATCTGGGCTCTGCAAAACATAACAATAATCTCATTTTAAGTAACTATCAAAGATTAAATTGTTTCATCATGTTCACCAAACTTGGACTCATCAAACATAATGTTGAAATTCGTACTCATGTTCTTCATAGTGATGATGCTAAATATTTAATTTCATTATTTCACACTTTGATGAATGAAACATGTTGCATTAATCTTCTGATGTTTCATAGTGACGTTGCAACATACCTGACATAGATCGAGTACTCGAGAAGTGTGACGGTCCAAGGCTCCCACTTTAGTCATTGATGGATATCTCCACAAACAAAGTTGGTTGTGATGTGCACTTGTGCTGAATCCATGACCACTCAATAGCTCCTTGTGATGTCTATTCCATTCTAATCCACAAACCTGCATGAAATGCATCAGTCCAATTAAGAAAATGTTGATTCATTCTTTTTGGCTAATGACAATGCTTAATACTTAACAACAAAGTTACCAAAACAAGGAAACAAATAACTGTCTTGCCTGAGCTTTTGTGTCTATGCTGCAAATGCAGGTTCCATTTTTCACATTCCATAACTTGATGCATCTATCTTCAGTGCCACCTCCAGAGGCAAGCACACCTGAATCATAAGGACACCAGGCAAGTGCCTTCACTGCAGCACAATGGTCCTTAAAACAGTGCAAGAAATTGGAGGAACTCATCTTAGCCAAGTCCCATACATAAATATGATTTTCATTTCCACCACTTGCCAATATGTTGCTCCTTGACCATTTCAGACCACAAACTTCTGCTGTGTGTGCTTTTACCCGGGATATCACATTTGTTCTTGCTCTAACTGCTTACAAGACCATGAAACGTCAACATGTTAAATTATCTCATCACTATGTTGTTATACACTCAATAATCTGAAAAGGGTTGAAAGGACCAAGTGATTACCATCATGATTTAAAATGTACTTGTCATGGCTTCCAGAAGTTAAAATATGACCATTCCATGCAATGGTTGCTATCCTTTCACCATGACCTTCGAGGATCCTTATCTGAAAGTTAAAAACTGAGTTATGTGCACACATTTGTAGTGTGTAACTAACTACTTGCTGACCCTAGAGAAGCCCCATAAAAAGAAAGAAACATACTGGTTTGGAAGTTTCTGCATCCCAGAGTTCAAGTTTTGAGCTCTTGAATCCTATTGACAAGTATTTGGTATCCTCTGACCAGGAAACACTCGTAGGAAAATCGTTGCCAGTGGCATTAAACAACTTTGTCACATTACTATTCTCTGAGTTCCAAAGGTACATGTTTGAGCCTAAAGCAACAGCAAGGATGTTGTTTTTCCCCCAATCCATGATGTTTGCATAGTAATCATTTCTAATATTCGGTGCATCCAATATCCTTGCTTCTCCCTGCAAGTGTAGTTATGCCATTCATCCAATCAGAGTGCAGCATAAGATCATGGCTTTGAATATTGGATATATAGCTGATTTGAGGAAAATACACAAGTTACTAGTTATGAAAATTTCTCCCTTTTATGGTTTATGATGTAATATATCTATGACATATTAGCCTGTTATGATGTAGTATATCTAAACATGAATGTTCTGACAGTGACATGAGTTTCATAGTTTTGCAAAGGCATGTAATTTAGTTGTGTTCAGTTGTTCTTTTCAATAAGATAAATAGAAAAAACATCACAAATGTAATTTGTCAACGGCAACTTAGGAATATTGTTTTGGCCGACAATCACAAAAGTAAAGTATTTGTGTTGATACGTTTTAGGGTTAGTACTGAAGAACATTTAGAACAAGGTCACACCAAAGGCATAAAGGTACATTTTTGCTTAGACAGATATAAATTCTACCACTCAACAATAAATAAATGATTGAACAAATTGAACTGAGCACACTATCTAAAAATAGAATATACAATAAAAACAGTATCATTAACAAAAAAAACTAGAAAAACACACACTGATATGAATAAAACCTTAGGCAATCTTCTAGAACTGTGATGTTGATTGCTTATGTTTTGCAATGCCGCTGCTTCTTCCTCTCGTATCTCATCAATGTAACGAATGGATTTTCTGCTTGATTTTGGACTTCCTCTAAACACTAACATCCTAAATGGCTTTCCTTCTGAATCCAAACTTAGTTTCTCATCCACTATCTGTCTATACACATCCTGTCATTGAATATAGAGAAAAAACACACACAATATAAAGCCGGAATACACATGATTTCTCTGACAAGATAACTTCAACAATGGAAATAAAATATAAACACATTCAGAATCTGATGCACCAAATATTGCAGAGGCAAGAAAAAATGTATTTTGTAGTGGTAAAAAACAACCAACCATGGGAAAAGTAGATACACATTCAAGAATTTCAACAAGAATGGCTTTCCTTGAGTTGTGAGGAAAAAGTTGGCAACTTTAGAAACCAAAAAGAACTCTTTGAATCTCAGTAAAGAAGGGGTACAATCCCAACCATCAAAATTCAAAAGGTTCAAAAGTCATGGTTCAAAAAGAGAACAAACACATAAAATGAGTGAAAAAGAGGGATGATACATTGAATTTTTTATTCTGAATTTTTTTGGTCCTGTTTGTGAGCAAACTCTGGGCTTGATCAAGATCCATCAAACTCCTGTTGGGAATGAAGCGATCACCCTGGACAAAATAAAAATAATGAATAAACAAATACAAAAGTTGCAAGATTGAAACTAAGATTGAGGGATGGTGAATGATTTACTGGAAAATCATAATGGGTGGGAGTGCTCAGAAGACTCTTGGGAGAGTACCAATCATGTTCAAGATTCCACATTTTATTATCATATTATTATTGTTCTTGTTTTTAGTATTATTCCTTCTAAGAAGAAAAAGACAGATGGAAATCCGTCTTCACCCGCCAAATACAGTTGCCATTCAAATATTATGTTTCCAACGGTTGCCACTTTCCACTCAAATAATCAATATATTTGCTTCTACAGGGTCGGGTCGGGTCATAGTGGCCTTTTCGAGGTTAGCACCAACCCGTTTGCGTAGGGTAGGGTCGGATCCTCACTCGGGAATACTTTTCTTAAATGTTTATTCTGAAATTTTTTTAATAAATTTGGGATATTATAAAAATTTTGTAAAATGTTACTTTTTTTTTTTTCTAAGACTCCAATACGAGGTATTTATGGCTAAAATTAGAAATAGTGCATATCAAGACCTCGTCGTTCGGCATAAGAGATCCGAACAAGTTGTTATTGGTGGGTGATCTATTATGTGAAGTTGTAGGAGAGCATGATGAATAATAAGGATTTCCTTAGGAGTATTTTGATACGTTGATATTATGAGTTGAGTTATATTGCTTATGATGTATTAAGAATTTAAGAGGAGGATGAGGTAAGAAATAAATAATTCAGTTAGGGTTGGTTTGGATTTGGGATGGTTTGGATTTGAGATGATTTGAGAAAAGTATGTGGAAAGTTTGATTATTTGAATTAAGAGAAAGATGATAAGATTTGAGTTAAAAGTTTGTAAATAATGTAATAGATATAATAATATTTTAATATATAAAATTATAATTTTTCTATAATTAAAAAAATGTAATTAATTAACTTAATGTAATTAATATTATTTTTTAAAAATATATAGAAAATTATTGATAATAATAACAATATTATTTTATAAATTTATTTTAATTATCATTATTTTTATTATCATTTTACAATTTTATTTGTATTATTATAATTATTATTTGTAATTTATTTTTTTGTACTTTCTAATATTTATTGATATTTTGTTTTATATTATTTTTATTTTGTTATTACTTTATTATTTATTATTTATTATTTTTATTAATATTTTATTATTATTATTATTTATAATTTTATTAAATTTATTAATAATTATTATTATTATTATCATTAATTATTATTTATAAATATTTTTATTTATTTTGTTATAATATAAATATATATATATATATTAATAAATTATTAAATTAATTATATTAGAAAGTATGATAAATGGTTACTTCCCCACAAATCTTCTCCTACAGCGAAAAAAAATACTATGTTTGGATTTATATTTTATTCACTTTTTATTTTTTTTTTGAATTTCGGACTTTCTGTACATTTCCGCTGTGTGAAGCTTTCCCTTTGCAGAAACAAACATACCCTTAATGATGTTATGTATGGTCATTTATTATTATTATCTACAGTTAGAAATGCCACCTCCTGAGTCTAAGGGTTGTTTAGTAAAAAAATGGTTCAATTAGTAAATCCTTTATTTTAGGATGAGTCCAATAATATAGGTATAAGCTTATTAATCTTTTGTCTAGATTTTATTATCATGTTCTTCTTGCACTTTCATGACTTCGTTCTGCATCTTTATATTTTTCCAAAATACTAAAAATATCATTTGTACAATCTGAAATAATTTACATTTCGATTGTACACTTCAAAATATAATAATTTGAAATATAATTCTTATATTTAAAATTATATAATTTGAAATATATTTTTGTATTTCAAATTATTTTAAATTAAAAAAAATTATATTCATGTATAATTCATAATACAATTTTTATATTTCAGGTATAATTCAGAATAAAAAATTTTAAAAGGTGTAGGGTTTATTTATTTATTTTTATTAAAGTTATAATGATCAATTTGTTGTGTCTATTCGAGATGCATGAAAAAAGTATAGAGGTGTAGGAAGAATGTGTTTATAAATTTTAGGTATAGTTTAATATAAAGTGCTAAATAAAATACAATATAAAACTATATTTTTTCTTAATAAAGGGCTCAATAAATTACAATAAAAAATGTCTATTAATTTTTAGTTTTATATTTTTCTTTAAAATATTTGAGTAAATTACAAGATCCACGAATATTGAAGGTACAAGCGAACTAAAAAAAAGTTGAATAAAACACTAAACTTTTAACATTAGACCGTCAAACAAAAAATACCATAACATTATATTAATTTACCATAAATACTTGAATTATTCTTAGTCTCCTATAAAAAGTCCTAAAGAGTTTCATTAATGGAAAAATTAATTACAAATCATGGTAAAAAAAAACGTAAAATAACAAAAAAAAATTACCAACAAAATTTTATTCATCAGTAAATTATTATTACTAACAGATTTTATAGATGGAAAATTTACACTTAATTTACCGACAAAATTAATCCATCAATAATTACCTAAAAAAAAATTTACTATTTAATTATCTATTGATAAATTGACTGTCAATTTTGACGAATTTAATCTATCGGTAATTGTTAACATATTAATAATAATAAACATATCATTCAATTTTTTATAAATATATAATTTGATATTTGATAAACATATCATTTAATTTTTTTATAAAGATAAAATTTGATTTTCAATAAAGATGTAATTGATTTGTGATAGAGATAAAATTTTGTAAATATATTTTGTATTAAAATTGAAATCGGAAGAAAAAATTATAATAAATTATAAAACTGTTATTTGAATTAAAAAAATATATTTTTATTTTGTTAAAAAAATATTTAAATAATTAAATAGCAAAAATAAAATAAAATTTGTGTAAAACGAAAAATGACAAGAAATGGACGCTCCAACAATGTTGGGACATGTTCTCTTTGTGTTACTTTTTTTCAGAAAATTTAATTCAGTTATTTTTATTTATTTTTTATTTAATTTTAATCAACTAATAATTAAAACTTTTAATAACTCTTAGAAAAAAACAACACAATTGAAGTAATAGTAAAAAAAAAATAAAATATAAAAAAGATAACACAATTGATATAAAAAATAAAAAAATAAAAAAATAAAAGAAAAATAAAAAAGAATGCTATTTGAGGAATTAAAAAATAAAGAATAGTATTTGAGAAATTAAAGAACAAAGAGTCCTATTTGAGAAATTAAAGAATAAAAAGTGCTATTAAGGGAAATAATAAGTAAAAGAGTGCTATTTAGGTAAAAAAGTCTTTTTACCTCACTAGCATCCTTTGATTTTTTGTTTCCCTCAATAACACTATTTATTTTTTTATTTCTCTAAATAACATTCTTTATTTTTTAATTTCTGAAATAATACTCTTTTGTTTTCTGTAATAACATTTTTTTGTAATAGTTATTAAAATTTGTGAATATTAGTTTATTAAAATTAAGATAAAATATAAAAATGATTAAATTAAAAAAAACAAAGAATGTAACACCCCAAAAATAACATGCATAAAGGTAAACATTCTACTAATCATAATTATGATTCATCGACATACAATATTATTCCTTTAAAAATTAAAGTATTACAGAATTCTACTAAAACATAATTGCAAAGCATTTCCAAATTGTTTTTCAAATTTAACCTATGCTTAAAAGCACCACTCACTCCAAATGATCATCCACATTTATGACTATGAAGAAATATGTGCCTGACCCTAGCCATATCTTAGTAGTAGATGAAGTGCAAGTCAAGGAGAAGTTGATCTTTGAAGCCCAACCAATCAGAATTGTAGACCAGCAGACTAAGCAACTCAGAGGCAAAGCCTGGTGAAAGTATTATGGGATGTCAGAGTTGGTGATTCCACTTAGGAGTTGGAGGAGACCATTAGCGAAATTCACTCTCACCTTTTTCCTAGTCAGTCAATTTTCGAAGAAGAAAATTTTTCTTGTTGGGGAGAATGTAACAACCTAATAAATCTATCATCTGAGTAGAAGTGGTAAGAGTGGAATGAGCATCTGATTATTATATTATTAAACTGAAAACACGTATTTATAGGAAAAGTTAGTTGTCAAGTCTCATTCCCACTTGAGCCACCATCTCTCTAAAACCTGTGACCTCCTTTTCTCTAACTTCTCTCTAAGACTTTGCGTCTATCTTCCATTAGTTTCTCGAGCGGAGCCCACCTTTGGACTCATGGTGAAGAACAAAGCAAGTCTATCTGATCAAAATCTCCAATAGAGTAAGTTCGTTTTTTGTCCCTTCCCTTAGAGCCAATTTTAGGTTTTCATTTTTCTCTGCTTATTGAGCTTGCATGTGACTTCTGAGCCATGAGACGATGCCTCTGTGAGCTCAGTTTCCTAGTGTGTTAGTCTGGTTGTTGATCAGAGGTCCTTTGATGCAAATTCGAGTTCCTGAAGAGTTTAGGCTATTAGGACAAAACTGTTAGAGAGAATTTCAACCGCAATTCAAGTCAGGGAAACTAACCTGAAATCTGTGCTTGTCTGGTTTATAAATATAAGTTTTTGATAAATGATTGTAGTAGTTATACAATTTGTATCTGGTAAAGTTTCGTACAGGTCTGAAATGTTGGATTAATGTTGAATTGAATGTTGCATGTATGAGATAGTTGTGTGAACTTGATGGGATGTTGATATGTTGCGTTGGTATTTTGTGCTAGGGTAAACCATTTATTGTATAAGCATGTTGATTCTTATTATTTTTGTCATCTGAGGCATGCATGTTAGCTCTGAGGCAATAGAAGTTGTTGTTTTCTGCATAATTCGCCCAAGCGACACATCTCCCCCAGGCGAGAATGGTTTCAAGGAGCAAGTGTTCTCTCTGGACTGTTTTTGCCCAAGCAAGATGGAAACTTCGCTCAGGTGAGGATAATGTCACTCAAGCGAAAATGGCTCTGGAGCAAGTGTGCTATTTGGAGTATTTTTGCTCAAGGGAGAGAGTTTTCGCTCGGATGAGGGGGATTTTCGCTTGGGCGAAATTATTTTCGCTTAGGCAAAAAATAAACTTCTTTTCGACTTTCAGTTTTGATTGTTTGATTCTTTTGTAATGTGATGTATTTATTTATTTGAATAGATTAATTGAAAAATTTAAATCTATTGATAATTTAGTGATTTCTTTCATTTTTGAGATTGAGGTAGAGATTGAGATTGAAAAGTTAGTGAACACCTAAGATCTGTGTTATGATATGATATTGTTAGAGTATTGATGAAGTTTGTCAAAGCTTTGACATAGTGTTTTCAGGAAAGGAAACACTCGTGCCTAGGTCAGTTAGGAAGTGCATTGTCTAAGGACCAGATCAATAACGATTGATATCCTGACTCTACTAGTAATAGGAATCAAATAGATGATCATTACTAGGTGGTGAGAGTCGAAGGAGGTCT
>Ga0099824_1005807_pt1 | contig 17238 bp, 9 predicted proteins | sample SiratrowhiteBW_FD_76837 | JGI IMG/M metagenome (GOLD analysis project Ga0099824, IMG submission 76837) | Root nodule microbial communities of legume samples collected from California, USA - Siratro white BW | ecosystem: Host-associated > Plants > Roots > Nodule | place: USA: California... | reverse complement strand
TAAATTCAATATAACATAAATGAGAACACACATGTTAAAAATAATTATTATGAAGAAAAATATTTAGTGTAGAATTATACATAATATATATTAAGTTAGACCATTTTTAATATAAACTATAAATTAATTATTTAGTATTCTGATTTCTGTACTTATACTTCGTAAAATTTAATTTTAAATAGTTATATAAAATTTTTCACCCTTTTATACTACAAACTTTCATTGATAATCATATAATAAATGCGGTTGAAATCTATATTCCATTGTGAGAATTTTACTATTAAGTGTTTACATAAGAAGTGACAGAACTTCAACAATTATCTTGAAAAACTTATTTAACACTTTTATCCTTTAATAAAAAGTATTTTTCTTAACTATTTTTAGTATAATTTTTTAAACAAATAATTATTATATCTAATAAAAATACATCATCGTATAATTATTTTTTCTGATGCTAATGCAATGAGGCAGCCTCCTACATAATTCAAACTTTCATATACTTTGATAGATAATGATATAAATGTGATTAAAAACCCTATACTCCATTGTGAAATTTTAGCAAGTGTTTGTGCATTTAATTTTAGAGGAGTAAGTCATGTTTTGAAGAATTTATTTACAATATTATCTTTTAATAAACAAATATTTTTGTTTAACTATTTTATTATATTTTAGTTAAACAATTTTATTTTTAATAAATAAAAAAATATTTAATAAAAATCTGTAATTACATAATTACTTCTTCTAGATATAATTGTCTAATTTCATCACTTAAAATAATTAACACATACATTTATGTGGTTTTTAAATTGTCTTTTTAGAATTCTTTATCATTATTGCTATTATGTGCTTGTGACCAGAACTCATGACTCTATAAAATTTTTGTTTCCTTATATATATATTCAAGTAGTGACTTATTATTATTAACGATGACTAGGGCATGAGTGCTGAGTTATCAACTAAAAAATATTAGAATAACATTTATCTTAGTGTCTCATATATAAGATAGACAATCTTTCTAAACGGGTGGAATTTGTAAAATATTATTTAAAATAGATAAAATATTTTTATTATTAAACTATTTTCAAGTTTTTATTAATTCTATAAATTTACAGAATTATTGACAAATCTTTTTGTTATGTAAATGAGTAACTCATATCAAACAAACATAACTTTATTTTGAATAAGTCGTCGTGTCATCTTGATACGATTTTAGTTTTATTCAAGTGAAGTCGTACCAACTAAACATGATTTTAATAAATTATGAAACTATCTAAGAATGTAATGACTTTGATTTAGGTTAATCAAATGTCAAATATTTATTTATTTTAAATGAAGTCATGTCAAACTAGCATGACTTCAAGTTAAATCTAAATTACATGAAGTTAATTCAAGATGACACAATTTTAATTTAGTAATGTCACAACTTTAATTTAATAATGTTGGTTATGTGCTTGAAACTTCGAGCTTGGAATGTGAGTGCAGTTACGTGCTTGCAAATTGATCTACTTTCTTAATGGTTACTTTACATATATACTATTATTATATAGACAATTTAATGATTTTATCTAAAAGATATATTTCTTTTATTTCTAAATATCTAAAAGATACATTTCTTTTATCTTTGAATATGTAAAAGATATATTTCTTTTATATCTCAATATCTAAAAGATATATTTTTTTATTTTTAAATATCTAAAAGATATATATTCTTTTATCTTTAAATATCTAAAAGATATAGAACAAATATGTTTACTTTTATAAGTAATTTTCTAAATTCTAAATATCTAAAAGATTTACTTTGTGAATTGTTACTGTGTATCTATACCATTATATAAATTTTATCTAAAACATAATATTTTATATCTAAAAAATATATCTTTTATTTGTATTAAAAAAATATCTTTTAAAATATTTAAATATTTTATATCTAAAATATTTTTTTAACATAAATATTTTATAGTGATTTATTTAAAAATAAATATTTTTATTTACGAGAAAGTCAAACATATTAATGTCATTTTAAGTTCTCATATAATCACTATATTAATTATTAAATATTATGAAAATAGTTGTAAACTTGAAATTTATAATTGATTATAATTTATTAAAATCTATAAAAGAATAAAATACATATAAAAAAACACTTACAACTAGAGAATAAACTACATATCAATAAACTAGAAAATAAAATATTAAAGTACCCAAATGAAGGATGTCCAAACGTTTAGGCCATAATGAGAGTTGTCTTGTAACTGTTTCATGAGTAAGCATGGCATGTTCTTTGTGAGCAATCTCATAAACGTAGTAAAGACCTCCACGTTCAGTATATGTCCAATGATCTCCTTCGTATGAATGTCCTTTAAAAGGTAAAAAGTAGAAAACATGATAATCACACAATTCAGCTCCTTTGTGACTTGGCTTACAAAAAGTAACTTTGATAGTATACAGGAACATAAAGATAATTTTTTAATTTTAATTTTTTTTGAAAAAACAATTGAGCCCCCTCCTTGAAACACAACTAATTATCCATTGGCTGTTTCAATATGGGTTTTAATAGGTGTGGAGAGACTCTCAAAATCATGAGAGTCATGGGTCATGATGTCAGTTGTCCCACAATAAAAAATCTACTGATCAGATTTTTCTGGACTAATATCCTCCTCTCTTTTCCCACCTTCATGAGTGACCGCAACTCTTCTATGAACGACTTGCGATTTTGTTTCTTCCTCTCTTCTGATGTCACCAGCACTGCTACTGGTGGTCTGCGGGATGCCTACGACAGTTGCAGCCTTGCAATTTTTTGGTTTGGAATTCTCCCACCATTCAGGATAACCCACGATTTTGAAGCAAGTCTCATTGGTTTGTTTCTTCATTCCGCAATGAGTACAGTAGAGGTGGCTTTTGTCTTCTTTGTCTCGCTGTGATGGACGTCGTATGGCGGTTTCTGAGCGACTCCATCCTTGTCCCTGTCCCGGTGGTCTGCTTCTTGCGGTTAAGCCGATTCTGACCTCCTCTAATTATGTGTTCCCTTCGCTACTATTGATAGGATTTAGAATTTGGAGTCGGGCCGCCTCGCTTCGATAGGCAGACTCTACTGAAGGGGTCTTCTCTTGCATCAAAAGATCTCTTCTGATGACTTCAAATTTTTCATCTATCCCTGTTAGGAACTGATATAGTTTTTGTTCTTGTTTAATTTTATTGGAAGTTGCAATATCATCTGAGCATTTCATAGGATTTGGTTGCTTTCTGTCAATCGCCATCCATATAGCTTGTAATTTATTCCAGAAATCCTCTAGGGTATCCTGTCCTTATTTCTGTGTGTTTGATTTTCGGTGTAAATTATAGATTTGCACCGGGTTTGTGCCGCTTCCACAGGTAGTAGCCAATCCCTCCCATAAAGCCTTGGCAGTTGGGAACTGGGAAACATTGTTTATCAAACTAGTCTCAATATTCTTAATTATCCAAGTGAAGACAGTTTGATCTATCTGTTTCCATTTTTCATATGTTGGTTTTGTCTCTTCTGGTGTCGGGGGTATAACTGTCAAATGACTCTTCTTCCCTCAGTCACCGATAGCTTTCTTCATGAGTGTTGTCCACAATGGATAATTTTCTCCATTTAATTTGAAACCAGTTGACAAATTGTCAAGACTAACTTGTATTTGTTGAATCCCTAAGCCATTTTGAAGCATATTTGCAAATTGCAAAGTTAGCTCATCAATAATGGTTGAGGAGTTATTCTGGTTTTAATTCATGTTGTTGCCAATTTCATCATTTGAAAATGACATTTTTGGTTTTTTTTTTTTGGTATTTTTTGACTGTGAGGGGTAATGGAACAATGATGTTGGTTTTTTAGTTCCCAGGATCTAACACTGCTCTGATACCATCTTACGATGAAAATGACATTTTTGGTTGTTTTTTGGTATTTTTCGACTGTGAGGGGTAATGAAACAATGATGTTGGTTTCTGAGTTCCCAGGATCTAACACTGCTTTGATACCATCTTACGATGGTATGAAGGGTTAGGAAAGGTTATACAAGGATATGATAAATATGATGAAATGAAAATATCATATTATAAAAAGAAAAATATGAACAAAAGATATAATAACAGAGAAGAAGGTTTTTCTTAAATGTATTTTCCTTTGTTTACAATAACTCACTTAATATAGAATTCTAGGAAACTAAATATAGAAAGTATTCTAAATAAATACATTTGATTTCTCTTGATTATCTTTGATATTCTACTTATTTGTTTCTCTAATTATAATATTCTAACATAATATTCTAACAATAATGTGTGTTGGTTGAACACTTACCACTAGGCTAAGAGCTATAACTGATAGTTATGGTATAACATTTTCTACTTAAGAGTGTAACAGCCAAAGCACCATGATTCTAATGTGACTTGACCCACTATACCTCCACCACTGGATAATTGATGCAACCTGCATTCTCCCCTTCAACAATTATTCCACTAGAAATCTAACTCTTTGATTGTGACTTGGCCCATCTGGCTTACAACACTGGACAATTGTGTAACCTGTAACAATATCTTTTTAGACAATTGTCTCACTAGGATTTGAACTAGTGACCTTAGTTCTAATTGTTAGGTATCCAAGTGTGAGTCTAAGTCCCATATTGAGTAGGAATGAGAGAGTTGAGCAACATATAAGAAAGAAGACCCACAAACCTAATGCCTTAAGATTTTAGGTTGAAGATGGTGTCATTCTCTTGTGTGTTGAGCTCTTGTTCTCATTTTTGTTTGTCTCCATGGTGTTTCTCCTTATGGATTTTTCCAGCAAGTGGTATCAGAGCTAAGTTTGTGTAACTCAGATGAGTACACTTTGATCCTTATATCGAAAATCTTCTTAACCGAGGTTCCACATTTAAGTGTATAAACGGTGTCTTGTGTTAAGCTATTGTTTTCATTCTTATTTATCTTCTCAATATTTCTCCTCTCAAATTTTCTCAACACTAATATCAATTTTTTAATCAAATGAAAGATTTTGAAAAGTCAATAAAATGCATGACTTATTTAATAAAAGACTTTAAAAATTACTTAAAATTACAATTCAATTCTTCTGACTTTTTTTATTTTCCACACACGCAAATATCCAATTAAATTTCACCAAATTATGTGCTCAATGTTACTTTTAACATAATTAATAAACAACGCTCAATATTGATAGAGCCATTATAAAATATTGACATTAGATCAATTTTATAAACAAAGTAAACATTAATCTTTCTTCCATGATTTGCTTTACACCTATTCAAGAGCATAATAATATCAACATCATCTATAATAGAATACAATTCCCTGTTTATTTTCTTCCTTTCCATATGCATTTTTCCAACCTCACTTTACCTTTTATAATAACCAACCGAATCTTTCGATAGTTAGGTATTTTGATAGTCCTTATCTAAATTTTACAATACACAACAATTTCCCTAATTATATTTTAATAGACCAATATACTCACGATTCTTCCTCCATTATGCAACTCAAAATTAAGCTTAGAAATCATTATACAAACTACATAATTAATCAAACTTTTAATTACTCTAGATTTATCATCTCAATCAAACTTAGAAAATACATTATATGAAGTTTCAACCTTTCTCCTTGTAATGAATAGGAACAAAATAAATAATTTATTAACAACGACTATCAACAATAGCATACAACTAACCATTCCGTCAATTAACATAGACACAAAACAAAGACAAATATGATTTATATGATTTTTATCAAGTGATAGAGGAATTAATTTCATCACAAACATACTTACACTCTTACAAAATAAAAGTTGCACTTGACCCAACCTTCCGAGAGGATGGAAAATGTAAAATGATATCACGTTCTCTTTCCCACAAAGCAAATTTCTTTAAGCAAAATTATTTTTCATAAATTGATTTTCTTAATCACACTATTTTTTTATTTGGAATTTTCCAATCAATAAAATCAATCGCTTTAAATTTTAAAATAATTAAAATCTTAATGTTCGTGAAAAGTTACTATCCACCTCAATTCAAACAAAGTCTACCGGATGGACTCGTATGTAGACAACGAAATCAATATTGAAGAAACTAAATGTATAACTTTTTTAAAAACCCATAAAGACGAATTTGAGTATCAATTTTAAATCATAGAAGATATATCTTTTCAATTTTGAGGAGTAATTTAATGATTTTCTTAAATTAAAAAAAACCAGTTTTATATCCTTAAATAAAAAAATAATAATCTTTAAATACTAAAAAATAAACATAATTAAAATTTAAATTTAAGAAACAAATAATTTATTAAAAAATTAGATTAAAAAGCATTTATTTCAAAATTTAAGACATAAAAACATAACTAAATTACTAAAAGGTTCCCTGAGAAACACACGCTGTAACAAGGACGTTTATAGAGATGTCAAAACGGCGTCACTTTGGCTCACTTTATCTTCTTCTGGTTCAGCGAACTGCGCAGAACTCAGCAGTAGCAGAAAAATGGCTACCATTTCTTCTTCCCTCGCTCGCTTCTCCGTTATCTCGCGACCTTCCTCCAACTCACAGTATATCCTCTTCAACGTCGCTCCTCGAACCGGAACCCCCAATTCCCGAACCGGCTCGGCCCGGTTCAGGTGCTCAGCCGGCCAGACCGGGTTCTTCACGAAACTTGGGCGTTTGATTAAGGAGAAAGCGAAGAGTGACGTGGAGAAGGTGTTCTCGGGATTCTCCAAGACCCGCAACAACCTCGCCGTCATCGACGAGCTTCTCCTCTACTGGAACCTCGCCGACACAGACCGAGTCCTTGACGAACTCGAAGAGGTTCCTTTTATTTGAACACATTTTTAGTTTTATATATTTTATCTAGAATTTATTTTTCATACACTCACGTTATTCTAAATACTGTGTATAACACTGACCGAAACGTGTTTTTGTCTGTTTAAGAATTTCTTTGTAAATTGATGTTAATTTATGGATAGAAGTTCTCTCGACTTAATTCTTTTATGAATTTATTTTTAGTTCTTATGCGTAAGTTTATTTTAGATCATAGTAAAACTTGTTTTGTTTAGTCTTTTTGTGAGTAGTTATGGAAAGAATTACCCAACCAGTTATGAAAATTAACTAGCTTAATAAATGGTATAGAGTTATGGTTTAAGTTTCTGACTATGCATTTGCTTTTATCACTCTTAGGGAGAACTTAAACTTTGTTGTTTGTAGCAATCTTACTTGGCTTGATCCAAATTGATTCTCATGCAAGATTGATTGATGTCATAATAAAAAATTGTCCTAAATATAAGAATTTTTACAATAGCTGTGACACCCTAGTTATTTTAAAACTAATTACTAATAAAGAATAATTTTGCACAGGGGTCTAAAAAAATAAGAGATAGAAGAATAGAGAAATAAAAGAAACAAGTTTTTAACATAAACTTACGTCCGACGCCACTCGTGCCCAATGCCATAGAATCTGAGAGATACCCAAGCAATTTGCGCCCGGCGTCACATAATGGCAGAGCACTGGCACGCCAGGTGCAAGTGATAGGGCGCTCGACGCAGCTAAATTTCGAGAGCAGCCTAAGTGTAGTAAAATAATGTCTATACTATATGCTTCTTGGATGCAAGTATTCCAATTGCTTGATATCACTCTTATATTACAAAGAAGCCTAAAGTTAACATCTATATAAGACTTATAGTGCTTCAAAATATTCCTTATACATAACCATCTACTATACTAGTTAACTATTTACAAAACAAGTACCAAATTAAAAATACTAGTGTTCCTCACATACTCATGCTCCTACATCATCTATATCCTCTCATGTACACAGTACAATCATTGCAGTTCACAAATAATAAAAATGACAAGGGTAAGCTAGTGAAATTAATTTTCAACAGACAATTATATAAGTAAATGAAACAATTACATTCAGACTTCACTTATAGCTATGATTTATAAAATTCATATATTCATGGCCAGATTTTCATTTATTTCAAACATCAATATCATTCAGCACTTAGACCACACATGGATCTATGATTCATATGACATACATCAAACACATAAACCACATATGGATCTATAGTCTTCTGAAAGACTTGTATTAAACTGATTACTACCAGATATTAACATCTAATCTAATATCCAAGACTTAGATTATCATCGAATCTGAGATATATGTTAAAACATAGATGCCAATACCTATACACAAGCAAACAACAACTCATACATTATCCCAAATGTATGACCTCAATTCCAAACACATTCCACCATTCACATCAATACTTATCATTCAATTCACAATATACAACATTTAAGAATCTTTCTATCATCAAAACAGACACTTAACTACTAAATCATCATAATCTACTATTTCAACAAGATCACACAACATATAAACTAAACTATTTCATTAAACAACATTCTATCTCATCAAATAATCTTCCTGGACAAGAAATTAAAACTTGGTACCACTTCCTCTTCACATCCAGATCTTCTAACCTAGGGTGCTATAGAAAGATTAAAACTAGTTTTCTTTACCTGATAAGAGTTTCAATACTAAAAGACAACAAAGATAGCCTAACTTGCATCAAAGAGTCCTGATCAATAATGTAAACATCACTATAACCCTAGACTAACATAGACTAATTTTGAAGTCTCAAGAAGGGGAAAACTTCAAAAATTGACTCAAAGGAAAAAGGAGCATAAACGAAAATATTCCAAACAAAATTTTGATTGGATAGAACTGCTCCTTAGTTCCTCGGCTACTTAGATTCTGAATCAGATAAGACATGGAGAGTGAAATTTAGAGCGACGGGAGAGAGTTTGAGAGAGAAGAGAACCAAGAGATAGAGAGGGCTGTTTTTGTTTTTTAAACAGGAGGTTACAATAGCTATCATAAAACTCAATAATTTTAAAATTTATGCAAACACGGATTGCATTCTAATTAAATTATTTCTTTATGAGTTTAGATTTCACAAACTACGGAGTTACGATTTTTACATAAAATCTTTTCATTTTAATTAAATTATTTGTTTGTTTACTGCAGGCTCTTTTAGTGTCTGATTTTGGCCCGAAAATCACTATTAAAATAGTGGAGAATTTGCGAGAGGATATATTTTCAGGGAAGCTTAAATCAGGGAATGAGATAAAGGTACAATTTTAACAGAGTTGATGGAAGAGAATCTTTGAATGTTATTAATGGGTAGCACGCCTCAAATGTGCTTCAAATGGCTTAAAAGACTGAAGGTTATGTTATTGTAGGAGTTTGTAATTTTTATTTATTTCTGTCTTGGAGTTTAAGAATGCTTGATATGCTTTTTTGTGGGTTGTGGTTGGGTCTTAAAATGGTCAGAACTAAGTACTGAAACCTTCCTTGCCTTGTTTTATCAGCTTAGTTAATAATATAACAGTCATTTTCTAATGTTATGATATGGAATGTGTTGTGCATTAATTTGAATGGCATTAGGAAGCATTGAAGAGGAATGTTTTGGAATTGTTAACCTCCAAGGGAAGTAAAACTGAACTTCAACTTGGATTCAGGTGTGAGCATTTTCTACTTCTGCTATGAGACTAGATTTTATTGTCTTCACTTTTGTGCTTTATATTGGGTTAAATTTTTTTGTGTTTAGGAAGCCGGCTGTAATAATGATAGTTGGTGTTAATGGTGGAGGGAAGACAACATCTTTGGGTAAGAAAAAGGCTTAAGGTGTTGATTCCATTTTTTGGTGATCATTGAAATAAATAATTGAGACATTAGACAGCATGCAGTTTTTTTTTTCTTCCTTATGTTCCACATGAGATTATTTTTCTCTAGAGTTAATGAACAAGCTTACAATGGTTACTTTGTGTCAATTGGATATAAAATTATAAAAGAAAAAAAAACTATGGATCACCATGACTATTATCAGTATTATTATACATACATTATAAATTCTTAAACTCATTTGATGAAACCCTTCTTCCCACTTCCGATAAGCAATCAAATTCTCTTTGGCTGTTTAGATATCCAAAACCATGCCAACTTGTTCAGCTTTTATTTGCAGGAAAGCTGGCCTATAGATTGAAGAATGAAGGGGCTAAGGTTAGATTATATATTATCTGAGTGTTGCTTTGGTTCATGATTTTGATCTCCAACTAGAAGCTCGTTGGTCAACAGGAATTCCCATTTAACTGAAGTGTCTAGAAATCTAGACACCTAAAACCCGCTGGGATTGCTCTTCTCTGAATTTTAAGAGCTTGTATAGTGACTTCATCAGGGAGCCAATGAGTACCTTTCAACTATTCAGATAAATATCACAAACAATGACTTGACCAAGAACCTTTTACCTCCCTTTGGTCTTCTGCTCACTATTGTTTTGAGGTTTCCACCTCTAACTCGCAGTAAGATTAGCCCATCCTTCATAAATATCAATTTTCTCTTTCCTTCCATTTCCCCGATTATATTTGGTTTGCTTGTAGAGGATACCTTGCCCTTATCCAGAATGACTATTTCTTTTATAAATTCAGGAGTTAGGAGTAAAACTTTCTCTTTGGATTCTTGAAAGATGCTGAGTATCTCAAATAAGAAAAATGAATTATAAGGAAGAGAATAGAATGCGATCACATGGGGATGATGAAGAACCAAGAAAATATTAGTAGAAACCATTTAAAAAATACTCTATTCTAAATTATTTTCTTGAAATTTGGTTTTTGACAGAGACTAATGGAATTAGTTGATCAATATAGCTGACACTATCTTATGGGATGATATTTGGCTGTTATCATATTTCCAAATTTCCCAGTGAATTCCTTGAAGATTGTTAGTTGCTTATATTTAGTCAACTCCAGCGTATTTTGATATTTACAAAATACGTGAAATTGGCCTTAGTTGGTGAATGATTTATACTGTATTATGACCTTTTGATGCTTCATTCCACAACATTAAGGTAGGGATAATTTTTTATACCATTAGTTTTTTATTTAGAGAAAGAGGGAGACTCAATGCACAAGGCTGCTCCAAAATGGGGGTCTGGTAGGGTAGATGTTCGCCACCTTACCCTTGCAAGTGGAGAGGCTACTTCCAAGATTAATCCATGACCTCCTGGTCACGAGGCAGCAACTTTACTGTTGCCTCAAGGATCAACCTCTTTTTATTCAGAGAAGACAATGCATTAAAATTACTTGGTCTACATTTTTCTAAATATAGAACATGTTTATGTTCCTACATGCCTCTTAAAATTTTTAAATCAATTTATTGGTTCAAGATTAAAGGAATTGATGGATTTTGTTGTTCTCTTTTTTGACCTTTAATACCTATTGTTGTATCATATTGACATATTTATGCTTGACAATTTAGGATATAAAATTTCATGGTGGTCTTCCATTCTTACTTTTGAAAATCTTCCAGATATTAATGGCGGCTGGTGATACATTTAGAGCTGCTGCTAGTGATCAGTTGGAAATATGGGCTGAAAGGACTGGATGTGAGATTGTTATGGCTGAATCAGAGAAAGCAAAAGCATCATCAGGTACAAATGGACCTAAATTTAGCTCTTGGATCTGCTGTTTATCACTTCTAAAGTTTTAGCATCTTTATTTGGATATATTTTGCGTTGGCTTCGATACTAAATTTTGTTCCTACTGTATTACTTGCAGTGCTTTCACAGGCTGTAAAAAAGGGAAAAGAGCTCGGTTTTGATATAGTATTATGTGATACATCTGGTCGTAAGTACAAGTTTCGCACTAGCTGTTTGTGTTTTAATGAACTATCTAGATATATTAGCATTGGGGTTCATGTTCTGTTCTCAGGTCTACACACTAATTACAGCTTAATGGAAGAGTTGATTTCCTGTAAAAAGTCTGTTGCTAAAGTCGTTCCTGGTGCACCCAATGTAAGCCCAATACTTTTTACTCTTTTTCCTCCCAACTTAATGTGCTGCTGGTAAATGTTTGGGAACTGCTGAGCACTAGATCATCTATGCTTGTTTTTGTATATACTTCTAGTTCAATATCTTAAAAAGGTTTAATCTTCTTTTATTTTCTGTCAAATTTTCTGAGTAAACATTTTAGACTTTTAGGTGGAAGTTGATGAATAATTATAATGTGGATGGTATTTTGCTTTTGTCTGTTTTTGTTCAGATGGTGTCAAAGGATTTATACTAATACACCTACATTGTGTTCTTTTAACAAATTTTATTCTTCAATTGAAGGTTGAAAAAAATTATTAAACCTGACATAAGGTAACACCTCTGTATTATTACTAATTATCTTTCTGTAGCATCCTTTGCTATATCTCTTAATATAACGACTGCGTATTTTTTAGGTAGTACTTATTTATTTGTCCTTAGTTTTCTTCTTAGTTTAGTAAATCTTGCTGATGTGCGAGTGTAAAACCTCTTTCCTTGAACATGTTTTCCATTTCTCTTTCTCGCTCTGGCCCACAAACACAGAAGTATATCATAAAACGAGGGTGTTGACAATGCTTGCAGGAGATCCTACTCGTTCTGGATGGGACCACTGGTCTGAATATGTTGCCACAAGCAGAATTCAATGATGTAAATTCTATTTCTGCCTTTTAAATTGTACATTTGTTGAGTTAAGGAAAATTGTTATTATTTTCTCTGGGAGTGTATGAGAATACCATGTGATATTAAGATTGTTTCTTTGGGAGTAAAGATTGCATTTCAACATTGTAACTGAAACAGAAAATGGGAAGAGATTGTAGAAACATTATAATTGAAACAGAAAATGGGAAGGGATTGTAGAATAATTCTAGATCAAATCTTGCAACCGGTAGTCAGTAAGTTGTGCTTTCTTTGTACCTAGAGTTACATATATATAAATTCCTCATTAGTTTGACTGGATCAGTTGATGCATATGGGGGAAACATGCAGTAATGGAATTCAATTTCTTAATTTATTTCTAAATGCAATCTTTTAACTTTTTTCCTCTTAAAACTAGGGAATATAAAGTATGTGTACTACGACACCTTATGCTCCTTCTTGTGCAATGCTTTCTGTGATGCCAAATCATGGTTATGATTGAAACATGTAATCCTGATATTCAAGAGTTAATTAATGTAGTGAACAGTTCAATCTGGAAAGAAAAGTATAGAACACACCCTAAATGGGGATAAAAGGAATACATTAAAAAATAAAGCATAATACATATTTGAAAAAAACATCAGTAAGGCAATGGAGATTTAGAGGTTTATTTTGTTAGCAAGCGTACTACAGAATGGTTAGTCACAATTATGTTGTAGTTTTCAGGTATGGTGATGCTACGAGTTACTCACTCTCAGTCTGATTATTCATTGCCTTGCATATTTTAAGATATTCAACATTTAATATTATAGATGCCTCATGGTTCCGTATTAACTTGCTGTCAACTTTATTCAAAATGTTTACTCTGAATCCTTTTGACATTGAGACAGGTTGTAGGTGTCACTGGTTTAATTTTGACCAAACTGGATGGTTCTGCGAGAGGTGGCTGTGTGGTATTCTCTTTTTCTCTTAATCGATTTTAAATAGTTTTTGGACTGAATAATTTTTCATTATTGGTAGTACTATTCGTTGCTGGGGCGGGGTGATCATGGTAAGGACTAATTTATGTTGGCAGGTGAGCGTGGTTGATGAGCTTGGAATCCCTGTAAAATTTGTGGGTGTTGGTGAAGGTGTTGAAGACCTTCAACCCTTTGATGCGGATGCCTTTGTGAACGCCATTTTTATGTAAACCAATATTGTGGGTTTGGTAAGTACATCATGACTTGTCCTTTCCATTCTTTTCAGAATCGAGTTTGAGTTCTTTTCGAACATAATTGCAGTTGAATGTCACCCGTACAATCTTCTTCCATAGCAAGACCAGATCACAGGAAAATGGCACTTAGTTATGGAACCCTTCTTGGGGGAGGCCAGGTATTGCGAATATGTTGACATGATTTTTGAAGTGCCACAGCTGTTGTTGCTCTTGAGGCACGCTGAGTGTATATAATATTCCTGTTGCATGCTGTGGCTGGAAGTAGTTTCTGACAATGCAATTGGGACATGGGGTTTATATTCACTCCTTTTATGAACCAAAGCATTTCATTGTGGTGTGCATATATAGATGATGCTTGAAGGAAAATGGAAACAGTAAACACATCCTCCATTATCAGTCAACACAAGCATCAACCACATAACTAATAAATGGAATTGAATATTTGTTATTCTGTTTTACATCTCAAAATCTTTATATGTTGTCACTCTTTAGGCGAGTGTCCATACAAGTACATCCATACAAGTACATCCTTGAGAAACTTCATCCAAGGATGACTTGGTTCTTTCTGAAGGAGTTACTTGCATGTTTGGTTTACATCGAATAAAAATAAACTTGAATTTGAGATCTGCATGTAAGTTAAAAAGCTATTTTGAGTAGTTTCTATGAATCTAATTGTTAAACCAAATATGCACTATTTTGAATAGTTTTTATAACTCTAAATTTGAAACCAAATGTGCAAAACAGGAATTAATCTCCAACCACATTTCTTTCACTTCTCTTTCTCTTTTTTCCCTTTCTCCCTTCAATCTTATGGACTACAAAATCATCTTAAAATTTAATACAATGTAAACAGTTTGATGTAAGTTTATTTAATCAGTAATAATTTTATGTGATGTCTTCTTTCATATGGAAATTTTACTTCATGTCTACTGAACAGTGGATTAGGAATTTGCATATCATAAAATTAATAATACAATATATGTAGGGGACGAATCTACTTTGATAGTGTAGGGAGTACTTTTAAAAATTACTAGAATAATATAAAAATAATATTAAGGTAAAACATTAAATAATATTAGTCTAAACGAATTTAAATGAAAAAAAATAGTATCACTGTAATAATAGACATATTTTAAGTCAACTAGAGTCAACGAATTCTTTGTTATTTTTAATTTAGATTACATGAATTTTCAACACTTTGCACATTTAGAATGTTATTTTAATTTTAGTGTTTATAATGTTAAATTGATATAAATAGTCACATAATTTGTTCATTACCCCAAGTTGAATAGCTTCTGTATATAGATCACATAGGCTTCTTTATTAAAAGTAATTGTAGAATGGATTGATTCAGATTTACCATAAAATCAAATTTGAATTGATAATATTTAATTTATTTTACTATGTTTGATTTTGAAGAATTATTTTGGTTTATCCAAACGAAATTCATCCGATTAAAATTTGATTAATTTGAATCATATTATCATGTCATAATTAATTGTAAATTATCACTTAGTTTTTATCTTTAATATTATCAATTTTACAATAATTACTAAAATTTATTTGTGGCAGGCGTTAGGTAATTAAAAAACATTTTACCGATAATGATATTCAAAAAAATAATTTAATATTGTTTTAGAATGAAAATATATTTAATATTTTTTTATTTTATTCGTATCATTTTTAAAATATAAATATTACGTAAAAGAATCTAGTTGTTAATTACTAAAATTTAATCGTAACTCGTAAGGAAAGATATATATATATATATATATATATATATATATATATATATATATTAAATTATTCATACATTATCATAGAATCAATGATTCGATTTTTTAACATCATGAAAATGTTAGCTAGTACTAATAGATGATATATCAGATAAATTATATTTAATTGTTTTCATAACTTATACAAAAAAAATTTCCATTGAAAAGTACATATTAATTTTTAAGTCCTAATTTTTTTAAGTTTAATATTATTCCTATTACAAACAATTTTAATAGAATATTATATCTTAAATATTTTTTATTATAGGATCTACTTAAGCAATTTAAAAATAAAATATTTTATTGAAAATATTATGTGAAGAAGATATCTTATTAGATGTATTTAAATTTAAAAATATTATTGAAGAAGTAATTTAAAACTATCTTGTAGAAAACATATTAAAAATTAATTTCAATTCGTATAAACACATTGTTGAATAAATATTAACGAAGAAATTATATGAAATTATTAAACAGAGTCAAAATATTATTTTTTAAAAAATATAATAACTAATTAAATTTAAAATTTAAAATATATGCAAGCACGAATCTACTTTGATCCGGGGCGGACTTGGATCCCTGACTTACTTCAGATTTCAAAAAATATATAATATAATACCTTTGTTTGGGCATAATTATTTTATTTGAGTGTTTAGTGTGAATATAATGACATACAATATTTTTACTTGTTTTATGCATATTTTTTTTAAAATATTCTTTCATAGGTTTGATATTCTTCTTTGTGAAGATAATTTTGCTCTTTTTGTAAACAAATTATCTGAGAATTACTTATTTTTTATTTTAATAATATTCTTTATAATTAGTTACGGCTACTTGGTATTTGTATTATACTTTATTAGCATGCGCTTTATCTTATTTTGATTATAATTTATATAAAATTGTAGACTATTTATTAACTCTTACCATGTGAACATATCTTTAGGAATGTAATAGAAGAAATTAACAACTTGAACTATGAATTATGATACATTCTCAAGTACATGAATTCAAAATATGTTTCATATGTACAAAAACTTTGATAAAAATTGCTTCCAAGGCCATGATAATTTTTTTCCCAACTTTTCAACCATTACCAGTTGGTTACCAATGTCATAACAAGATATGTAACATAGTATATTATGTACTTTGGTAAACTTTTATTGGGTTTAAACTCAAACCAAATTGTTCATAAACTGGAAAGTGGCATGTTATAGAAGGTAACACGACTACTATAGGCAATATTCCCAGATTTCTTCAATTTAAACTCAGCTGCAACTACAGTCAAATTTCTGCCGGACTTCACTACAGAGGCATTGGCCACCACTTCTTCCTGGATAAATGTAAAGTGCAAAATACATTTATCAAAGGATTTAAGCATGAAGATGGTGTTGAATCTCAGAATAAATTTGCAAGTTTAAACTGAAAAACATATATTGAATTGCAAAAGCAAGGCTTTATACAAGCCTGTTACAAAGAAAATAACAGAAACAAGCTCCACGTTTACAGTTCCTAACAACGTGGTGAGTGGGTCTAAAGACCAATTCAAACAAACAGATTGCCCTACAAACCAGGGCATTATTAACAGAGTAAATAACCAACTAAGCAACAATAAAAAAAAAAAAAAATCCTAACAGTTCTAATACTTCAACATCCTCCCTTAAACTGAACTGCATCAGTGCATTCAGTTTACTTTAGACACTACACACATCCCAAGTTCATCTCGTAACTTCAGGAAGGC
>Ga0099824_1005806_pt1 | contig 17239 bp, 5 predicted proteins | sample SiratrowhiteBW_FD_76837 | JGI IMG/M metagenome (GOLD analysis project Ga0099824, IMG submission 76837) | Root nodule microbial communities of legume samples collected from California, USA - Siratro white BW | ecosystem: Host-associated > Plants > Roots > Nodule | place: USA: California... | reverse complement strand
TAGCTTCCAACCTTTAACCACTTTAGATAAGGGGTGAAAATAACAAGGGGTAAGTGGAAAACAAAATTAATTATAGATATCCTCTTCCTTAAATAAAAATCTACATTCAGCAACATCAGATATAAAATTAATATCTCATCTTTATCTCCATTAGATAGCCAATATACTTATACCCCTATTATAGTGTCTTAAATATTAACTAAATATTTTTCACAAAAAATTATCAAAGCAAAAAATGATATTATCACATATTTAATGTTGAAGGGATACATATTTTTTCTTCAATATCATATTTCAAGAAAAAAATTATAATTGTATAAATATTAAAATAGAGTATAAAATAACAATTTCATAAGTGTCAAATAGTCATTAAAAATTAATTAATTACATGTAATGTAAATTTTATGACAATTACAACATTTGTTATATTTTTTAATGTGGAGAGGGAAAGTACATCAATAATTTGAGTGAACATAATAAATATCCAACGAATTGAACCATTGAAAGAAAGAAAATAAAAACTCATAGCCAGAAAAAGGTTTATCAAATGAAATAAATCTAAAAACCAACGGAAAAAAAAAAAGTTTGGTAGGTTACATGATAAATTAAAGGAAATTTACATAATTGAATACTAAAAATTGATAGTCATATATTATCAAATGAAAAAAACTAAAATTCAAATAAACATATTAAAAATAAGCATACATGATCAAATATGTATCCTAAAAATAATTTAATTTGATAAATGTAAGGTTTATATATTCTAATCGAATGAGTCGAACAATTGAGCGAGAAAGTGAAAATTTGTGTAAAAAAAATCTTTGAAATAAATGACAAAACAGAGTATCAAAAATAAGTTTTTAGGTTATCAAATAAATTAAAGGTGTTTCAATAATTTAAAATAAGAATATGTATGATAATAAAAACAAGACATATATGTATATACTCATCCAATCTCCATACCTAAATTAAAAAATTGATATGTCAGAGTGGAATTCTTTATTAAAATCGTAATGGATTAATACAATATCCACAAATGCATGTTTATTTGTCATTCCGGACAAGGGTATAGGATTAACTTACAGTGATGAAAATGAAACATAAACAAGGAAACAGAGTTAAAGACTTACTCAGTAAAAATGAGAAATAAGGTAATATAATAGTACCAATATCAAGAATGACTGAAATAAAATAATTAATTAAATTAAGATAATATTTAAATAAAGGAGAGGACTATATGTAATATCAATATACTAACAAACTTGAACAATAAAAGAAATAAAATAATTGATAATATATAATGTTTATAATATTTAGGAGACAAAAATAATTTATAATATATAATATCTATAATATTTAATTATATTTAATTTTAATATCCTCTCAAACTGATATTTAAGATTGGAACTTGTAAATGAAACCATAAAAAACAATAGTAAGATTAGGCCAACTGAAACTTAAAAATTTGTTTGTTTTGAGTAATTAATGCAGTTAAATCACTTCACTAATAATTAATGATAAGGCATTATATTGTTATTTTGGGAGAATATTTGACAGTATGATTTTTACTAACTTATGAAAAATCACATAATTATTAAGGAAAATACAAGGCATGACCCAGTGGTTGATTGTTTTATGTGTAAACAATTTTTTCAGTTTGCATCAATATATGTTGAAAAATATATGTTGAAAGATGAAAATTTTTGTTAATCAGGAAAAGGATACATTTGCCTAAAGTGTTGTTACGAATAATGAATTTTAGTTAAATACATAGTCAATGGATTTTCATGTATTAACTTAACTTGTGAACTAAAAATGTAATGTTTAGTCTAGAAATGATTAAGTACATTAGTTTTTTCAATTTATCTTATATGTAGTGAATTTAGTTTGTTGCCTAAGAAACAAATATCATCAAACATTTTGTTGGTTCTGACAATGTCCAAGCCTAAAAATTATTGAAGAAAACCAAGAATATTTAGTTTGAGCAAAAAATCTAATTTCAATTTTGCATTCTTAACACAAGAAAGATTAAGGAATGTTAGGATAATGTCATCCACGTAAATAAACAAAAATGACAAATGAAGAATAAAAATTAACCATAACTGTTTAAAAAATATTTTAGACTATAAAACCCTATTGCAATAATGTTAAAAGGGGAAACTAGCAGAACCATTGTTTTAAGGTTTGTCCATATATAGACTTATATAACTTACAAATTAATTATTTTGTTGTTGTATTGTAACCTTGGAAAATATAAATGTATACTTCCTTAAAAACTCATGATTTAAGAATGCATTATTGACATGTAGGTGTTGTAAGTTCCACTTTTTTACAACAACAATAATCAATAAAAGTCTTACAAACAAAATAAGTTTGATTACTGATGAAAAAAAATTGTCTGAGAAATCAATCCTAAGCTGATGTATATAGCTTTGGCTACCAATTAAGTTTTGTATTTGCCTACTGAGCCATCAACTTCGTATTTCAATTTGAAATTTAATCTACACACTGTGGTGCAATATTTACCTCAGATAAAAGAACTAAAACCAATTATTACTATCTTTAAAATCTTTAATCTCCATTTAAGGTAAGGTATTACTTAATGATAAAATTGAGGCTAAATTTGATTGATAAAGGTTTTTGTATTTTGGACTAAATTTGTTCAAAAAATGGAAATTTTGAATGTGGTAAAGATGTGAAGTGAAAAAGCACTTATAGTTATAAGAATAAGAGAGTTTGTTACAATCTCTCCATTATCTTCTAACAGATACTTCAAGTCTATCAATAATGGAGGAAGAATAATCAGAAGAAGTCACTTGAATAATTGTTTCATGAAAAAACATACCTTTAAATAAGAAACTGCTTACTGTTTATATTGTATAATTTGTATGCCTTGTAGCCTTTAGGATAACCAACAAAAGTGTCTTGTTCTACCAAAAGATAAGTAAGAGCGAACTTTTTTGCACTGTCATGATAACCTTAGTCCCAAATTAAGTTTTAACCATTTGAAAAAGAATGTTTTATAACATTAGAAATTTTAGATTTGTGTGTGAGAAAACAAGTATCAAAGTAAAATGACTTTAAGAAAAATATTTGTAGGCTTATATAAGACTCTCAAATGTCACAATATAATATATTAAATAATTGAAACACCTTACCAAGTGAAGTGAAAGATAATATTATAAATTTAGCAAAAGGACAAAATTGAAAATTAGAAATAGAAAAATTATCTGAAATATAAAAAATAATTTTATTACTTAAAAGCCAAATGACTTTATCACATATGTGTCCAAATTTAGAATTCCAAATGTACATATAGTGGCAGAATAGCCACTGGATCAGGTCAAATGCAAAACGTAGCTAGTATAGCCGAACAGTGTCAGGAACAACTAGCCGAATGGTATTCGGCTTATACTGAACAGTTCATGGATTAAGCCAGGTCACAGTTCATGGATTAAGCCAGGTCACGAGACAACCACTGACAACTGCAGCCTGTTAGGGCCGCCATACCCCAGAAACCTCGACCAATCGCAGTGATGGCGTGTCAGCAAAGGCTGCTATGCCCAGAACCTTGACAAATCACAATGTTGTCTGTGTCTACAGAGACTACTACACCCGACCTCGACCAATCACGACGCTGTCGTACGATTTTGACCTCTATAAATACTATGTGTGTGGACCCATAAAGGTACGTGATAAAAAAAATCTAACTTTACAACTCCGACATCCAAATACTAACTTTGGCATCAGAGCGCCTTTGGTAGGTACCCACCCACCATTCACTTAAGACCGAAGACCATTCACCCAAGACCAAAGACTCCACTCGAGGACGAACACCCTCCAGGTCCCTGCAAGAACACCAAACATAAGCATTCTTATAAGGATCAATATTTTGGAAAGAAAAAAAAAATATTTGTACTAATATTAAAAAAAACAAAATTACAATCATTTTATGAAAAAGTTGAAAAAGGTAACACTATAATCTTTCAAACAATCTTACTAGATGAAAGCACCTCCTGATGATTATTAAAAAGGGTGATGATGATTGTTAAAAAAGGTGATGTGTAAATCACTATCAACCAATAAAATAAAACATTGACAAAGAAAAAATTAAAATATAATAATTGAGGTAGTGCAAAACAATATAAAGCATCAATATATAATAAATTTGAACAATATCAATAACTATTGCAAGAATAACAAATTGAATGGATAACACAAGAGTACACAAGAGTTTTATTAGTGACATGTATATAGATTGAAAACATGACAAACAATAAGTAACATGACACGTGAATCAATGATTCATCTACTTCTAAACAAAGAATTGATAGAAATAGTAGAAAAAGCTAAACAATTTTTTTTTTTAAAAAAAAATAGCATATAAAGTATACATAATCAGACTACCAGGAGCAGTCGAATGCGAGACGTTAGACTTTTCATCTATGACATCCATGGGAGAAAAAAAAATGTTGGGATGAATAAAAAACAAATATTGTTATACCATATTAGAAAGTTGACTTTAAGTCTAACTCAATTCTACAAAATTAGTTTATAAAGTGATGGGTGGACTCACTTATATATTGTAATTTTGTCTTATCTTTAACAATATAAAATCTCTAAAACAACTCTTTACACGAGAACTCGACATCTCAAACACGTAACTATACATAGATGGTTTCACAACTGTCTGACAGATGATACAATAAACCTAACAAATATTATTGAATAGACTCTAATATCATATTAAAAGAAAAAGATAAAATAATTTATTGAATAATGATAATATTTAGATGTAAGATAATTTTATATATAATACTAATGTAATAACAAAGTGAATAATAATAAAAGATAATAATATATAACAAAATAATTGATAAATATAGTATCCGTAATATCAACTTTTATATTTGATTCTAATAATATAGTGAAGAAAAAAAAGTCATAATACATTAATACATTATTACGTGACATTCTATTAGTTAAGGAAGTTAACCTTAAGGACGTTAAAAAAAAAGTACTAAGTCGACTGTTAAAATAATTGACCGAAATAAAACATTTCAAAATAATAAGACAAAATTAGAAAAATCACATAATATTAACACACCATAATCTGTTAAGTTTAACAAATAATTAAAAGTAATTTTCAATCTTTTTTCAATTCATTCAAACAATGTTTTTTTTCACTCTAATGTTCTTCTGGTTTTACTATTTTCCTTTTTTCTTATAATCTAAATAAAGTATGGAAGCTAAACTTACATGTATTATTTAATTACTTTTAAATCAAAATTATTAATCAATTGGTGATATTTATATTCTATATAAAATAATGTTATTTATATTTCTACCAATCTGTTATATAGATATATCATAATTCATTAAACTTATAGTAAAACACATTCACAAATATTGAGTGCATTGTACACATGTCTTGTTCATTGGAAACAAATCTGTGTTCTACTACAATACCATGTGCTACTGCTGTATAGTTCACGCGTAAAATATTAAAAGCACCACTCAAAATAGTCAAACATTAATTGAATTTGAATTTAGTATTTTTATAAAAGAAATTTTATATCCTTTTATTCGGCCATTAATTATTCGGCTACACTACAGAGGAACTTGTTGCATGTCATCAATGAATATGTCTTATTACATGTTTTTTTCCTATTAGCATTAAATGTATCTTACAGGGGAGGATAATTTATATTATATTACCCTTTTTTCGTATATATGGAAAAAATTTACTAAAATATTTTTTTTTAATAAAACTGATTTAGTTTATAAATAATACTTTCTCAAGTGAGAGACATCAATCATTTCATAGATTTAAATCGATTAAACAATATGATTAAGAAAATGTTTATATTATAGCCATAAACTAATACAAAATAACTTAGTAGTAGTATTTTTTTAATATTTATAATAGTACTATTGAATTAATGATTTTTAGTCCTTTTTTTTTATCCCTCCATTCTAAATATATATATCATGGTTGGATATTATGGTATAAACATAGGAAAGGGACATGATAGTTAGGAGTTGAACTTCATTTTCTTAGCATTCAAAGTTAGATAGGGCATTTAAGATTGAACTTAATTGTTCAACACACTTTACCTTTATGGTTGGTAGATAGATGCACCACCCAAAACAACCTATTGTTGTTCTCAAATTTTCAAGTGCTCCAACTACCCATGTGTATTGAGTAAATAGTATAAGAAGAATATATTAATATTCTAACTTTTTTACATCTTTTTCATTCACAATAACTTTTATCTTTTTCTTTTTAATTTGATTTTCTTCATATTTATTGCCAAAAGTGTGCATAAAAGGTACTCATTAAATTATACCAATAGTCTATTTTTTATACAACCATTATCAGTTAATCCTAAATTTGTCACACCACTGAAAATTTTTTATTTTTATCACAATTGCTTTTAAAATGTTATTTAAATTTAATGGTTGCGGATTCACACCGTGAACTTGTTTTATATTATTACTAAATCATAAACCATTATATATATATATAAATTAAGTAGTTTTAATAAAAACTAGTAAATTTATACATTTAAAAAATAGTAAATTTATACATTTAAGTTTAGGATTAGATGATTGTTCTCTTTATTTCAGTAGTAAACCTTATTTAAATATCAAAATCAGACTAACTAATTATGCATTTTTTTCATATGGGTAAACATTTATAAGGGGTGTTTTGAAATAATATCTCAAGATAGATTGTATTCTACAAATAAAATCTATTCATAGCAAGTAATAAAGGTGACACGTTTTTATTGTTGTTTCTTTTACTATGAATTCATAATTGTCCAAACTATTTTTTAATTATATTAACTTTATTTAGGCAAAAAAATTGAACATATGGAAAAAACATATTTTTCTACCAGTAATTATAATGTTGTTATAGCACAAAATTAAATTATAATCCAACTATCTTTTAAAGGAATTTATTCACTTTATTTATTTATTTTTGAACTTGAGTTAGACTATAACTAAATTCACATAAGAGTATCTTAAATTTAATTATATTAACATAGTTTTCTGCAAATTGGGTCATCTAGTCCTTAATAACAAGTCAATCTATTTTGACATTGATTCAGATGTTTTCTTCCTTGTTTAGGAGAAGTAGACATGATGACAAATCTTGAAAAGTTGTCAAATAAAAAAATATTTAATGTTTTGCATTGCAAAAGATTATCTTGACAAGTTCATGAAGGCTTCAACTACTCCAACTAACAAATTTGAATTCTATCTTACCATACCACAACAAAATCATTCCATCATAGTTGACCCTATAACATTTAATAAATGTATCTATTTTGATATGTGTGGTTTAATTGATATACACCACAGGTATTATTTAAAACTTAACAATTATTGTATTTTATTTAAATTATTTATTGTGATTTGTACCCAAAACATAGTTAATGTAATTCAATGTTTATAAGCTAAATGTAGCATGATTTGTTAAATTATAAAAACCCTCCTATAAGTTATTATATATTTGATAAGTTAGATATAATTTATAATATAGAAATACATACGTTTGGTTTAATATGTTTTGGGTTTTTGTTTTTGTATGAACGGAAATACACATATATAAATATATAAATTGAGCAGCTAATAAACTAAATATTTTGTTTGAACAATTTGTGTTATATGTATTCATTTTGCTATACACTAAGTATCAGTGTAAATACTTTCTATTATATATAATAAAAAGTAAGCTGAAGGATTAAAAAAATATTTTAGATAAAAATTAAGAGAAACAACCTACTATTAAATAAAAATACAAATAAATATTTTTCAAAACTTAAACTATAATTTCATGATTTATTATTCACTATAATTTATATATTTTTTTATTTTACATATTTATTTAATTTCATAATCTTTATATCTTGTAATTTTTTATATTAAATTATTTTCCCTCATCACAAACACATCTCTGTATATATTATTTGTATAAATAATATAATTTTTGAGATATTATATATATAGGATATTGCAAAACATATGAACAAAAAATGTTCTAAAAGAATATGTACAAAACTTAATTAAACTAAAAACACATATAGTTAAGTTTGATTACCAACACCACTATCTTCTATAGTGTAAAATATTACCATCCAATAATTATCAGGTGAACTAATAATATAAAATTAAAATTCATCGTTTATAAAACATACACAGGTACTTAAATAGTATTTTCCATTTAATTATGATTCTTATGTTCATCTCTTACTCTTGTGGCATAAAATTTCAGGATTTGGTATTGGACAAAAAAAAAAAAAAAGTAAGAACAAAGAGGCATTTGCAGCTGAAACAGATGAACTAAAACGATAGGAACTAATCAAGATTCGGCTGGTCATCCCACAAGAACCAAACTATACTTTATAACTTTTGTGGTCCTATGCTCTTCTAGTCATCAAACATGGGAGCCTACTTCAACCACATTTGACAAATTAAAATAGTTTGATTTAAATCATTTAAAATTTTCCATAATCGTTATCGTAAATTCAATAAAATGTTATTTTTTAAAGAAGAAAAACACATTTAATATGTTTGGGAATGGTTATTTTTAGAACTTTAAAAAATAAGATTTAAATTATGAACCTCTCATAAAAGAAATGACTTACAGGATACAACAAACTGTGATTTTGATATACTTGTTCTGACTTTAAGTTTATATTTTTTTATATATTATAACTTAAACATATTTATATTTACTGTAAGATATCTAACAAAAATTAAATATATTTTTATTTTTAAAAATAATTAAAGAAAATTAAATTATTGAAGAAAGTTTAAATACATTAAACTTTATTTAGAATTTATATAACTAATTATTTATTTTAAAAGGTTTACATTTAAGAAATTTACCATAAACATAAATAATTCGCCATCAAGGATAGATTACACTAAATATTTCAGAACTGATATAACTGAGACTAAAAATAAATAAATTAATAATTATTCATATTATAATAAATGACTTTTTTTATTTAGTTATTAATTAAAAAAATATTGAAAAGTTTTACTTTTATGTCATTTATCTTAAAAACAAATTATTTTTTTAAAAACTTTTAATATTTAATAACTCAAATATGAAAAAGAAATGTAAACACATTTAATATATGTCTTTTTCACCTGTAATAGTGACAACTAATTGCATGAGACAGGTAAAAATATTAATTAATGTAAGAAATACTCAAGGATAATTTAGTAATTCAACTCTGCAGAATCATCATTTAAAACTCTGCGTCTTCCGCTCTTGGTCATCCTTCTCTCTGCAATTGCAACATTCATTCACCATTCATTCACAGGCTGTCATCACGCGTAAGAAAATGGCCACAGCAAGACGGAGCTTCCCGTCGATAACAGAATGCAACGGCACCAAGTCGTCACCGCCGGAGTCCGTTGCCGCCGACCTTGACGGCACGCTCCTCATATCCCGCAGTTCATTCCCGTACTTCATGATGGTCGCCGTCGAAGCCGGCAGCCTTCTCCGCGGCTTCATCCTCCTCCTCGCCGTTCCGCTCATCATCTTCGCCTACCTCTTCATATCCGAATCCCTCGGCATCCAGATCCTCATCTTCATCTCCTACTCCGGCCTTAAGATCCGTGACATCGAACTCGTCTCACGTGCGGTTCTGCCGAGGTAACAAACTCTCTCACTCACTTGCTCGCATTCTCACGTGCTGTGTTCTGACATTTCTGCATGCGTGCAGGTTTTATGCTGCGGACGTGAGAAAGGAGAGCTTCGAGATTTTTGACCAGTGCAAGAGAAAGGTTGTGGTCACGGCGAATCCAACAGTGATGGTGGAGCCGTTCGTGAAGGACTTTCTTGGTGGAGACAAGGTGTTAGGAACGGAGATCGAGGTGAATCCGAAGACGAAGAAGGCTACCGGATTCGTGAAGAAGCCTGGCGTGCTCGTCGGAAAGTTGAAGCGTCTTGCGGTTGCAAAAGAGTTCGGCGAGGAATCTCCGGATATTGGACTCGGAGATCGGAAAACTGACTTCGATTTCATGTCTATTTGCAAGGTTTGTTTTCTACTTACTATTATTATTACTTTTTACTCTCTTTAACACAGTAAAATTTCTTTAGTTCTGATTAATTACTTAGTAGTGTCTACATATGTGGCTATGTTTTATTGCATGTAAACATGAATACAAATTATAAGTTGTGAAAATTAATTAAATTTTTTTGATAATTTGTAAGAAGTTGTAGGATTAAATTGTTGAACTCATAATTAATTTTGAAAAGTGAAATGCAGATATCTTTTGTGATATTTTAAATATTTTTTTCTAAAAATTTAACCATGTTTGTAAATAATGAATATATTTAATGCATTAAAACATAAAATATTAAATGTCTTAGAAGATTAATAAAACAGAACAAGAGAATAAAGCATCAAACTATTCATTTTAATATCACCAACTCCATTTTGTTTTGTTAAAAATATTCAATATAATTCCATATGTTTAGTATATTAAATTATATGTATATTGTTATTTTTACACAATATTTGAAGCGAAGAGTGATAATATGACGTTTTTTCTTAAATAAAATATTTATTTCTTTATTTTCACAGCCACTATACAACTTTTATTATAATATTTTATTTATTACTCATTATTATTACTATTATTATTATAAAGATATATTTTTCCTAGATAAAACTCCTTCCAAATTTCCAATATACAACTGCTATAGTCTTTTATGGGACGAGAATAAAATGTAGAACAAAGAAAAAAAACACAAAGAAGAAATAACTGCAAAAGTTACTGATCATCAGTCAAATTAAAATCTATAAATAGGGAAACAAATGAACTGTAAACATTTTTATAATAAACATGTAGAAAAAAGAAAGGAAGTGAAAAAAATTTGTATGATAATAATAGTAAGTAGATGGAGGTGGACTGATCCATCATTGAATAATGATGTGAGTAGGGTCATTACTTAAAAAGCCTCTGTCTGCTTTATTTATGCCTCATGCTAATTATATATTAATTACGTGTTTGTTAGGTTAAGGATAGCATAGTTGCACAAGTTAACAACGTCACTTCATGTGGTCATCATGTACTGTATATTACTACCTTTAACCCATTAGTTTGGTTTTCTTCTTACAAACGTAGATCAATTGATTTACAGAGTGGGTTACCTAAGAAGATTAAGCAAAATCTTTCTTGTTTTGTGCTTAATCTACTGGGTTAACCATGAAGGTGGCATGTGGGCAGGCAATGACAAATTGGGTAGGATGAGTTAGAGTGTGTGGGGATACGAAGGCATGCATTTACTTTTTACGGTTGAGTGTAAATGCATGCTATTTTATTCGGTTCCATACCCCGGTGGGGACCCACCGTATTAAGTATTAACCATTACAAACAACTACCAGTAATGCTTTTTGTGGTCCATTGACTCTGTGCACACTCACAAAGCATGATGCTTTTTACTACATCATGATCCATTCATACTGTTTCCCTCCTAACTACCACTACCACGGAGACTACTACCTAAATTTTCCTTCTCAATTAATGCACTCACTTACCGATCCACCACCGCCACTGTTCCCTTACAACATCTCTATTAAAAGAGGGTCCTACAAATTTAAAGGTTCTATAAAAACAATTTTAACAGGAGAATGTAACAATGGATGAGGAGGAATAACTACATGACTTAACATGATACAGTAAACCGATTTGCCTATTAGTAGTGATGGAATCTTGAGGTACACTCAGCACTCAAAAAATCACGTGACTTAAGAAACTTTTGGTTCATTATATGGTTACCTCTAACACAATTTCTTTATCTCACTCAGTGTCACTTTTGGTTCATTATTTGGTTACCTCTAACACAATTTCTTTATCTCACTCAGTGAGAGGAGAAGTGTCTGTGTGTTGATCAAAATCAAAATCCTTATTTGAATCCCTCTTTTCTGTTATTTTCCTATCTCACTCTTAATGTAAAAAACAAATAATCTAGTAATATAGTAGAAAAAGGATACCGGATTATTTGAGAAACCAGAAAGATGTGAATGATTAATGGTGATTTGTAGTCTTTACTGGGAGATTAATTTCATACTAGTTTTTAGTTATTCTAACACCAGTCCACAAATGATGAATAACAGGAGGGTTACATGGTGCCTCCTAGCAAATCAGCAAAACCAGTCTCACAGGATCGTCTGAAGAGCAGGCTCATCTTCCACGATGGTCGTTTCGTGCAGAAACCAGACCCACTGAACGCTCTCATGACCTACCTATGGTTACCCTTTGGTTTCATCCTCTCCATCGTAAGGGTCTACTTCAACCTTCCCCTCCCCGAACGCATAGTGCGCTACACCTACGAAATGCTGGGCATCAAGCTCGTCATCTGCGGCCACCGTCCTCCACCACCATCTCCCGGCACTCCCGGCAACCTCTACGTCTGCAACCACCGCACCGCCCTTGACCCCATCGTCATCGCTATTGCCCTCGGCCGCAAGGTTTCCTGTGTCACCTATAGTGTCAGCAAGCTCTCCCGGTTCCTTTCTCCGATCCCCGCCGTCGCTCTCACTCGCGACCGTGCTGCCGACGCCGCCCGCATCACCGAGATCCTCCAGAAGGGTGACCTGGTCGTGTGCCCCGAGGGCACCACGTGTCGCGAGCCCTTTTTGCTTCGCTTCAGCGCCCTCTTTGCCGAGCTGAGCGACAGAATCGTTCCTGTGGCTGTTAACTGCAAGCAGAACATGTTCTATGGGACTACTGTTCGTGGGACCAAATTCTGGGACCCTTACTTTTTCTTCATGAACCCTAGGCCAGTTTACGAGGTTACCTTCCTTGACCCCTTACGGGAGGAGATGTCATGCAAGGCCGGTGGAAAGAGCTCGATTGAGGTGGCGAATCATGTGCAGAAGGTGTTGGGGGACACGTTGGGGTTCGAGTGCACAGGATTGACTAGGAAGGATAAGTATATGCTGTTGGGTGGGAATGATGGGAAAGTGGAGTCTCTCTATGGTTCCAAGAAGTGAGAGATGAAGAACTGTGGTTTGATGATTGTTCAGAGAAGTGCAGATTGGTATAGAAAAAGGTTAGCTAGCAAGCAAATAGTCATTGCTACTCTATTATTTTTGGTGATCCTTTCACATGACATTTTGTCATGGATTTCAGTCTTTTCACTCTTTTTCAAACTTTTCCCATGTCACTTTCTTTTTCTTTCTGTATTAAGGATTTCTTTAAGTATGAACAAGGAAAACTATATAAGATAAAGAAAAATAAAAAAATTATCAAATTATCCTTTTAAGAAAATATATTACTCCTTATTAACTGGTTTTCACTGGAATGGTTGAATATGAGTTTATGAATGACTTTGAATAAATTATATCAACTAGTCACAAATTATGGAAAGTAGTAAATATTTTTTTTTCTATCTAATTATAACACAAACTAAATGACATTATTTTAATGGAAAAACCTTTTACCTGTCAAAAATACATTTTTTCAGTCTGCATTTTTCAACAAATAATTATTTTAAACCATTTTTATATTATAATGTTTTAAGTAACATCTAAAATGCAATTTTCATCTTAAATTACCAAAGAAGAAGGAAATATACTTGTTTGTCAACTTTTAACAACGTTCTTTCAAATTCTTCTCAAAACAAATAAAGAAAATATCTAATATATGAAATCTAACTTTTCTCAACTTTTTATCAGAATAAAAAGTATGTTCGACTTTTCTTTAAAATGTGTTTTTCCTTTAACAGAATAAGTTTTGTTACACACAAAAGAAAAAAAAAAACTTTTTATCAAATGCTCTTGTAATCATAAACTATAAGATTTGAATTTTGTTGATATGGAGTGAATATAATGAATAAATTTAAGTGAAAAATTATAAAACTGAAATCTAAAACTAATTTGGTAAAATAAAATTATATAATTGTTTGGATAAATAAAATACAAATCATATTGTAGTTTAAGTGAATGGAATTAGATTGAACTGCTTGAATAATTTAAATTATGTCAACTATTATAGTTAATATATGATTTTATAGTATATATGTCTTAATTTAACGTTCAGTTTAGTGCATTTTAATTTAGAAGTAATCCAATTTATAAAAGTTAAACTAAAAACTGCTTTGCAGGATTTATAATATTTATCAATATGATAGTTAAAAAAATATAAATTATTTATTTTATCAAATAAAGTTTTAAAAGTAAGTATTTTTTTAACCAATTCAGAAAAGAGTTTTTTTTTTTGTTAACTTCTGCAGAATACTTTAATTTCCTACAGTCCCATCTAAACTGTATATATGATCTTTGTTTAAACTTTTTGGAGTCTTTTTTTTTTAATTTTATTCTTTAGTTTGAGAGTATTTAACCACTCTTTTTATTAGATAATTCAATAAATTATATTATTTATTGTGAAGTGTTATTTTATTTTAAATTACACTTATTTACAGTAAAATATTGATTTTTTAAATTATTTATTTCAGAATATTCAAAATATTAATAATTTATTAAATGTTTATTACGTAAAACAAAAGAATGTTGATAAAGTAAGTGACTACTATAGTTAAATAAAAATTTATATTTTAAACTATAAGAGGAGAAATAATAAAAAAAAAAAACTAGTTGTAGCTATTTGTTACTTTAATGTTGATTTCCTTCTTGAATGACAATAGTCTTAAGAAGAATTATTGTTATTTTCTTTTATTCAAATACTACTAAATCACTTGAATGTTAAATTTCTTAATTTAAATGACCTCTTCAACATTCAAACAATAAACATTTACAATAAAATTAAATATTATTATTTATATTTTACTGAAATGATCATTTTATTGTTACCAATCACATAATTACTTAACACAAAATATATAAATACCATTAAATTTTCGTCTAAGAACAAAAACTTTTCAAAAATTCAAGATACATTGAAGTATGAAATTAGACATTAATGTCCCAAAAATTAAACTACTTCATCTACACATTAATAGTAGTCCGAAAGATACGTCAAAAATCCAAATTTGAAATTAACAAAAGAAAGCATAAAAAAATATATTTGTAAAAAATAATAATATTTTCAAAGAATGACCTTCTTACTGAAGGAAGATTGTTGTTCAATATTATCAACATATGATGCATCTGGTTCGTAATTTGTTTAAAAAAATAACAAATTAATTTTAATACGTTTCTGACAAAATGTATTTCTTTAGAGCAATCATGTCTTTTTTTTTAGTTGTTTAAGTTGTATAAAATCATAATGATCATGAATTTTTTTCTCTAAATATCAAAACCAACTATAAATATATTCCTGACCACATGTTAAATTGGAAGAAGTTTACTTCAATTGATTAATGTAAAGATTTTTCCATATTAGTTGATTCAAAAAAAATTGATGATTGATAAATGTGATATTTAAGTGTGATGAAGGAAAGATGGGGTTAATAATTTGAAACTGCACCTTTCCAAAAATACACAATTCAAAACTATGGAAGAACATTGTTCACTATGATTGCTTTTTATTAAGATGATCTGCAGTCAACATTTTATGTTTGTATAATTATCTTACTAAATTGATGATAAATATCAATCACAAAAATTAATTACACTTAAATATGTAATTAAATTAAATTCTTAAAAGGTATATAAAACACTAAATGGAGAGTATTACAAAAGATCACAATTTAAGCAACAAAAACATTGACAAATCTCTCCCTTTCAGTCCAAAAGCTAATGATAAATGACCTTTTGTCATTGTATGACAAGTGTCAGTGAAAAACAGAATATTCTAAGCATTACTATGAAAAATATCATCATTTTATAAACACACTTAAACACTAATAATCACACTCATCAAATAGATATTATGCTAATATTTTCAGTTCATATTAATAGTGGAAATATATATGGATTATGAGTAATTTTTATAATAATAAAAGTATATTTTTAAAATTATAAAATTAACTAATATAATAATAATCAAAATGAAAATAAATGTATATGAATTTTTTTTAATGTTGTAATTACAAAATAAGAATATCTGTATATTAAAGTAATTACTGTTTATAGGTTCTCATTTATGACTAAATTAATAAATTAGTCTGATAACACTTTCTCAAACCCAACAAGGGTCTCTTTGCAATTTCCGCTAATTAATACCCACGTGTAAGGCTCTCAACCCTTGCTCTTTTGTTTATTTATTATTCATTATTATAATATTATTTTTTATTAAAAATAATTACATTGGTTCCAATTCAACCCTTTTATGTCAGTTCTCCCATCTTTTACACTAGTTTAATTTTTTTTTACATTCTTATTATTATAATTTTCCAGACACTTAAGCAACACAATAACATTTTTGAACAAAACGATGCTATTTTAAAAAATACGTCAAATTAGTTAAATAAAAAAGTAAAAAAAAATAAATTTAGCATAATGTCAATATTTAAAATTAACAAAAAAGAATATTAAACGATAAAATGTATAATTTAATAAAACGAAATAAAGGTGCAGATAGTTGACAGTTGCAGACAGGAGCAGAGGGACGTTCTGCGCCGTTGCATTTTCATTTGCTTATCCTCTCGGCGAGAGAGGAAGCAGCAGAACAGAACAGAGTTTGTTTGTCTCTACTTAATACGACGTCGTTCTGCGTCGCTTCCAACTTTCACATCTCTCACGCTTTCACAGTAACACCAACCTTATCTCTCTACGCCTTCACCAAACTACCGCCGATAATGACTATGAGTGGCCTAATTTCAAATCGCAACTTCGCTCCCTTTGCGCCATCAGGTTCACGCTCATTTCATTCTCTTTTTTCTAAATTTCCCCGCATTTTCTCTATTTTTTACTTTCTTATACCATTTGTTGCTTATTCTGAATTCGTAATACGGTTTAGAAATTTTCTAGTCAGTCTCAATGAGCTCATTTTAGTGGAAACTGGAATTGCATGCATCAAATAAAAAGGGGTTTAGCTCATACACTTGGTAACAATTACCATTTTCCATTGACTAATATACTAATTTTCGCTATTTTTTTTATTATTTCACTTGAACCTAGCTCGTGAACACTGATAAATCTTGATTTTGATAATATACATTTGCTGTGTGTATATCTATATATTTCTTTATATATATATATATATATATATATATATATATATATATATATATATATATATATTTTATTTTTATATTTATTTATTTTTTCAAAGATATTTTTTTAATTACAGATAAAATAAATAT
>Ga0099824_1005804_pt1 | contig 17242 bp, 8 predicted proteins | sample SiratrowhiteBW_FD_76837 | JGI IMG/M metagenome (GOLD analysis project Ga0099824, IMG submission 76837) | Root nodule microbial communities of legume samples collected from California, USA - Siratro white BW | ecosystem: Host-associated > Plants > Roots > Nodule | place: USA: California... | reverse complement strand
CACTCTTCCTCCTTAGCACTAAATTGGGAAACTTCTTTTATTACATAAAATAAGAGTTGAGCAATTATATTATATATATATATATATATATTTCTCTCTCAATTTTTCAATGTGTTTTTTGAAGAAAAAAATATATAAATTTGAAGTAAATAATATTTTGAATACGTTTATTAATCTTCTTAATGATGTTACAAACAGACTTAAGATCAAATAATTATATCATCTTGAAAAAAAAAATACTCTAAAATAATTCTACCCTTAACTCTTATAACTAAATTATTTATTTATTTTGATATGCCCATTACTTGAGACTTGAGACAAAAGCAAATTATATTCATTTTATCTTTTGATTTAGTCCAAACGTCGTTTAAAAGACAAAATCATAACAACTGTATATAGAAACACTTGATAGTAGAACCTTAATTTTCATTTACAATTTATTCTAAATTATCTTATTATTATAAGTACACATATAAGAGCGGAAATTAGTATCATACTTTAAAAGTGGGTTAAGTTATCTTATTATTATAATTTCAAACACTAAAGCTAATGGTAGTTTATAATTTTAAATATCATTTTGTGCTTTTATTTATTTTGGGATCAATTTAATTGTATAGCTTTAATGACTGATTAACACTGTGAAATTTGAGGAAGATTTCTTATTTTATTTATTTCAATTATATGTTGCAATTTAAAAACTGAATTCATTACTTATTTTAATGAATAAATAAATATTTATTTCAAAAAAGTGTTATTATATTCACACTACATTTGCGAATCCTACGAAACACACGTGCATTATTTTACTCATAAAAAATTAAATGGAAATTTATAAATAAAGTTTTTGTTTTATTGAAAATCACAGGTGAACCATTATTTATGTTTCGTGTTTGCACGAATTCGTAAAAAGAAGAGTTTCCCTTACAAAATAAAGTCAGCATTATACTCGGATTTTGAATAATTGTGCATCTCACGTTCATAACAAATAACAATGTCTTATAAATTAAACTAAAAACTTTCAGAGGAGCACTAGATGTTTATTTTATGCTTATATGCTTATACAGTTATATATGTTATGCATACTACAACTCTAGAAGATTGAAGTTGTTTTAATTTTTTGTTCTGTATACTTAATTTTCTTTCTTTCATCTTTTTCTTTACGTATTATTATATATTAATCAATTTTTCTTTTATTTTTATTTTACATGTTTTCCAAAATGAAAGTGAGCAAATGTATATAGATTTTTCCTTTGTGCTTTTCTCGTAACAGTAAAAAATAGAAGGGTTAATTATGACAGGAATGGAAACAAAAGAATTGTAATTCTTTCTTTCATGTAGCAATGAAGAATATGGCTAAACGTTTGGAGAGAATGTGCAAAATATATGCTTTAACATAAGTATATATGATTACCGTAGAATCTTAATGTAGAATACTCAGTAAGTCTCGTACTAAGCATTTTAGGGTACTAGATTGTTAGATGAAGGATAAATTATTTAAATAAATAATAAAGGAGGGATGAGAAGATTGGGTGATATTTGAAATAAAAATTAAAAGGGTTGTTGAAACATAAAATAAAGGAGTAGAATATAAAAACCTTTGGAGACATATAAGAGACGAGATACTAACAAAGATGTTGAGTTAGATAAAATGGAGATCCAAACTTAGAGTGAAGAGGAAAATTTGGAAAAATGGAAATTACAACAACGGCCGTTGAATGTTGCTGGCTTTAACAAATCTATAGAAAGACAAAAGCTATAACAAAATGGATGCAAAAAGGTGTTTGCTACTAAGTTGTTTCACTCAATTTTTATCTAAAAAATAAATAAAAATATGGTAAGAGAATTGAAAATATAAGGAGGTTGGAGCGAATTCCAAATTGTAAAAAGAAAACTAGAATATATTTATTTATATTAAATCTGGAGTTTTTAACTATCACTTGAATTCTTAATAATTTTTTCAATGTAAATTTCTTTACATTGGTACACCAACTAAATACTTTCTTGAAATCTTTATTCAAAAGAATTTTTTTTATATGTTGTGTATCTTATTTTTATTTTTATTTAATATGAGACTTCTAATTAACATTTCAATTTTTGACAAAGTGAAAGTTTAATATTAGATTGGATAAAATGTAAATTTTTAAATAATTATAGGATATTGTGAAAAGAGGAGACATGGAATTTATGAGAGATTTTAGTAAAAGAAGAAAGTTAATAAAAATGTGTGTAAACTAATCACTAATAAAGTTAATAAGGATATTGTGAAAAGAGGAGTCATGGAATTTATCCGTCTATAAATTGGTGGACAATTCGTAAGATCAATTTCCAAAAAAAATAAAATTGGAGTATTTGGATTAGAAGGGAGTAGGATTCTGGAATTTACTAAAAAAATTGAATTTTGTTATGTGATGTTTCCTTTCTTATTCTTTGGAATTTAGGTAAATCTATAAGGAAAAATGTGTGTAAACTAATCACTAATAAAGTTAATAAAAAAAAAACTTGTAGCATAGTATGTTGAAGGCTATCATTTGTAGGGAGATTGTGTTTAGAAAAATTTATATTTACATTTGTTCCCTTAGAAACTATCTTTTTCAAAATTCCAAAGAAAATGGTAATGAGAATGACATAACTATATTTTTTCCATGGGGAGGAAAAGAATATACACTAGGACAAATGGAATAACATATGTTGCCCAAAAGAGTGTGGAGGAATATGAGGGAGAAAAATAAATGTCCAATAAAGCCTTGCTAGGAAAATGAAGTTAGAAAAATTATAATGAAAGGATTAAAATGTGGTATAAGATTGTAAATTCAAAATATGGAGATTGGAGTAATTGATGGAAAAGAGAGAAACAAAAGTAGGTCATGGTAGTTGAATAATATACAAAAGGTTTGTGGAGAGAAGAACCAAATTGAATGGTTTGAGAAAGAAATATGTTAAGTTTTTGGGAGGGGGTGGGTAAAAAGGTTAAGTTCTAAGATGATATGTGACTACCACAACAACAACACAAAAATTAACAAACATGTTCCAAAAAATTTAGTCTTTCTATCTAACAAACAAAAAGATATACATTATGAAAAGATGCGAAGATGATAATTGGGAGTGAAACCTAAAATGGAAGAGAAACTTACTTAAATGGGAGAAATGTTACTTGATAACCTGCAAGGAGAGTTTGAGAGGGTAAAGATGTAAAGAAATGTACGAAATGAATATAATTGGAAGACTAAATCAAACTAACAATGTATATGAAGAATTTGTTAGGCAAGAATATTCCACCAAAAGTGAGTATTTTCATTTGAAGATTGATTCATGATAGGTTACTAGCAAGGAAAACTATATAAGAAAGATTTATTATACAATTTATCTATTCTTATTTTTATCTTTTGCATATCTAAATTTGAAACTATAAACTATGTTATTTTTTCATGTTGTAATTTGGAGGATATGAAAAAAAGTGTTACAATTGAGTCCAATTCAATACTAGGCTACCACTTTCTACAAATACACATTTTGGAAGCACAAGTGTTTATAAATCTAGTTAGAAAGGAAGTGCATCCTAAGATATCTACTAACTTGGATTAAGTTGAAGGAATGAATAAAAACATCTTTAAAGGAAAGACCATCTATTACAAAAGGAAATTTTTCGTTTTCATATTAGTTAATTCAATGAAATGAATTAACTAGTGAGAAAAGAATTTTGCTTTTGTTAGAAACAGATTTGGGGGAGCTCTCTATGAATTAGGTAGTCGCTGTATGCTAATTGGAACCACATAAACTGGGAGTTAGTGATTTGTGTTCAATGTCTATGTGTTGGGTGTCAAATTTTCGTTTGCTTATGATACTACACAAGGGTGTTATTCTTGCAGGGATTATGGATGGAGTTTTTAAAGAAATTGGTATAAGAAATCACAGTAGCAATAAGGGTGTAAGAATAAATCTCGAGGACAGGAACATAAACAAATATGCACAAACCAAACTAACATAAGAGGTGAATATTGAAACAATAAGAAGCATATCTCTTCAAGTTGTGTTCAAGAATCTGTAAATCTTGGCTATGATATCAGAGGAATGCTGGGATTGCTCTGGACAATGGAAGATAAATACTGTAATGAAAACCTGACCAACCCATACAACTATTCTTCCTATTTTAGTTGGGCATTTTTTGTGACACTTTATATGTTTGGGTCAGAATGCATTACATATGCTACAAATTTCTTCCTACATTATGATTTTGAAGGATAATGCTCTCTTGAGTAGTGTTACTAAAGTTTTATAGTGGGATTATTATTGGTTTTTTTGGTAGGGATAATCGTGATTATCTTGTGTAGATTAAATCTTGAAAAATATGTTAGAGAGGATATCTTTTTGGATAGAAATGATACAATAAAATACATTTCTTGAGTTATCTTTTATATAAGAATAAAAGTATTTCTTTTATCCCATTATTTATAAAATTTGGTATCATTGATAAGAAAAAATAACAAAAATAAATTTTTTTTTACCGGTGGTATAATGTGATAAGAGAATAGATAAGAAAAAACTACTCATCCAATATTCAATAATTTTGAGTTATACATTGGTATCTAAGTCTTTTTGATAATTTTGAGTTATACATTGGTATCTAAGTCTTTTTGATGAATTATGTATTAGTGTGAAATTTTATGATAGAACAAAGTTAGATAGTAAAAACCATACAAATAGGTGAGAGAATGTTGTTTATTGGTATTTTATGAGTAACAGTGAGCAATATAAGTCAATTTTCCTTCATAAATAATAAATGTGAATAAAATGTACTATCAAAGTATGAGAAAGGAAGCAGAGATTATAACATAGGGAATTACATTGATTTTATTAACTATACAATTTTACATTGTTTTATTAACTATAGAATTTTAATAGATGTAAATTTCTCTTCTAATATTTCTTTTCCTTATAAAATTGGCTTGAAGTTAGTTATGTAGTCTTTTGATTCTTAGCTTAAATACAATATAACAGACTTTGACAACTCAGTACTTTTCCAATGTGGAAAGAAAATGGAATTTACAACATTTTGTATCCTTCCCCTTATAAAAAGAAAAATTGATAAATTTTGTCTTTAACAGGAAATGACCAATTCATATTTAAAAAAAAAAAATACAAATATATCATTTTTACTTTTTATTTTAATTTTTCTATCCAATTATCTATAATGTTACTACACCGTATATTATTTTCTTCCTTTTTGTTTTTGCTTTCTTTCTTTTTATTTTTTTCTCTCTTTGATGTAATAATAACAATAATAATATTAGATTATTGCTGAAGTAGCTATAAAAATAAATAAGTTAGAATTCTCATATAAAACATTTATTATAAATCTATTTTTTATTTATACATAAACTATTTTGTCTTATAAAAAGGTTAAATTTATTTTTTATTTCCTATCTTTATCTTCTAGAAGACCTATGAATAAAAAATGATTGAAACAGGTCCTAGACTTTCCCCTAAAAGCATGGTTTCGTGAAGATTCAAGAAGATTTTTTTATTTCTCTTTGGATGGTGATCCCAAACAATGTGTAGAGGGAAGTGTTTCTGCTGAATTTGTGGCTACGTAAGTGTCTTGAATTATAGAACCACAAAGGGAGTCCATGGTGTTGATCTCATGAAGTTTCAAGAGAAAGTAATCTTTGCTTCTTATTTTCAATTTGTTTCTTCCCTAAGTCAAAGGATTTGTCTGGACTTTGCTGTTTTGTGGAAGAAGAGAATTTGTTGTTCAATTTATGGCCTTGTTGGTGGGAAGAAAAGAAGTAGCGTAATTAAATGTCTTTTGGTTTATTTGTCGGCGGTATATTCTAAACAGCTAGGTATCAATTTGTGTGACCTTTTATCATTATGATTGAGCTTCTAGATAAATTGCAATTTCAAATTTATACACAATTAACAATCCATATTGGATAAAATACTAACCAAACATAAAATTTATTTAAAATATTAGATCCCTAATAAATTATAAAATAGTCTTGATTACAAAGGGATTCAAAATTAAAATTAAGTACGTGTATTTTGTAAAAACTAAAATCAAACTTGCTAATTTTACACAAAGTAAAAACATACTCAAGTCTTAATAGTACTCTAGTTAAATTTAAATGCTTCCTGAAACATTACAATATAATTTAAGCTTGTTTTACCTAATAACTAGTTTAGTGTGTATTTTACTTTAAATATATTTTAGGAAATATTGTATATGTATTTACTTAAATAGACGGTCATGAAAAATAATGTGAAATTCAATGTTTAAGCAAAATATAATATAATGACTTGTTCTGGAACACTCGATTTAGAGGATTTGGACACATTGAATACCCAAAGTCAATGCACAGCTCCAAAGGTAGGACTAAGAATTTCTTGGATCAATAGCAATCCTATACCACAGAAAATTTATCAACAACACTAACACGAGTCAATGTGCAATTTGGAGTATTTTGGATTTAAGGACCCATAGTCATAAAATAAATATAATAAAATTAAAGTATTTGAGTAATGTTCTAACTTTTATAAAAGAAAAAAAAGTTATAGATAGTTAGCCTCTGTTGTCCTACTGATTACACGATTTAGGTATCTATACTATGCCATCATTTTTCATGTGTATCCATTTACAAACATATTACATTGTATTCGTGTTACATCAAAATAGAAGATCCCTTAACAAAATGGTAAAAAATGAAAACCATTACCTTCAATTACTATTCAGTAACGGAACTCAAGCACGTCATCAGTGGCATAAACTCATATGATATATATATATATCTCATAATAAATTTCAATTCATTTATTTTCTTTTATTAAAAACATAATAAATTAAATAAAGATATTTAAAGATGTCTCAACTCTTATATAAAGACAAAAAGTTATTTATCTTTCTTCAATATTATATAAATACTTGTTTAAAAATTTAAATATAATTATGATTTGATTGGATAAACAATTTATCTTAAGGTTGATTACCAAATAATCAACCAATTCTTATAATCTGATTATATAAACAACTCATCTCAAAATTAATTACTTAAAAATTAATTCTCTCAAAATCGATCATCTTAAGACTCATTGTCTCAGGACCGATGATCTTAAAACCGATCATTTTAGATTGATTTTCATAATATAATTTAAAACTAGTTTCTCAATCTCTCCATACTTCTTACTTAAAATCAATTATAATAAGACCGATTATCTCAAAACTAATCACCATAATATAGATAATATCAACGTTGCTTCTAACTTAAAACTTTAAAACTATAATAAATTTATTAATTATTTATTTATATTATTTATCTCATTCATCTTTACATTCTACACTTAATTTACATAAACATCAACAAACAAGCAGAGTAAATTAAATTTCACAGGTATAGTTAGTGGAAACATTTCTTATCCTTCATTGCCTAAGAAAAATCTTTATAACCTTCAAGAAAAATCACATAAACAAGCAGCTGAAAAATCTTCATAAATTTAACTTCGAATAATTTTTTTAAGTTAAAAGAAAGGAACTCTATCATCCGTTCTAAAAATGTGGCTACTAGAAGACCTAGATAGTTCTATCGATATTCAATCTCTTATATTTCTTTTTTAAAACAATTAAAATACATGAGGGTAAATTTATCTGAAATTTTAATTTTTTTTGTGTTCTTTGATGAATCCTCGTGAAGAATTTTATTATAAACAACTTGAGTCGTGAAACAACAACCTTAAACGTGAGATAACATGTTATTTTGGTATTAATTTACAAGATCGGCAGCCATAGTTTTAACTTTATGTGATGAGAAATGGACAGGAAAGAAGCACTCCTTGCCTAACTACCAGACTCGGGAAGACCACATGCTCCTGTCACTTGTCACTGCATTATTGACTCTTTTATTATAGCTTTCTTTCTTCAAATTTAGGCATCATGTTCTAGAAGATTATGCAAGTGTACATTCTTTAATGGTTCTACTGATTCAGGTGTTATATATATTTTTTGGATTCTTGATTCACTTTTTTGAGTGTGAATGCTTTGCTATATTAAATTTTAAAAGCTAGTTATTCTTAATTTGATTCAATATTAACTAAACAGAAAATTTAAATGAACTTAATATGTTGTTTTCATCTTTATAGTTTTATTTCTACACTGAATAACAGGTTTTTGCAATTTAATTTTAAACGAAAAATGATTTTAAAATGTGGAAATTTATATCACTAATGGTTACATTTTGATTAATTTTTTTAAAAAAAATTATGTTTAATATCTAAACTTGTTCCCCGTGTTTTCAAATTAAAGAATTTGATATTTAATGTTGTACAAATATTTGAATTTAGCCTTTTATATTTAAATGATATTTTTTACCACCACAATATTAAAGGAGAGACTATATATATTCGAAGACTAAATTTACCAATTTGAAAATGTAAATTAAAATTAAATTTATTTTCTTTTTAACAGCAAAGAATAATATAAATGGGAGTATTTCAGGGATACTCCAACCCTATTACAAGAAGAGAAATTATTCAGAACGTACATTTATGCATGAAAGAGCACCAAAGACAAGATCAGATTATAAAATACAATGAACTACACCCTAAACACCTACAATTCCAAATGTGTTGACTATAAATTCTTTCTATCGTTGCATTACACTCTTCTATGTATACAATTGGATATCTTGTACATTTCTATCCCACCTCTCACAGTTGTCACAGCTATCATTGGAAAGTGTACTTTGTTTCCTCTCTCCTTCTTCTTTTGTAAGAATGTTATTGATTTAAGCTATCATGCTATACCTACAAAAGAATACAAAATAGACCTTGTACCCTTTCTAACTATCGCAACACCAACCCTAGAATAATCACTCATCCAATACTCTTCCTCAAACACTACCTAAGTTGTACCAGACATTCTCGTGGGTTAAGGCACCAATCCGAAAAAGAGAAATGTACTTTCTGCCTGCCAGTCTTAGTCCATTGCCAAGCATTCACTTGTGTCATTGCAAAAATCTCAACATCGTCCACTACTCCATTACTAAAGACAATTTTATTCCTATGTTTCCATATTTCCCACACTATTGCCAACCACATCCCCTTCCAAACTATGTTAGCTTTCCTACTCAGACTAATTGCATAAAAGTTTCGAAAATGATTGATAATGTCATTATTCCTAACAGAGGTTAATCCTACCCACCTATCACACTTATCCCACACTCTTTGGGAGACCTCACAATACATAAAGAGATGTTATATTGTTTCCTTCTCCTTCATACACAGTGGGCAGAGGTTGCATTGTATATTAATCCCTCTTCTCGCGAGATTCACCCTAGAGGGCATTCTATCCATCAATACTCGCCAACCAAATACCTTTCCTGAGCCAGGTATATTGAGGTCCCACACCTTCAAAATGTATGTTTACATTTTCTTCTAGTAGAGCCATATAACCAGATTGGGTTGTGTATACTTTCGTATCGTCTCCCATCCAGCACCACGCATCCAGCGCAGCTTTATTCCATTGCATTGTGGATATCTCACTATCTCACTCACTAGCTGTCGTTTCAATTCTTGTTCTCACACAAACAGTTCTCTTCTCCATGATAACATCCATATGAACTCTTCTCTATTTTCGTTACTAATTCAATCACCCATTTCACTCACTACCATCTCTTTGTTATCTCAGACTGAGTACAATCTAGGAAATGATTCCTTAAGTGGCCTATCACCCACCCAACAGTCTTCCTAAAATTTTATAGTACCTCTATTTCTATGTTTCCATCTTATCCTCCTGTCAAACCAATGAACATTGCTAACTTCACATATTGAGCATAAATCTTTCCACCAGTGAGAACTTTCCTTTCTACCATAGAATCTTTCATTTTCCGCCAACTCCCATATTGAGACTCAATGACATCTCTCCAAGCACCCTCTTCTCACATCCCCAACCTCCATTTCCATTTTGCCAATAAAGTATAATTGAATTTTTGTAAATCCTTAAGTCCCAAACCACCCTTTTTCACTGCTCTACCTACTATATTCCACGCAACCCAGTGTATTTTCTTCCCTTCAGAATTCCACCCCAGAAGAAATTGGATTGTATTGTTCTTATGGTCTTACATACCTGCTTTGGAGCTTTAAAAATGATAAGTAGAATAGTGGCAATGCAGTAATTACTGATTTTATTAAGCAGAGTCTTCCTGCCATGGATAATAGTTTGCCCTTCCACATAGATAGCTTAGCCTTGATCTTGTGAATAATTGGTCTCCAAAAATTCACCTTCCTGGGATTCTCTCCTATACTAATGCCGAGATACTTAAATGGGAAGTACATGCTACTACAGTTCAAGCATTTAGAAAATATGTTCATATCCACAACTGAAATCCCTACTCCACCCATTTGGTTCTTATAAAAATTAACCTTTAAGCCTGAAACAACCTCAAAACTTCTCAATATCGCTTTAATCGCTAAAATACTCTGATATTTAGATTGACAAACAAACAGGGTGTCATCTGCAAATTGTAGCAATGATACCTCCACCCCTCTTTGGCCCACCCTAACCCCCTCTAAAACTCCAATTCTAGTTGCTTCTCTCACCAGTCTTGCCAAGCCTTCCGTTACGATTGGAAACAAAAACGGAACTAATGAATCACCCCATCGAAGATCTTTTTTCGATTTGAACTCTCTAATCGGGCTTCCATACAGGTAAAAACATGTTTTTCCTAAAATCTTGTGTTAAAAATTTATTTTAATTATATATTACGTTTTGTGGTTTTTCATCTCTTTGTGTCCATTTATTCAAAAAAACCGTTTTTCTTTTATGCTCAATAAAGGAGAAAGGAATAACAGTTTGAATTTGGCCAAAGTACTTTTCAATTTGGATAAAGAAAGCAATAAAATTGTTTTGGAATAGTTAATAAATTTTAAAATAATAAATGTTTTTTTATAATAATAATAATAATAATAATAATAATAATAATAATAATAATAATAATAATAATGATGATGATGATAGAGCAAAAAGTACTAAACATAGAGTTTAAGAGTTTAAAACTTTAAAATGTAATACCCAAACATTCACAAATATGAACAATTTAAAATATATTTTTATGTTGGTTCATACTATGATTATGGTAAAACATCTTGCTCAAATTTACAAAATTGTTATTGTGTCCTTTTTTACAAGGTCTCATAAACATAGTAAAACTATATCATAAAATATATTTTTAATAATACAGTGTAAAGATATGTCTCATGAATTAAAATATTTACATATTACTCGTAATGAAGTCCACATATTAATAAAAAATAAATGGATATCATAATTGCTTGTAAGATATATCACCAAAAACAGTTTCTCGAAAACAAGTACTTTTGTCACGCAAATTTCAGTTTAAGATTAATTGATTTTAGAGGGATTACACAGGTTCTAGATTTTCTTTTTAATATATATATATATATATATATATCCACCCCTTCTAGATGCTTGTGATCAATGCTAGACTTTGGAGTCAGTGCGTGCCCCAAGTTATGATCCAGGGTCATTCCCCTGTCACAATGGGTTGTCAATTTTTCCAATGCTGGTCCATCAATGTTTTTGTCATATTTACATTGAATATTAGACTAGCTTAGCCCCCTCATATATTAAAATAAAATAGTATAATGTATAATTGTTTATGTGACATATTATATAATGTATTATTGTTTATCTTAAATAGTATATATTATAACAACGGTAGGTATTTTACCTGCATTTTCTATATTAAAAGGGACAAGTTGGTACGTATTATCATTGCATTCATGTGCGTGACAAAAAAAATTAGAGAATTAAGAAAAACAAGTCTAGTAGTGGTTCATAAAATCGTTTCACGCTTAAAATAGTTCTTAATATGATGAATAATTTAATCAGCTTGTAAAAGGAAAATATGCTTGATTTTTATTTTCTGATGTATACATAAGTTTGCATAAAAAAAGTTGACTGCCAATAGTAACATATTGATTTTCCAATATTAGTGAATATAAATTACAGTAATATAGTTGGTGTGATGAATAGAAATTAATAAAGTAATTGAATTTGCTATGATGAGATAATAGTGTTAACAGAGAGACATTACAAAAAAATGTTATCATTTGTGGTGGTTCAAAATTAAGGTTCTTACTCACAAATAGTATTGTCCCAATATATAAATTCAAGTTGATTTTTTTTTTCAGGTCAGGTGATATGTAACTGAGATTTGGTAATGAGACAATGGAGAACAAGAAAAGTTAAAATAAGTATTAGAATAATTATAGAAAATAAAGTAAGAAGTTAATATTAAATAAAAGTACACTGCTCTTTAGGTATGTGGAGAATTGAGGATGGTTGATAAGACTGTAGAGTCCTCTTTAAACTACTCTTTGCTAATGTCATACTTATGAGGAAAATTTATCAATTTGGTGTAACTTTGGTAGGAAGTTATGGCAATCAAATTAAGAAAATTTATTTATATGATAGGTTGTGATTCCAAATATGACTTTAAAATAAAAAGATGTGCTCCACGATTTTCAAATTTTAAATATATATTCTTTTAATTTGTTGAGGAAATTATGCTGGATAATACAACTTTAATTTTTTTTTTATTTTCTTAATTAGGAGGAATCCATTTGATATTTATTTATTTTAATAAAGTCGTGTTTATGTGTATAATTTTAGTTTATTTATTTTTATGAATACTTCCTAAATTTTTGTATATGTAGAAGTTGTACTTATTTACATTACTTCTGTTTGTATGATCTTTTTCCAATGAGATTGTGATTTGTTTTATTTTTTAATAAACAATGCGAAATAATTTTTTGGTACAATGTTTTTTTTTTTGTGTATAATATTTATTAAGCGAGTGATTATTTTGTTATGAATTTAATGGTTTTTTAGAAAATCAAAAAAATGAGGAAAAATAATGTATTTAACTAAAAGAAATACAAAACGTTATTCTAATATAAGTTAAATGAAACTAAAAAAAAAATTTACATGGGTCTGGGATTGAATTTTTATGCATTTATCTATCTATCGAATATTTAATTTGTAAGGGTGTTGTTGCGCGTTGATTTTCTACCAGTGAGAGTTTTGTTTTTTACTACAACAATTGATAATATAAGTACAGTTCCAATGCTTACCTGTATATAATAATTGTTATTTATGATAGGTGATTTTGTTAAAAATAAAGTATAATTTTTTTTAACAGCAAAAGATGAATAAATATAAAGAAGCACTTTAGGAATATCTGAATCCTTATACACAATATGAAATCAAGACAAAGGTGCCAAGAAAACCTATATACTTTTTTAAACATGTTTAAGCACTTCACTTAGACCACCAAAAAACACTCAGAAACACAAACAAAGACATCCACACAAGAAGCTAAAATTACCCAAAAAAATACATAAACAAAATACAAAATACTCCCTATGAAGCTTTAGCAATCCTAGGTTAATGAGCTAGGTCAAATCACCCTTACCACATTATCCTGCAAACTTGGCCACTCCCAAACTATAAAAACAAATCCCACCTTACTAACATGAAACTCTAAGCCAGAGAAACTGACCACTCCTAAACTACCAAAAACAAATCCCACCTTACTAACATGAAACTCTAAGCCAGAGAAAGTAAGCACATCACTGGAGATAAATGTCAATCCAAGTAAGAAAGAGTGTTTCTCTTAAACTTAAACTTGAGCCAAAGCCAACCCTTTAGCTGAGCAAGACTAAAAATTTTTTCGGCATCCACAAACCCACCTTTAAATACCACCTTATTTCTGTGATTCCATATCTCTGAACAATAGCCACCCACATTCCTTTCCACACTCTATTAAACCCTGTCTTTGACTCAATAGACAGTAGTTCTAGAAATTAACAAGTGAAGACACATGTCTTATACTTACATTCCCTACCCACCTGTCACACATATCCCATACTTGTCTTGCCACTTTACAAGTATTAAAAAGATGATTAGCAGTTTCTGCATTTCCTTGGCACAAAGGACACTACACATTTCTTAACAAAACACCTCTTCTGACTAAGTTGGATCTAGTTGACAACCTATCCAAAAGTAACCTTCATGCATACACTAAGGCTGAAGGAGCAGCTTTTAAAGCCCATAATGTCTGAAAAGTCTTTGAAGTCTCCATTAGATTCTTACAATTAAAAATACTATAACCAAACATAACTCTGAAAAGTCTTTGAAGTCTCCATTAGATTCTTACAATTAAAAATACTATAACCAAACATAACTGAATATTATTGAATACTTTATAGTATACTTTAGTTACTTTATAGCAAGACTAAAAATAAAGTATAGTATACTAAAGTTCACCTATTGTGTTAGATGTTAAACTGCTTACTCCTTATTGGTGTACATGTATATAAGTTACTATATTTTTATTATGTATTATAGTTGAGTTTTTGTAGATGGGTTTGGAGTGCCTTTTTGTGCTCTTTATTTATTTATTACTTCTTTAACGATAAAGAAAAAATAGTCAAAAGAGAGTCACTAATCAAGTAAAAATATATTTTTTATTTTTTTTAAATGTCTAGACGAACAACAAACTCAAATATGTATTTCATCAAACTCCATAACGGTATTTTTCATCCAACTCTCTATAATGATATTTGTGAAATACGTTTAGGAGAACGAAGCGTGGTTGTTCGAGTTCTAAAGTTTTATTGGCCTTTTACTATTTAGAGATTGGCATCCTTAAGCCTTTTATGATGGCAAATGACAAGTCAAGCTTTTTTTTTATTATTATAGTTATTAAGTTTTTTTTAAATGTATCGAGGTTGAATCCTTAGCCATTATTTCAAGGCAAGAAATCCAATTTTTTTAGAAAAATGTTATATATATTGACATAAATAATGCATTGATTCTTGATAATGATAGATAATTGAGTGATAAAGGATTTGATCATTTTCTTCAGCAACTCATAAATTGAGTCTCTTTAGTTAAGCGGACAAATAAACAGGTAAAAACGATTAATACTATCATACTTATCCAGCTTAAAATGAAACTAAATAAAAGGTAAAACTTTATGCATCCAAAAGAGATATTAAGTATAAGATTTTAATGTTTCTTCAATAACTCATAATCAAATCTTGAGTGTTCTCAATTGAACATCTTCAAACGAATGGAAAGAAAGAAATAACTAATAGAGTTATACTTAACAAGCTTTAAGAAAAAAATAACTAATAAAGTTATACTTAACAAGCTTTAAGAAAGACTAAAACAAGTTAAAGGTTTGTGCTTTGAAGAGATATATCATGGATATTTTGGAGTTATCATTGTACACCATAATCTTTTACAAAAGAAAAATTCTCTCAACTTATATATAGAACACATGCCATGATTCTTGTTATGTTGAGTAAAAAATCTTGGAGACAACAACAGTTTAACGACTTTGCAATAATAAAAATCTGAGTAAAATTGACTTTAATCACTAAGATCTAAGAAATAATGAGTAAAATTGACTTTAATCACTAAGATCTAAGAAATAATGTGGATATAATAAGAAGTTACTAGAAAAAGAGCAAGCATTCATAAATATAATATGCATGACAAAGAAAACTTTTTTTAGAAAAGCGACCTCGTTTAGAGAAAACGCAAGTATATTCATTGAAACAAAACAAAAAGTAAGTTGGTACCAAGTACCAAGTTACAAATTCGTCACAAAATGGAACATGCAACTATAAAAATTTATTGGAAAATTAATACAAAGACATGGGAAATATCTTACCTTAAAGCCTACTACAATTAACAATAGCTAAGATAAAACGAGGCTCTTTTTATTTTTCAATAAGGCGTCGTTTGCTTCCATGAACGAAGAGGATAAAAATGCAGGAAAAGTTGGATTATCAAAAAATAAAAAAATAATTAAAATTATAAAATGACAAAAGAGGTTGAAAGTTTCTTTTCTTCACAAGAACGAGACGATTTGGGATGAAAGTTACAATCAATATAATTACAATCAATATAATTACATTAAATATAATAAAGTATTTATTATATAATAAACATATAACAATAAATATTTTATTATGTAATATTTTCATATATAATTATTATATTAAATATATATTATATTTTTATATAATTAATTCTTATTATAAATTTATTAATATTTATATTTATATTATGATAAAATAAAAATAATTAATTATATAACATAATATAATATTAAAAAATTATTTTATAAACTACACCTATTACATCATCTACAAACTTTTATAAATTTTTCATTCATTTCTCACTATCTTTCCGTTAATACAAATAATCAATCTTTTTATACACTCAAATTTACTTCCTCAAATCTATCTCTCAGTCCAAACAAAGTATAAAAGTGAATTCTGTAAAGGATAGTTTTATATAATAAATCATAAATATAATATTTCGAGTAAAAATATCTTAATTTTTCATTAAACAATATTGAATCCGAAAAATAAGTATAAAAACTATTCTTGCACAATTTTAAATACATCATTCTAAAATGTCATTACTTCAATGATTGCAAATTTTCACTTTTGACATTTAAAGTTCATTAGTTTGCATCTGTTCCCTTAAGCACCGTTAACAATCTCTTAATGTTAGTGTTTTAAGCAAAACACTTAAAAAAAAATAAAAATTGTTAAGGGTTTCCTCGCTTAAAATGTACCTAACATCGCTTAAACAATAATGTTTAAAGCGAGGGTTATGACCCTAAACCTTGTTGCTTAGAACAATAAGTCCTTCACTTTAAGTGACGATTGATGACATTTGGTTCACCTATTCTTGAAACAAAAATTAATATGCTTAATCAACCTCACAAACATATCTTTTCTGTGACAATGTTTTCTAACATACAGTTTTAGTGATGAACTATTTGTATCCTAATTGTTTGTGACTGACATAAATTTGTAACAAATTGTTATAAAGTGTTTAGAGATGACATGTTCATGCAAAAAAATTACATATTAATTTGTCATAAAATTTATTATAATTTGTGATGAATCATTTGTTGTCATAGGCTACCACGATAAAGATTAATTTTCTTATAACATATGAGTTCTAGATATTGTAAGATTAATGCATTATGGAAATTGGTATAACAAAAGTAGTTTCAACGTTGGTTTGTTTGTAATCCTTTTAAATAGGAATGGACTGTTGTTGTTTTTTTTTTTTTTTTTTTTTTTTTTTTTTTTTTTTTTTTTTTTTTTTTTTTTTTTTTAATAATTATTTTTTTTTTTTTTTTTT
>Ga0099824_1005797_pt1 | contig 17252 bp, 10 predicted proteins | sample SiratrowhiteBW_FD_76837 | JGI IMG/M metagenome (GOLD analysis project Ga0099824, IMG submission 76837) | Root nodule microbial communities of legume samples collected from California, USA - Siratro white BW | ecosystem: Host-associated > Plants > Roots > Nodule | place: USA: California... | reverse complement strand
TTAAGGAATATTTTTTGCATGACCAAAAAAAAATAAATAAATTAAAAAAACTTTGGTTAATAAATAAAAAAAAAAAAAAAAAAAAAGAACATTTTAACCCATTAACTATGACTCACATGATTTCTCTCTCTCTCTTTTTTTTTTATATATATATATATATACTAGCAAGAGATTACCCCATCTCCTTTTCCACAAATCTTCACTCATTTTTTTTTTTTCACATCACCAAATACAAACTACCTTCCTTTCACCTTGAAATAAATACAAAGTTAATGTTAGATTGGAATACAAACTACCTTCCTTTCACCATAGAATAAATAGAAAGTTAATGTTAGATTGAAAGTTTAATTGTATTTCTAAAACAAAAGAGGTGTAAGATGACATACTTTTTAAAAAAAATAATTTCGCGATGTAATTCTTTTAAAAGACAGACCTATTGAACAAAACGAAATTGGTACTTTGTGGATTTTACTTCACTAAATTAAGAGAATTGCAATTTTGAAAATATAATACTCTTAATCATTGATTTAAAAAGTAATAGTTGGATCTACAACTAACTTCAATTTTTTTTATACACATGTACACTAGTTTCTTTTATCGGGTTTTCAATAAAGTTTTGTAATCAATATTTACGAACGCACTCTATTTTTAAAATGTATTTCTCACAATCCTAATTTTAGAAGATGAAAATGAGAGTCTTTCTCTAATGTTTTTGAACATCTGTATTTGATAATTATTTTTAGTTAATTTATAATTTATTTTTACTTGGTTTAACTAAAATAGGAGTAATTAGTACACAAGTTTCTCTAACTATTCTAAAGCATTATTTTTTGTTGAAAGCATTATTATGTCTTTGATGGTACATTATGTAACTTTAGTCTTTATAGTTTATAACATCTATCGCGTACGTGTTCTCGTTACTATTTAAATTTAGTATTTAAATAATGTATCTACATATTTGTCCTCAGTATGAAAAAATTAATCAACTCGTGTTTTTATAATTTTTCATTTTCATTTAATTTTTTTCAAATTAAAACATTAATATATATTTCAAGTAAAAAATAAAATATAATTTTTCAATTTGTAGGGTAAGTTGTAAGCAACTGTATGTATAAAAAATAAAAATTTTATTTCTGAAAAAAATTCATGCTATATAGTCTTGTTACAATGCAGAAAACAACTTAAAATGCGAAATGTTAAAATATTTACGAAAACAACTCCATTAAAGATATTGTAACTTACTATTACTCTCTTTTATTTTGTGCTTATTACAAAATTCAATATTGTACTTGTACTATTTACTCTAATAAAATGTTATAGTTTATAATCACATTATTTGCTTTAATTATTACACTATTCATATATTCGATTTAATTCTTTGTTCTCAAAAGTATTTTTATCTTTGAATTTTTTTTAAGAGTTTCAAATTAAAATTATAAATAACTACAATTAATTAAAAAAACTTAAACTATATATATGGCCTCTTAAAAAATAGTGGCTAAGTTTTGGCCTAATCCACCAAAAACAGGATTCAAAAGCCTGCAACGTTTCTGGCTTTGTCTTCACTCTCTAAAATAACTACATCATAATTTTTTGGGGGAAGGGAATAATTGTGAGAATCTTTTTCCATGAATAAGTTAGTATTAGTTTACACTTACAGCATTTCCTATGTATGATCTGATCCATCTAAAGCACACCCAAACATAAAGGCAAAGTAATGAACATAAACTAGAAAAAAAAAAATATAAGGGAACGTTAATTCATTCTTGTAAATAAAGAAACATTGATCTAAATAAATGTTATCTTTGTGAATCAAAAGGGTAGGTGGAAGCTTTGATCCAACTTCAATTGACAACAGTGACACCTCATATAAGGGTTAATGATCTGATATTTGACTCACCCGTTTTAGTTCAAATTTCAAGGCTTCAAATACACTTAGTCCCTTTCTTGATGTTGAACTACTACATCTCACAATTATGAGATACCCTTTTCGGTTTCTGATCATGTGTGTGCTGAAAAGCTCAATTTACTCTCTTGCTTTGTGGTAATTTTTGCCATGAAAATGGTGCATAGCTTTATGCTTAAGTAGTCTTCTCAGGTTCATTTAGAAAGCAAAAGTTTCCGTGTGTCAAGGGCTCCAAGGCTTTCCTTATGTGCATGCAAATGCAATGACAGCTTTAAGTGGACTTGTTTATTTGGTTTACATATTAAAAACTGATCATTTTTCTCATTCAAAGTGCCAGCAGAAGTTGCCATCTTCAGATAGATGATGTCATGGACAAAGAAGCTTCTTGTTCTTGTTATAGTTTGTGTATACAATGAAAAAATGAGAATCACTGGCTTATGCTATTGCTTTTGCTTGTGAAATACATTACAAGTAAAAGGACCACTCTTGGTAGCAAAATAATATTGGTGGTCCTTTTAGAAAATCAGAACCCCAAACTTTTCATGAGATTTATATAATTAAATTATTTTATTCTTTGGATTCTTTCTGTTTACATGAAAGAGGTTTGCCAAACAGAACCATCTTTCAGGGTTGAGACAATCTTCAAAGCAGAAAAGGGCAAAATATAAACTATAGAGAGAGCCTAAAAAATGAGAGTATAATTGCAAGGAGACAAAAACATCTTCACAGGTTATAAAATGACTTAAAATAATGCAGATATTGGAGAAGTATATCTTCATTCTTCGGTACTTGATTCCTACCTACCAAACACCTTCCGTTCATTTTGTATGTAGGACATGGCTATTGATCACAACATGTAAAAGATTTTTAAACAATGAGTTGTTTGTGGAAAGAAATAGTCATTATCACCCCATATTCTAAGTCTAGGCCTATAGGAATAGGATTACCAAAGTTAGTTGTCTGCAATAACATTGTAAGGGCAATTTTCATATTGAAAATTTAAAACTCTCACACGTTATTGCATTGACGTTCATGAAACAAAATCTAATCCACTTTGAGACACGTTGAATCAACTCTTTGTCAATATCTTGATAACTAGTTTTCCAACTTGCACTTCCAAAGCACATTTTGATATTTTTGAGGACTGTAGTGTATATCTGTAGAGGTTATTAGAAATAGTTGGTGGAGATTTCTACCACAACATCATCTTTTATGACAGTTGCAACCACATCATCCACATTGGTCTGTAATTTATTACCACATGAAAAAAATAATGAACTTGCAACTAGTTTTTCATTATGTTGAATGACTATTGACTCTTGGTTCTGGGAAACTAAGACCAACTAATGTGCAGTCACATGCAAGGGAGTTAAAGAAAGGGCAGAAAAAGTTTGAATGAAATGAATATGTGGTTAATGCAGAATCTTGGCTCAAAGTGAAACAAAAATAGATGGGAAAGACACATGTCAAGAGAGCACAGAAAGAGGGGAGGATCCTTTTTCATTGGTCTATTTCTTTTGCTGTCATTCAGGAAAGACAAATCCTAAGATGACTCATTACCTTCTCTACGTGTCTTTGTGGAAACTTCCTCTCCCTTCCACAAGGGAAGTTTTTTCTGCACTTTCATTTTCATCTAGGACAGAGAGAGGGCTTGGAGTGGTAGGAGTGTCAATAAAAGAGAAAACAACACATGAAACAAACAAGTTACATTGGTCATTCTGCAAAGTTCCATAGAACTTTGGGCCACTGCAACCCTATGGAGAAGTTTGTCAGTGATAAATAATGTTCATACAAATAGGAAAAATTATCACAAACCCTCTTCTGAAGGGTGTGGCTGTAATTTGACACCCTACACAGGACTTGAAAATACTAAACTCTCCACATCCTTAACGTCAATGTTGGAGTGCTTTCCGGCAATGAAAACCACCTTAAGTACCCCATTCCACATATCATTAAAGTAAGATGATGATTGATTATGAGTGTCCTTCTTCAACTATAAATGCTTCCTTGTGCCAGAAGAGCTACACCTTCATCTCTCTACCTCTTCTTTCTCTTCCTCTCTGATACACTCACATATTCAGACAGATAAACTCCAATGTCAACACTGAACCATCTTTTTGATCTTCCTGAACAGATATGTTACGTACAATGTGGATTCTGCACCACTATATTAATGGTAATGGACTCTTTGGTCACTTCAACTGCACTTCTAGAGTTCATGTGGCTATATTTTTTCTAACTGTACTTGTTGAGTTCATGTGGTTTTATGACACTTTCCGTATTTCACTTTTTTTTCTTTTTTGTTTTCAATTCAACTGAGATGCAGGTAAGTGTCCCATGCAGCAGTTTGTCAATGGTGGTGACAGTAAGATGTGGGCACTGCACAAGCCTCCTTTCTGTTAACATGATGAAAACTTCTTTTGTCCCTTTCCACCTTTTAGCATCTCTTAGTCATCTTGAGGTGATAGGTTACCTTTCCAATTCCATGTTTGTTTCCTTTGTGTTGTTGTATTGAATCCAATGACCCACATACTCATCTTTAACTATTTGCATCATTTATTGGATTTTTAACTGAAAAAGCATGTGACTTTCTCTACTCTTCTCCAGCCAAAAGAAAGTAGTCCAGAACAAGATGCTAACAAGACCTTGAACAGCCACAGTGCATCTCTGATGACTTATTCTGATTGTGAGGAAGAGGATGTCATTCCAATGAGTAATATTGTGAATAAACGTACGTAACATTCATAGTTACTTCAATAATAAGATGAGTTATTGAGTTTAAAGCAAGGTTTGTGCACTCATACTTCTTTATAAATTGTTTTTTTTTTTTTATCCATGGATTGATGCAGCTCCTGAGAAGAGACAGCGAACGCCATCAGCTTATAACTGCTTCATCAAGTAATGATTCAATAAACAAAATTGTATACCACTATACTTCAAACTTTGGATTCTAATGAGAGTACTAGTTTCATGCAGAGAAGAGATTAAAAGGCTAAAGGCTGAGAACCCTGACATGGCTCACAAAGAAGCTTTTAGTACAGCTGCAAAAAATGTAAGGTCTAGTTTCTTAAGCTGCTTTTTAGTTCAACTCCTTTGCAAATTTGGTAGTCTTATAAAGTTGGTGAACCATGGATATTGGTTAAAGAAGGGTGCTTTTCTTAAGCTTTATCTTGAAAATATTTGTCATTTTCAGTGGGCCAATTTTCCCCCAACTCAGTGCAAGGGAGATGATCAAGAGAGCTGTAGCCAGACAGATCAACTTGTGGATCTTGACAACCAAGTGGACCCTCCTGATGTTGAGGTAAAAGCATAATCATTTTGAAAAACTCAGCAATTTCTTCATTTAAAACAAATGGTTCTCTCATAATTGAAACAAATTACTTTAGCTTATTCAAATTAGTTATTAGGTGGAGATTCTTTGGTAGGACACTGCATCTATCTTTAGTATTGCATGTCCCTTTCCTTCATATCACAGGAACAGTAGAAGCAGGCTCCATTCATTCAATAGCAAAGACTTATCCTCATGATGGTCGCCAATTTGTGTGACATTGAAACATTGAACCGTTTATTAGAAATTTTTGTACATTCACAATAAATTATGATCAGTATAAGATGTTGATTAACATGGTGTTCTCAGAAAATGTATATGCATTAAAACTTTACCACGAGACAAGAAGAAACTTGACAAAGAGAAACTAAAGTGGCAATAACACTGAAGTAAATAAGACAACATCGTAACTTTAACACAAAATTACAATGAAGTTATTCTTGTAATGTAATGACACTGTCCTTGATATGTGTTAACTTTTGTACATGCAACTTAAAGCCTACTTAGTAGTTCACCATTCTGTGAAACTTTCAGGTCAATGAAGAAGATGGTCAAGGTTTTCGAGGAAGAAAGGTCCAAAGGAACTCCATCTTTGCAAGGACACCATTTGAGTGAAGAAAGTTGAGTTCTTATGACATGACAAGAGAGTTATTTTGTGTCTTAACATTAAGGCTGCCTCTCAAATCATTTTCCAAATGAAGAAAAGATGCTCTTTCTTGGTAATGAAAATGAATTAAGTAGGGTTAAGAGCTCACAATTTGAGACTTTGAAGTGCTTAAATTGATAGTTTTATCTGACACCATACTGCTTCCATTAATTAGTCTTCTTGACCACAAATGGGTTCTTGTTTTTTGGCTTATCGTAAATGTTTATTTGTTTAAGTGTTGTTTGAAATTAATTCTCAGACTCTTATTAAGGCTCTTAACAGATAATGGCTACAGATTTTTTGTGATAGATAAATATGCATCACATTTATTTGTCGTGTTACTATAGATCAGATTTTCTTAGGTTCTGATTTTCACGTAATACACATACCAGTATTACACAAATAGGATAATTTGTTTAATCTACAAAAAGAGTAATTTTAAAAATGTTTATGCAAATAGGTGAACTATTTTTGATTCCTAATATAAGAAAGCACACTTTTTTAAAAAAATATTAAAAAGACCTTATTTAAATACATAGCTGTTTATAATTTTTTTAATTAAGGTAGTTTAAACATTTTATTATTTATGTATATAAGTTTTAAGGACGCTCTCCTTCTTAACTTAATTACATTTACCTAATATAACATTTATCATTTATTTTTTATTTTCAAATACAACTTCTTTTTTTTTATATAAAATTCTTGTTCAAATCAAATTATGCAAAAAATAAATTATGAACTTGACAATTAACATAAAAATAAAAATTACAAATTGTATTTCAAAACTTTTTCCATTTTAAAATAGTGTTAAGCACGACTAATTTTTTTTTTCCAATATTTACCAGTTTTAAGAAGTATTTTTAGAAAATTCACATTGTTCAGTTGTGAAGGCCCCCTTACATCAAATGGCAATTAAATCCTTGAAAAAATCATTATTCTGACTACGGCAAACAATAATAAAAATTCACACGTTATACCTGTTAAGAATTTCTAAATTTAATTAGATTCAAATATATTTTTGGTTTCTAACAACTTATAAAAATATACTACACAATTTCTTTTAAGAAGTAAGAATATTCAATAATATATCAGAAAGCAAAATCATATTTATGCCATTTAATTATTGATAAAAAAATTAGTTATAACACACAAATTGATAAGAATAAGGAAAATATGAAACCTTATGGTCTACATGGTAAATCCCTCTATACCAAGTATAAGATTTTATTTCATTTTTGTTTTAACAATAGATTTTAATTTAAAATCTTAAATAAATTTTTGTAAACCCCACAATAATTTTTTTTATAATAAAAAAATCTAAAATATCATCTCTTTTATTATTTTGAAGATTTTAAAAGCTTTTTTAAAAAACTCATCCTCCAAAAATCTTATCTCTTCCTCTGGTACAAAATCTTATAAATTATAGATTTTATACTTAAAAATCTACCCGTAAAAATGCTCTTACAAATTAGAAACAATCAATTTAAAGATAATTGGTGTTAGTCCTTCAGCTGTTAAGACTGTTAACACCTGGGGAGCAATTTTCAAGGTTAGTTTTTACATAAAATCATCCCCAAATTAATACTATACTCATTATATATATGCATAGCAATATTCATAAACATAAATTTAGGACATGCATTGGAATCAATTTGGACATTTTTCAATAATCAGTCTTCTAATGTTTGGTCAGTCATATTGTATGAGCTTTTAACATCAAAATAAAGTTTTGCCTTACACTGACTAAAAGCAAGTACTTAACATAAGCAGTGCCCTGTCATAGAACAGATAACCATGAAACAGAACACAACGATGACCAGGTCGTAGCAAAACAAATCAAAAAGGAAAAAAAAAATATACATGGCCAGATAGAATTGAATACAACTGAAAGATCTTGGTAATCCGTTATTCCTCGAGTCTTCTTAACTGGGATCAGACTTGTCCAGAGCTACAAACAAATTTAAGATCAGTACAAACTGAATCATATAAGAAAATTATAACATCAAAAAGATTAATCGAGGGAAACAGGAATTACAGTTGTAATTCAGTAACTTCTCAATGAGATCAACATGGGTCATAAGCATGCGCCTACAACAATATCGAACCAGTCCCAAAGCATCCAGTGCATCTCTGCAATACATCACTAGGTCAATATTGAAACATCAAAACTAATCTTTCCGTGGAGGGAGACACTAAAATTCCAATAAGGAATCAAGTATTCCATACAATAGAACTCTATATACCTCAAAGCATGTAGCTGGGGAAGAGAAATATTGTAAAATACACTAATACTTTTTGATAAGTTATGCCAAATGCAAATACATTCTTAATGCATGACCTTTTCTTATCTTCAAAATAGTGCAATGAGAGCTGAGTCTACATCTATGCTTATCACTTAAATTTCTTAACAGTTTCTTTTGTTTTTGAGATGTGTATCACATACGATATTATTTTTTGTGTCTATCTCTCTCCATCATTGTGACATCTAATAAATGAAGTACAGGAGAGAGATAGATACACTAAAAAAGTGTTGTACATACAAATAAAATATCTCTAAATGTTTTTGGGGGAAGGGGTTCCAGTGGATGGAACATGAGCTATCAGTTCATTAAGAAGTCTCAACAAGTTTATTTGCAGCTAAGCCAGACATGTTACGTGTATATAAATGCATGTTGAACTGAAAAAAAGATAGAAAAGGAAATGAAATGAGCACGAATCCTGCCCTCTAGATACCCAACAATTAAAGATAAGGCAACAGAATAACAACCTACAAATACAGCACATGTATGACAGAAACACAGATTTATTTACACCTCCAAGCCTACAATCTAGTTACACAAACACAAGTTAAAACTACATTTTTTTTTTACCGAGCACCAAGCTCATCACAATATTTATTACACAAAAGTGCAAATTTAAGGTACAACACCAACAATGCAGATTACTCATGTTCATACTTCTCACCTACAACCTCGACCCAGAGACTAATCATGCTTCTATATAAGAAATCTTACCCAAACCATACCAGCCACAATGTAATTCAAAACACAAGATAGTAACACACATATGACCAAACACAGATTCTGAGAAACTAACACCTTGAACAACAACTTCACAAGGTCTTAGCACACCTCTATCCCTCCAAAAGAAACCAGATACATAACAAATTCCAATACGTATAATCCTTATAAATAAAAGGGTATTCAAATACTAAAAACAAGTAAAAAAAATTGTTCTGTCTCTGCAACCAGATAATCAGATAAAAAACATAAAAAATTGATAAATAGAGAGAGGAATTAGGGCACCGACCCTTCACTGTAATCTGCCTGCAGAAGGTCCAAATAGGTATCCCATTTGTTTCCAATGACCTAAATAGGAGAATACGATACAACTTGAGCATTAATTAACAAAAACCCTAAACCCTAAAGTCGTAAAAAAGGTCAAAACATTTTGATTATTAAAAAACCGAGCCTTTGGGGTGAGAAGAGACCTTTCCGCAGGTGAAACAACGAACGGGGATAATCATCTTCCTTCCTCTGTGCGTGCTCTTCTCTATTACGTGCTCAAACCAAAACCATGCTTAAACCCTTATATGTCATGATCATATTGCATTTTAAGGTATGCTAGAAATAATAATAATAATAATAATAATAAAGAAAAAAATCTTTTAGGCGGAAATTTCACTTTAAATAAAATTCAATTTATTTTCGATGGAATTTTTCTATCTTTCAATATAGTAAAAGTAATAGTATTTCCCTACATATATTGTCAAATTGTATATATCTTAACAAAATTAAAAGGATTTTATAAGATACAATTAGGTACTTATTTAACTACAACTCATTACATTTGAGTTTATACTTATTTTTGTAAACTTTCATGTTTCATTTTTCACAATAACTTACCTTAAAAAGAAATTACATAGAAGTTATAATTTTTGTTTTAAGAAAAACATACAAGTTATAAGTTATTTTTACCAGACATGTCTAATTGAATGCTTATATAATAATAAGAATAATTTAAATAAAATAAATAACAAAGAAAAAAGAAGTTTAACAATTTGCTGGGTTATGATTGGTATCTAAACATAACGTTTTGCAGTCACTTACTTTGTTCAAACTGTGCTTTTAGATGTTACCACTAATAGATGCCCTTTTAGATAGATTTTTAAACATATTCAATTGGTCTAAAAGAAATAAATACATTTTAAAAGTCATTTTTATCATAGATTTTTGAACAATTTTTATTTTAGATTTTATTCTTATCAAAAATAAAATAAAGAAAGTCGTAAATCATGCAATTCCTCTTTTAAACACAATGGTAAAAGAAATCTGAGAGATCAAGTAAACAAAGGAGTAAGCAACACAAATATCCTCCTTTTGAATTAGTGCGTTGGAATTCTCAAGCACAATTTTAGAGACATCCTCTGCCATCTTCCAAGTTGTAAATTTCAAAATGAAAATACAAGAGAATTTGTAGCTATAGAAATGCAATGCAATGGTAAAAAGCAGAACAGAGAAGACTTCACAGATGGAAATTTGTTGCCATGCAAGTCTCTCTCTGTTGAAAAAAAAAATTGTTTCATGTGAAAAACAATCATAGTTTCACTCAAAAAATATATAATTTGTAAATATCACTTTAGCATTGAAAGAAAAAAAAAACTAAAATTTAAAAATAGAATGTTATTATATTTATAAAAAGAATTAACATTACAGTTAAATTAAATGTATTGTTCCTTAAATATTCAAAAATAATAATTAGTTAAATGATGTTTAATTTATTTTACTAAAAGTGTAATAATATTAAAGATAATAAATCTTATAAATATTTATAATAAACCATTACGTGAACTATTTTAGGAATATTATAGTAACACCTAAACAAAGCCTTAGATGTAATATTTTATCAAGGAGTACTTTTCAGCTTGTAATTATTTTTTTAACCAATGTTTTCTTCTTTACCTCTGATGGGAAAATGTAAATATATGAATTTGAAAACTCTATGAATGTTAATGGTGGCTTGAGTTGGTTACAATGGTGGTTCATAACCTTTTCAAAATCTGTTATTCAAAAGTATAAAATTTCGATAGTGTTTGGCTGGACTGATTTGAAGGGATTTACTGTTCAAGAAAATAGATTTGAGTGGATGAATGTTGTTTGGTTGACCTGATTTGGAAGGATGGATAAGGACAGATTTCCAGTATTGGATTTAAAGGGATTTAAAGAGATGAAATTAGAAATTACAAAATAGCTATTGTAAATGAAGTGGAAATAACCAAAATAATTAGAAAAAATGTAAAGAAGGTGTAAATTATAAACAAGAAACAATTATTAGCATTAATGTATATTTATTGTAACAATAATTATATGTAAAATAAAATGATTTATACCTAATTCATCAAATAATTGATTCCAATAATTATATATTTTTTTTCATTCATAATACTTTCCTTTCCTTTCTTCCAAGACAGCTATAATATAATTAATCTCCCTTCAATCTACCCCTACTCAATATAATCTATCTATTCATAATTATATTATTGATGTAAAATAATTAAATCAATAAAAATTATTTATTTTATAAAAGAAATAATAAAAGTATATTATACATGTTATATTGTTTTCTATTTATTCTTCTTTTTTATTTTTTATCGATGAAAATATGTTTACTTAATGTTTAATTGAAGTAAATCAGAAAAAAAAATATTTGTCTTCTTATTTGATTCAATATTTATGATGAAACTGAGGGAAGAAGATATTATTTAAAATATTTTTTATTCAAAACAGTTTTATTTTCTTTTAAATTTATTTTCTTTTAAATATAAAATTATTAAAATACAAAAGTAAGGATGTTCACGGCTTGGATTAGATAAAATCATTATCAACCTATTAAAAAATATCTAATTAGTTGATTCAGTTTTTATAATTTTTATATTAAAATCAATTTAATCCAATTCATTTTAATTTTTTACCATCTTATTTCACAAGGGTTAATTAGTATTTTCAGAAATATATTAATTAAAAAAATAAAAACAAATCTATAACATCTATCAAACAATCCCAAACTTTCATAACCAATCCCCTCAAATCCCATCAAATCTTACCATCCATCCATTAATCCAAACAACCATCTCATCCATATATAATCCACTCAAATTCATCTTCTCAAATTCACTTCCCCCCACCAAACCTAGCCTAAGTGACAATTTAGATTGTATAAACCATAGTTATACAAGTGATTATTCAAGACTGGATGATTCAAGAAACATAGGCGATAATTTTGGGTAGTTTTTAAAGCAGAGTTTTTTAAAGTTTTAAATAGTTTCTTAAAGATTTGAATGTTTTGTTTTTAAGTTTGTACGACTGTTCTTACTCCTCCAATTGGAAATAGAAACTTTTATCGTATTTTGAAAAAGATTCGCTGACTCATACAAGGTAGAAGATAAATCTTTCTTTAAGAAAATACCATGAAAAAATTATAATAGAACATGGAATAGTGTACAATATATGCATATCAAATAACTAAAGGAGGTTACCAAAATACAACATATATTCCATGTGAAATTGTATTCTATCTTACTCAATTTCATAACCACATTTTAGATAGACAAATTGAAGAATGTATTCCGGGTTGAATAATAAGAATAAATATAAAAAAGAACATATTTTTTGGCTTACAAATAGGAACAATCCAAAATAGCTTTTCAAATTACTTGTGATAGGTTTTCTGGAAATATCCAGAACCTTCAAGCTTTTTTCCATCCTTATCCGGATAGACATCTTTGAAAAACATTTTCGATTGTCTATTCCAAAACTCGTTTGGATTTGCTGTTTCAAAAGGTTTGTAAACTTGAAAATACAAAAGATCACAGGTATAAGATTATCCAAACATTCGTCAAGTCTCGTGCCAGTGACTTCGATGGTGGTTCAAAGGCAAAAGTATGGAAGTGTATGATGAGAGGCTTTTGTGGGATGCAAACGATAGGGGTTTTGTTTTTTTTTAAAAGTAATTTCTCTCATCAATTGGAAAGGCAGGTAGAAAACATTAGATACAAGAAACAAGGACTTTTACAACTCTAATTTCACAACTCCAGAAAAGATTGAGAACGATCATTTTGCAAGCATTAATTACGCAGATAAATGTGGCCTTAACCCCATACATATACATATATATTCTTAAACTCCATAAAGTTCAGGTTAATGATTCATCAAAGAATGCAGAATGGACATCCACTAAATAAAATTGCGCTTTTTAACATGTAATTCCAATTTTGATACTTTACCTCTTTTTTTAATTGACAATAACTACATCCACATGTCAATTTTGACCAGATTTGCAGAAAAAATTCAAACCAATAAACTTTCATCGATTTGGATGGATTCCACTTTAAAATAAATTCAAAATTCGAGTCAAACCGATTATGAACAAAATAATTCAGTTTAGATCCACTGAATCCAATTATTTATAAATATGGAAAAATTTATAATTTAACTAAAAATTCGAACGTAGTTCTATCACTGAAAGATTAAAAGCATTTTTTATTTATTTTACTTAGATAAACTAAATCATATAAAAATTTATATAATTATATGATACAACTTCACATATAATAATTAATAACAAGAAAAATATATCATTGGTTGATTAGGATAAATTGGATTTAATTGGTTTGGTTTAGAGTATTGGATTGGTTGGATTGACCTAAACTAATGAACACCCTCACTGGCAACAAATATCAGCTAAAGTTATTTACATTACATATACATCGAGCAATAAATTATGACTAGGTAAGAGGGTTTCTTTACAAATGACAGAATTAATTTCACCTAAGCGAACATTAGTTTGGTATGATAAGCATTTTTATAACTTACGCTGCCGCATTGATGCAACCGTAACCAGAAGAATAAAAAAGAACTAATTTTATCTACATTGTTGCCAACAATATCACTACCTTCAGGATAATTAGTTTAGAAATTAGAAGTCCATATATATATCTGCAGTCCGGGCTTTCTGTGATTGTGGAATTCCAAAGCATACATTATTTCAGCTGCTTAGAAGCCTAAAGACAACATCGGTTTCTGGAAACAAGAGATACAGTGTGAGAAAGAAACCTAAAATAACTTGTATTTCAATTTGTCTAGCATGCACAGGTTTTCAGTAAATGAGATCTTTTTTTGACAAACAACCTTGAAGAATGTCAATTCTTCAGATTCACCAAATGCGGATGAAAATTGCAGCTACTATGACGTTCCAATCAGTTACCGGTAATCGTATGTCAGTGTTGCAATTTTAAGAGCTAAGGGAAGGTGCTTTGGAATGATTATGACTTAAATAGAGAGAGCTTAAAGCCATACATCAAAACAAGCAGTTTTATACTAATACCTAAGTCAATCAAAGATAAAATTTGGGTTCTACCTGTCTTCCTGAGAATAGTAATAAAAATTACCTGAATAACTACTCAGTGTAATAACACCCAATAAATATTGGGGTTACCGCCAATATTGAGCCCAACGATGGATTGTCTCAACCATCTGAGGGAATAATGCACTCACACTCTCATTGATCAGATCCTGGAAGAAATGTATACTAGCTTCATCGTCCAAGTCCAACCGAAACTTCTCCTGAAGCTGTACATCCATAATGTCATGGAATAAGAACAAGTTAACAGCTTATTTACCTATTTATTAAATAATGAGGGATCTCACCTTAAGAATTCCCTTTTCTGGATCAGAAGCTATGTCAGGAATATTGGATCCCGCCATTAAGTAGAATAGATTTAAAATTAGGTTACTGGATTTGCGAAGAATGTTGTATGCCTCACAACAATAGGACTTGAACCTTGTATAATATTGGCTGCATGGGAGACAAAGAAATTAATCACTATCTCACAATTTAAGCTACCAATCACAACCACCTTGAATCTAAAGTGAATCAACAACGGGAACTTTACCTTTCAGCTCCACCCATAGCCTCAACCATTTCCTTGCAAAGCTTCATTGGTGGTGGAAATGGCTTAGGATCTCGCCCAAGAATAAAACCAAAATCGACATGGAAAAGACCTCCATCATTTCTAAGGAGGAGATTGTCCAAATGCCTGCCCAAAAAGAATCAAAAGTTCAGTCAAAATAGGGACAAAATATTAATTTAGTGAACGATGCAATAAACTTAATAAAATTTAGAATAATGTGATGTAATCTATCTCATCTTTCTTCACTTGAAAATGGGGAAACAATCTTGGAACCATTTGTGTGAGTTATATGTATAAGATAGACAAATGGCAGCAACATTTGATAAACTTTTGTTTAGAAATTGGTTGAGAGCCTGGTTCATTTATTTTCAACCTCTTTTCCCCGTTTTAGCCCTTATCTTCTTTAATTGATGGAATGAGTGGGGGCCGTTGTGCAGTGGAAACCTAGACTGCCAATAGAGTAGCCAGTGGCTGCTATTTGAATACTGTAGAATCATGGTTTGATGGTTTTGGGTCACAGCTGTTGCAGCCAATATAGTGTCACAGATCACAGCCCGTGCGTGCGAATTGTCCATGTTAGGGCAGTCTCCCAAAACCCTGAGGATGCTCTTAATTTTAAGTTTTAACACTACAGGGGTATTTTGGGGATTTTTTTGAGGACTGAACTTAATACGGATTCAGACTCAGCTCACCGAACATGCTGTTCTATCCCTGACTCCACAGGTTCAGTGTCACATCAGAGAGCAGTTCTTCTACTCATAATCATGTTAACCATGCCAGGACCAAGCATATGAAGCTTGACCTGTTTTTTTGTGTTTGAAAAGGTTTTCAGCAAGCTGCTAGTTGTTCTACATGTTCCAGGTCAAGATCAATAAGCAGATTCACTCACTAAACCTCTCTCTCCCACTCAGTTTTTGCAGCTCATTGGATATTTGCTTATTCTTTTATTTATGAGTAAAATATACAAAGACAGAGAACACAAAAACTCGTATCCTAACATGGCCAATACCCATCCTATCAGCTATCTGCAAAGGTTATAACTGTTTTGGGTAAGCAATCCACGTCTTCAAGCTTTCATCATGAGATGAATTCTAATTGGCAAATCAATCAGCAGGGTCATCCCCTTCCTTAAAGTATGTTTGAACAAGATTGTCCAATCCCTATTCTTCAATTCTCTAATGGTTTTCCGAAAACCTCGCAGCCATCCTTATAGTTCTAGACACATCTTACTATAGCAGTAAGTTTATATAGCCTTTCTCTTGTAACCAATCAGGGTTAACACAAAAGCTGAGCTCATATTAGCCTCTGTAACAAAGATTCAGAAATGAAACTTTGCTTCTGACAACTATTCAAACATTACCAAACTAAGTACCTAAATGTTTTCAATAAATTATGAAATTTTATTAGAAAGAAAACACAATAAAATAGGGTGATACATCCTATTCAAAATCTGATGAAACAGAGGAACAGTGAAAAAATATAGTACGATAAAATAATAGTAAATACCCAGTCCCGAAAAATAAAAAACACTCAACCCAATTTAGTGTCTAAAGGAAAAAAATCACCAAATAGTTCCTCGAGATTACAAAAATAGCACATTTTAGTCCTTCATTTATTTGAGTCAATATTTTAGGGGAGTAATTTGGGTCACTACTGATTTTTTTCCAAAGACTTAGATTAAATTATCACAAATTCACTTGTTTATGGAATATTTATCTACTATAAAATAGGCGGAGAATAACTGATGAACTGAAGTGTCTAACATTCGTAATCTTGAGGAATTTTGGTGACTATCTTTAAGGATCAATTGGTCAAATAATTTCAAAGAAGGGATGAACAACAGGGCATTTACTCTTAAAATGAATAAAGGTCCTTAATACAAGCCTTGCTTTAAAAATACCGAACATAAGCATGATCAGATTGTCAAAAGGCCAATTGAAAGAGAAAAATAAATGGGTAAGATTCTGAAAACGATTTTATGGACTAGATATTTTTGTAAAGTTGATTACAATAAATAAAAATTTATAGGAGACTTTATTCTTACATGCATCTCTAGATATTTATTATATTTCTAACAAAGCCAAAGCAACCTATCTGGTGCAAGGGCAAAAGAGACGGACCTCTTGAAGATGTTAAAGTCATAGAACCAAGAGATGAGATAATTTCATAATAACAAGTCCAACCTTTCCATCCTAGTTGTGAAATTTCTGATAGCTAATATACCACAAAATACCCAAAAGAACAACTATCCTTGGTTCACATTCACACCCATCTCTAACAACCAACTACTCTCCCATTTCATTGTGGGGGGGGGGGGGGGGGAGGCGGCAGGAGGATTTTCGATCAGAAACGGAGAGCCCGCAAAACAAATACTGGATCGAATAAGAGGGGCGGCAACGGGTGG
>Ga0099824_1005796_pt1 | contig 17253 bp, 12 predicted proteins | sample SiratrowhiteBW_FD_76837 | JGI IMG/M metagenome (GOLD analysis project Ga0099824, IMG submission 76837) | Root nodule microbial communities of legume samples collected from California, USA - Siratro white BW | ecosystem: Host-associated > Plants > Roots > Nodule | place: USA: California... | reverse complement strand
TATATATATATATATATATATATATATATATATATATATATATATATATATATATATTGCTATGGATTATAAGTTAATATATTTTATTTGAATTAACAGATAGTCTTTGCATTTGGCTATTTCATAAGGTCTTTTAGACCAAAAAGGGAAATCTTTGCAATAAATTTGTCAAAATAGTCTGTCAATTTCTTAACTTATGTGTGGTCTGGTTGATGTGAACATATATGACCTCCATTTCTTTCTCAACACATCCATCGTTTACATTAGGATAATGCCATAGTGGTGTAAATAAATGGTGGAAGTTTTTTTGGGTTAAGTAATATGAATATACAAGTTGAAACAAGCTTATTATCTGTTTGTTGTTCTGACCTATTTAGATTTGTCTATACTACAGGTGAGGGAGGCTCTAGGGGTTACCCTTTCTGTATTGTGCTCTAACATTAGGCTATACCATTCGAGTCATCAGGATGAGAGAAGTGACAATGTTGATAGTTTGATGAAAGATGAAAGCTGGGTTCAGTTTCTTACAGAGCGAGCCACTCAAGCAGTCGTGAACATTCAGATTGCTACGCAGTCAGATAAAGTAGTGAATCCTGTCGATGGAAGTTCTCAAAATGGGCATGTAGATGGTGATTCACAAGATGACATGAAATGGATGGAAACGGTACAAATGAAATGACACAGTTTAGATTTTGTTTTTACTTCAGATTTTTTGTGCTAATTATTTACTATTCCAAACACCTGTAGCTACTCTACTTCATCATCTCATCATTGAAGGCCGGGAGATCATCATATCTACTTGACGTCCTTGTGGGGCTTCTGTATCCTGTGATTTGCTTGCAGGTTATATTTGAACTTTTACTTGTTTGACTGCATTGTAACTTCCGATTTCTTATCATGTGATTTTCATTGATTTATGCTTCTTTTTGACAATTTGTTTGGTTTATTGTGTATGCTTTTAATTTTCTTGAGCTTTTTGCACTTGATTGTTTAGTAACTCCAAATTTTGGGCATCTATCATTGTCCAGGAATTAATTATAGGTTGATATATGCTGACTTGGTTTATCAGTGTTAACTTGCTTCCATGGTTCTGGTTCTGCCAATGTTTTAAAGAGTAATAAGATTTCCCATAAAGCTTATAGTTAAATCTAGAATATATGTTCCTGAAATCTCTGAAACTCTTAATATTTTGAGGCTACTGAACAAATACTTGTGAAGCCTTTCGTCTAAGGACACTTCAATTGAGGTGTAATTTTTATGGTAACACAAATTTAGTGATCATTAAAACAGACATAGAAGTGTCAAGTTGTGATTACTTATTATTGAAAAACTTAAAGAAGGTGATACTTTTCACATTCTTTTACCTGTAGAGCATCTGTATTAAATAAAAGTGTAAAAAGTATCTTTTTCGTATTCTATTCCATTTGGTTCTGTGATCATTCAAGTAGGGTAGGTATCAGTTATCACACTTCTGAATGATTTTATTTTCTTTTGAAGGAAACGTCAAATAAGGATTTGTCGACATTAGCCAAGGCAGCATTTGAATTGCTTAAATGGATGATCGTTTGGGAACCTCACCTTCAGAAGGCTGTATCTGTGATTCTCTCTGCTGCCAATGACTCCAACTGGCGGACTAGATCTGCTACATTGACATATTTGCGTACATTCATGTACAGGTATGACTATCTTGTGTCAGGTTTGCTTTGGCACACCATACTCTAAATGGCTTCAAATGCCTTATTCATTATATGTGTCTAGCTTCATGAAATAATATTTTTGTAACAGTTATTGTATTGGTGTCGATGTTGTAAATATCCACAACTCATACTTAACAAGAGAGTTTTTACACTGATTATTATATTCTCATTTATTTAGGGTGATTTCACACTTTTGTCTGTTCTGAAGCAAATAATGTTTTTGTTCCTTTTTTAACAGGCACACTTTCATTCTCTCAAGTTCAAAAAAGCAAGAAATTTGGGGAACTGTTGAGAAGTTACTAGTAGACAATCAAATTGAGGCAAGTTCTTTCTTTGAAGTTATTTGAATAGAAATGCAAATAGTTTTTTTTTTTTTTTTCTTTTAAATTTAAAAATAAGAAGTTTGGGTAATTTAGCTTGGGATGTTTATAGAACATGCCATTATTGTACTCTTTTCACCTTAGTCGACACTACATTTTTTGGTAGTGAGGTACCTCTCTCGCCTTTAAAAGACAGGTTGTGGATAGGACCCAAATCGCAGTACATGGAAGATTGTGATTTGCCTATAGAGGAAAGCATGTTATTTTTAAAATGCTTATTTGTAGTTTCCAATAGCAGTTTTCCTTGTGCAGACATCCATATCAATGTATATTTTAGGGAGGCCATTTACATTCAGTCTTAAATCTTTTCACCAGGTAAGAGAGCATGCAGCAGCCGTTTTAGCAGGCTTAATGAAGGGCGGAGATGAAGACCTGGCTACAGATTTCCGTGATAGAGCATATAGGGAGGCAAATATTGTACATAAAAGAAGGAAGTCAAGGTTAGGTTATTGTTTGCCTCTTGTTCCTCGGAAATCTAGTTACTTTTTTACAGAAATGGACCTCAAAGCAAGCCTACGTCCTGGTTCATTTTTTTGAATTTAATAACATCATCATCCATTGTGCATGGTCTTTAATTTCGTATTTGTAGTTTAATTTAGACTGTTGCCAAACCACCTTAATTATGGTCACCCCTGATCTGCCTTAGTGCTGGCCTCTTTGGAGGTTGCCGTAGTTGCAACATCAAGGGTCGTGGTTTACTCCCACGTGCCTAGAGATATAACTAAAATACTATTAATGCTAAATATTATAGGTTTCTATATTCCGCACTCCAATATTGGTAAGGACAAAGAGGGATTGCATAGGCTATGACGAACTTGCATATGTAGCAATAAGTCTGGGAAGCACTGTGCTTAATTTAGAGGCTGTATGGGGGATTCAAGGGAAGTGCAGGGAAATGAGAGGTTGGCTTGGCTTTTGCATTTGGGTAGTTTTGGGTGGCTCTTGCCTTTGGGAAGAGAAGTTTTTCTTATCGGATTTCTATTCTTTAAGTCGTAGCTTTCTATGTACTGCATTTTTCCTTTCTTAATCAGAGCTCTCTTCTATAGAATTTTCCTTATTAATTCCTTAATAAATTAAGTTCCTATCAGTTTGTCCATGTGAAGAATAAGCCTGATTGTCCAACTCTAGGATGTTATGTATTCATGAAAAAAAGAAGACATGGTGTGCATGCAGTTATTGTCTTTGAAAATATTTAATGTAACATGTAGGCACGAAGTGCACAGTTATTACAAGATAGATTTACGAACACTTTTGTTATTTGTCATCTAGCAAATTCTTATTTCTTTTATTAGCTCTAACATGCCAAGTTTGTTAAAGTGGGGACATTTTTCTAATACAGAAATGCACGTTCTGTTTCAACAATAGCATCTGTTCATGGTGCTGTACTAGCTTTGGTTGCTTCTGTATTATCAGCTCCATATGACATGCCCAGGTTTGTCCAGTCATCCATGGCATATGATTTGTATTGGTAATTTCGAATGCTTCAAAATGATTCAGTGAAGTCCACTTAACGAAATATTGTAAAAAGTTAACATTACGTCAATACTACTGGGATAAGACTTTTGATGCTGTTGTAGGTTAATATTTTTTTGGTTGATTTTTCTTAAAACAAAAGCTTATTTGTTCATATTGTGAAATCCCTGTCTTATGCAGTATTTTCCTACTGCTGTCTTCAATTTCTGCATGACATGGAAATTTGAGCTCATTTGTGAGTATATAAAAGGAGCAATATCAAACCTCAAAAATATGTGATGCCCCTATACTGTTGAAAGTATAAATGACTCAAGTGATAGTCTTACGGTCATAATCTAATATAAAATCTTACTTTTTCCAATTGATGGTAAAATTGAATTTAACTGAAGTTTCCGTGAACAAGACACATTTCCAAAATAATTTTGTGAATGAAAAACAAATTTTACTTGTATATTTTGAGCTATAAGCATTTGTGTTCAGCTCTATACTTAGAATTATAAGGGTAACATGAATTTATTTTTGTTTTGGGGACAAAGGAAGGCGTCTATGGATTCCTTTACTTGTTATTATCTGACAGCATTAACTACTTTCTTTCAGTTGGTTGCCTGATCATGTTACACTTCTGGCCCGCTTTAGCGGGGAGCCATCCCCTGTCAAATCTACAGTTACTAAAGCAGTTGCAGAGTTCCGGCGCACCCATGCTGATACATGGAATGTTCAGAAAGAATTATTTACCGAAGAGCAACTTGAGGTAGTTATGTCCAGAAATCTAAACATATTATGTGGTTTAAAAATTTTGATTATTTCTTTTGTTATTGCTAATTTTCTCTCCGTATCCACAGATTTTGGCAGACACATCGTCTTCGTCATCGTATTTTGCTTGATTAAAAATACAAAGATGCTATTGGGAGAGAGTGCTGAAAATAATAGTTAGGAAAGTATGTTTTTTATTTTTGGTGTATTGACTGCATATTCATAGTTATAAAAGTAGTTTTTATTTACATTTTGTACCATTGATATTCTTTGTAAGAAATTTATTCCTTAATCTAGTCTCAGAACTTGAGCTTCTAACTTTCGTCCGCTCCGTAATTTTCTTTAAACCATGGGGTTAATTAAATCATCAGCCGGTAGATCCCACACGACACAATCGGAGTTGAATATATTGGATAGATTTCTAATTTCCTTCGTGGCCTCAGAATCATCACCGTTTTCCTCTTCAAGTTTTTCATGCAATTGGCTCTGCTGATCCATGGCTGTGCATGTGCTTCCAGTACATACACTTTGGCTCCATGGAGATGCATCCCCTTTATTGCTGAAAGGTGCTGCAGAGAATTGATAACCAGATATTGTAGGGAAAACACTATATGGCATCGCAAAACTTGTAGATGTAGTTGCAGTGGAGTCCCAAGGTTTATTTGAGGGCATCATTCCAGGTTCTTGTTGCATGGCCTTCGATAGGTCAAACTTAATCTTCTCAACAGTTGCGTCCTTTTCATCTGGCTTACAATTAATGTAATCAGTGAAGTTATTCCCCAGTGATGCAGCGGAATTCTGGCCCTGGAAGTTAATTGGCTTCTTGGTAAGAAGGTGGAGCACCTCATCTTTGAAACAGCCAAGGGCTGCTTCAGCTAAGTGAGCTGCCTGCGGGGGTGCCAATGTCGTAGCAATTTCGGCCATTAGATGGGAAAATGGCTTGTGGGTTACAGGGTCTATACCAATGCCTGACAGTTTCTTTTTCAGCTTGGTGTTCCAGTGGTTTTTGACATCATTGTCTGTGCGTCCTGGCAGCTGGGCAGCTATCAGTGACCATCTAAACATCCATTTAAAGTAAGCATTTAGGGAACAATTAGATAAAGATAATCAATCACCTACGTTATTCACAATAACTTAAATGTAGGATAACGCTCAATGCACCTGTTACCAAAAACTGAATGAAGCTTTACAATGGTTTGCTCTTCCGAATCCGAGAATTGGCCATGTTTGAGATCAGGACGAAGGTAGTTAGTCCACCTTAGCCTGCAGCTCTTTCCACATCTCTGGAGGCCTATTTCACGAGCAAAATGAAGGATAAATGCTTTGTATTTTATTTTTTTGTTGACATGTAAATAGAGTGGAGAGGGACTAACCAGCATTCTTGGGAATGAGACGCCAGTTGCGAGTGCCATGTTGTGCAATGTAGGAAGAGAGTTTGTGATCTTCCTCAGGTGTCCACTGTCCTCTTTTCACGTTGTCCTTCTCACAGCATGGAATACGCCCCATGTCTGTATTATTTTTCCTTTTCAATTTGTTAATTCCTATTTTGAGGGCTGTCAGAAGTAGAATAATTGATGTCACTGTTGAGTATAAGAATTGTCTTTTCTTTCTTTCGCCACAACTTGTGAATTCTCTCTACCCGTCTTTGAATTCTTTGAGGCGAAAAGGGAAGACGTGGAATATTTCTTTGAGTTGGTTTTTGTTAGTGTCTTTTTTTCTGTTTTTCTGGTAGGCTTGTTATTCTTAATATATAAGGGGTGCCAATTGGAATTGCATGGCATAAAGGCATCAAAGGCGCATGATTTTGTTAAAGAATTTCAACGCCATTGAGCGTGTGAGGGGAAGGTAGGTAGCTCACCCACAAGATGCTCGGTCAACATCTCTCTCTTTCTCTTTCTCTTTCCCTGTTGACTGCTTTGCTCATAGTTTGTGTGCTTAATGCATATGTTGGGTAGGTTTATGCTTTGATCACACAAAACCTCCTCATCTTTCTTCAGAGCAAGAGTGGCAGGGATAGATCCTATCCAACGTTACTTATGTCAAGCTCCACGTGCGCTGTTTCACTCTTCCATAAAATTCTTGTTCATCAATTTTCCTTGTTACCTGGGAAGAGACATGGATCCCACCCTCCATAAATATTTTTCTTGCGATAACCAGAGACTCAGTTTGGATATCTAACACGTAAATTTTACTAATTATTTGTAAGTGGACTCACTAAAATTTATACAGTATATTACTTATCCCTTATACATTACAAGTATTATTAAGCAAGAACCAGTTTGAATGCATATATATTCTGCTATTAGTTTTTGGTGAAAACACTTGAAAGCATAAGAGCATGGATAGTTAGGATCTAAAGAATTTTACAAAAATAAAATAAAATTCGTTTATATAACTTAAATTATGTATAAATTAGTTTGTAAGAACATTTTCATATATATTTATATTTTAAAACTTTTTGTAAATTAATTTCAATTTATTAAACAATTATTTCACTTTTTCTTTTGATTTTTCTCTTCTAGAATTTATATACATACGATGTATCAAATACTTAAAAGTAAAACGCAGTTCAGGTACAGAACACCTTCCCCAAGTCTCAAACATGGAGTGAAATGAAGGCGTGACAAAACCTGCTTCAAAAACCGGACCTGCTCAACCTTTTTATTCCATGACAAAAAAATTGCGTCTTAACTAAATATTACAGCTGAAACTAACTAGTTTCTCAATAATAAATTCAATTTTAAGTTTCTGCAACTCAATTACACTTCTTTACTACGTACTACGCCTTAACAGGAAGAACAGCAGAACCTTGAATTCATCAATCTTCCATGCTGAATTCTTTATGCTGGGGGGAGAGCACCTAGTGCCCTATGATTAATGTTGATTTTCAACACACAAAAATGCAACCACAATCTAATTTCTCTGTTCAAATTCCAATTCCGGGAGAGATCTTAAAGCTCCTCATTTTAGTTTTGCAGATACTATCCCTTCAATGGATCCAACAAGAGTGAACAGTCCCACCACAAAGCCAACGACGCTAAAGGCCCTAAGCATGACCCACTTAGCCGACCATGGCTCAATATTGCTCTGACTCAAGTACATTTCCACGGGAAAATATATGGATAATGGATAATAGATTATTCCAGCCAAAACTCCCAAAATCTGATTGAAGTAGGGAAACAGCATTGCAATCACAGTTGTTGATGCAACATATGCAGTTCTGAAAGTAAGTCTGAGAAAATTTAGTTGGAAAGCTGGCAGCAAAGGGAGCTTCAAGAAGTATACGTGATTCACAAATTCACTGTCTGGGAACTTGAAACGGAGCCAATTCTCAACATTGGCAAAAAGTGGCTGGCTATACACCTGTACCAGAACAAGATCAAAAACATGGCGGCACATTGATTAGCAAGGATAGCAGCTACACTATATGGAAGCACTACAATAAAATTAGATGAAAATATGTATAACATTACATATGTACCTGATATGCACCAACCAGGTGAATCACTATACAAGCATTGGCGAAGTCCACAAGCCAATGCTGTGCGTTAGATGTAAACCCTGTTAAAAGGTTTCCTGGTGTATCATTACCAAAGGCTGCATATCCTAAACACCCACAACAGAGGTAGAAAAATGTTGTGATAATGACAGATATTGTGGAGGCCTTCTTCATGGTTTGGTTTTCTGGTGGAGGCGATTTCAAAGTATCCTTCAAGAATTGTACCAAAAGTTATGTTAACCTTATAATTGTTAAAGCTGTAAAGTTACATTTTCTGATTATCTTAGAGATGCATACCTGTATTTCTATAAGAATTACTGAGAATGGATACGAGAATGCTATGTCACCAAGCGCTTGAGCAACCAGCCATAGTTTATCCATTCCACTGGAAGTAGGGATTCCACCAATGGTACCCTCAGCATGTCCATTTTCTGATCAAATGATTGTCAGAAAGTCAAAACAAAATAGTTTAATTATATACTTTCAAACAACTTCATGTTGTGTCTAAGGAGGGACACCAATAGTCAGATACTGATGAACATACCCTTGATTTGTTCAGTAGAAAGCCACATTCCTATGAAAGCATAAAGAAAGGACGTAATTGCTGCTACAATTGACAACCACTGAATATTGTGGAAGTTGGGTGTCTGTGAGAGAACAACTTGGATAGCCCCAAAAATAAGCATGAAATATGGACCCGCAAATCCACAATTTGTTTCATCCTCTTTGTCAGAGTAACAGTTTGATACTTGGATTGCTCTGCAATCACAGAGAGCAGTCCAAATTAATGAAATTGCTATTTATCAATATTGGTATACTGATATTCTGGGAACACCCTCATGTTTTCATGGAGGAGAGTACATGTGAGAAATCTTGGTTGCGACAAGTAGCAGAAATCAAGGAAAAGGAAATACAAAACAATAGACAAAATCATTGATAAGTTAGTGAACACACCTCATGCTGATAGCAGCAGTAATGACATAAGCAATTCCAAAACCATATAAGCTTACGTTCACAAAAACACCACAGAAACGACTATTCCCTTCTCCTGTAACGTAACAATCCAATTAGCATAATGTAAAGAAACAGGTCAAGATGATGTTCTATACTTGCTATCATATTCGATCAAAATTGATATCAAACCAACTAGATTACACATACCACTTGACAATCAGAGACAAATACATGTTAAGCTTTAATGCCATGAAAGGAAAGAAGCCAAGAGGAGAAATTTCACTACTTAAAGAGTATATAACCTACAATAGCTCCAGTACCAATATTCACCATGGCCCATCTGCCACTGCTTTCATCATCACCATCATGATGTCTTTCACACCAGACTTCTTCTTTATCATAACCACCATGGTAAAACTAAATAGTAAAAGTGGTGATGTTTCTCAAAAGTGAAGGTTAATTGTATATAATTCGGATACTTGGTTTTTAACTTGACATGAACAATTCCTCCAAAAAAAACTTAGTATCCACAATTGATGGTTGAAAAGGTAATATTTTTTTTATAGGAAAATAAATATAATAAAGTATAGCCTTAGAAAATCACCATACCAACATGGACTTGCCTATCTCTTGTTTTGTATTATTAAAGAATTAGTGGATATGATAGCTCATGAACTCACTCATCTACCAAATATACTCTGAAAAAATAAAAAAATAGACAAGAGATGCTTAAATAATAAATATATTATAGGGAGAACTAAATAAATTTTATTATTTAATTTATCAATAAAAGGAATATCACCTTCAACACTAAGAATTTTAAGATATTGGATTATAAATTATAAAACGCAATTCGTTATTAGAAAATTTACAATATTTTGAAGTAAAATATATGATTTGGATAAAAACTTTAAAAAGATAAACTAAAATTAAAAAAATTATAAGATAATTTTAATTATTTAAATTTTAAATTTCAAATTCGAAAAAAAAAAGAATTTAAAATTTTCATATTCTTTAGATTATTAAAAAAAATCATATGTACTTACACGTGACTTCTCTCTTTTTGTGCTTTCTCTCCCTTTCCACCTTTACTCTGCTGTCTACTAAAACTGAGGTAAAAATGTCAATATTTGTATCTTTACATTATTAAGCATTAATATTTCATTAAATATCTAAAATTAATTAATTTTAATTTTCATAAATGCAATTTGGAGGTATATATTTAAATTTGTTTCTATACTTAACAAAAATTAAATTATCATATTAAACTTAAACGAATTTACTCAAACAAATCATTAAAAATAAAACCATTTTTATTGAAAATAGTTAAAAAAACAATTTAAATCTCAAAAATTCCAAATTTATTAAATTTCTCAGCTGAAACACAGCTGAGAGAATTCTGCAGAAGTCATAAATTACGATATGGAATCCGATGAATAAATCAAACACTCATCAGACTTAATTTATTTATTCAAAAATTCTCACTCTCCCTCTCTTGTTATTTATGTGGTTCAGTGTGGCTTGTGAAAAAAGTGTAATGAGAAAGATGTAGAAGCATTCAGAAGGTGAAGTTATGACCTGAATCTGCTCACAACAAAATCAAAAGATATGTAGTTTCCGTGACACAACTGAACTACTTCCCTCAGATATCTCTCACATCACTTTCCAATTTTCATCTGTTTGCAAAAAGTAACAACAGAACAAGTCTTGACCCCGTGATTTCCTCCAGCTTTTCCCCCATCACGTATCATCAAAAACAGATAACAGCAAAGAACAGTACAAAGAGAGAAAAAAATGGTAAAAACAAAGTGTTGAAGGTTACCCTTATGGAGGTTAACAGCATCAAGGTATGAGGAGCTCCTCTGGGGGCCATGTTCAGGGTCTGGAGAACGGTAGGTGTTGCTGAGAAGGAAAGAAGAGAGGAGAGTGATGCAGGCAAAGAAAACGATTGTGAGAGGCCCTCCAATCCATCCAAGCTGAGCAATGCTCCATGCCAATGACAGCACTCCTGACCCTATCACTCCTGTCACTATGTGTGCCACTGCAGTCCACACTGTTCCTGTTCCATCATCATTCACACCATCACATCACTCTCACACTCATCATCATCAACAATTCAATTCTCTAACATGTTCAATTCCCCATCATGGTTCACACAGACATTCAATCAAACAATCAGAAGTCATTATTTCCAGATACCACTTTCAATATAAAAAAATCAGCAAATTTGTTGATTTCTGATTGATGAATGACGATCTTGCTACCATCTTGTAAGAAGATTGGGATTGACCATCTTGGTACAGAGTCTCATATGATTACAAATAACAACAATAACAATGCAGAAGTATGATTCAAATAAAAAGAAATTGTTTTTGACAAGGAAAAAGAAGAAGAAAAGGAGAAACCAGTTCGTTCAATATGATGACAGTCTGCATACTGAGTCTCCAACAGTGGGGCGCTGTCAGTTCCAGAACCTTCTTGATCTTTCATGGCTATTGATGAGATGGCCTAAACCCAATGAAGTGGTTCTCTGTTTTTGAGTCTCAGTGGTAATAGTTCATCGGAAAACTGAAAGATTCAGTAGCAAAAGGAGTTTTTTTCGCAAAAGAAGCGATCTTTGAATCTGGTTTTGGTCTGATTGGTTTGTGGGTGAGTGAGATCAGTGACATGAAACTCCGTTTTGCCACATACAAATCCAAATTGTGAATGACTTGTGGAAGTGTCCGAATAACGTGTTATATAGTGAGAGTGACTCCTTTTTTCTTTTCTTTTTTCAATACAATTTTTTGAGGTTTTTCGCCTTTATTTTCGCTATCCATGACCACCACATTCATCAAATCACGTTCTTCTTGTTATTATTATTTTATTATCATTATTATTATTTTATAGCTACTGAGAGATTATGAGGCTGGAACCTTGAGATCAACAAACTAAGAAAAAAATTAAAATTTATTGTTTTACTTTCTATCAAAATTTAATTTGTATATTTAATAATTCTTTAAAATATTGAGACATATATAAATAATAAACAATCTTAGTTACTTATTATTTAGATATTAATAAAAACATTTAATAATAATCTTTACCGAAAAGGCATTAACGTTGATGATTAGATAATATATCCTAGATTTTTTTATTGTGAAAAGGAAGGCTATTAATTTTTATAAGAACTAAAGTTACACGTTTAAATATTAACCGAACAGTGTACCTTCCATTTTAAACCCTTTTTCCCTTAAAATTGTGTTTGATGTAATGATTAAAAATTGGGTACATCGTGGGGCTAAAAAGTAAAATTCTTTGTTCGTAACTGGTAGAAAGAAAGGAACGAAAAAAAAAAAAGAACGAAAATTAATATTATAGAAAGGAAAATGACAAGAGGATATAAAAAATGAGCTGATAACAGGTAAAAAAAATGTTATATCAATTTATTATATCACCCCTCTTAAATAATATGTTTATTTCTAAATCAATGAAAAGAGACAGCAAGATGTCAACTATTTGAAAACGTTAAGAGAGATAAACCAATTTTGTTACTTCTTGTTGTTAAGATGCTTTTGAAAATTTTCAAAATTCTATAATCTGATTGTTTGTTAAATAATGTTTCGTAAGATAAGCTTTCATGCAAAACATCAAATAATTAAAATAATTAAAATGTAAAATGTTATAAATCCAATTTAATTTTATAAAATTGATTTATAAAATAAATTTTATATTTATTTATAAATTGTTGAAAAATCTTATTATTAGATAATGTAAAATCTTTAATATTTTTTTGAATATGAATCTTATATGTAAAGTAGTTTTATAGAGATTCACAGCTATTAATCTAATTGGTCCAACATCTTTATTAAAATAAATTCTGATACAATCTATAAGAGGTGAACTTTAAACTTAATTTAATTTTACAAAATAGATTTATAAAATAAAATTTATATTTATATTAAAAAATCTTATTTTATATGATGTGTGATTTTTAATACATCTTAATATGTTTTAAGAAAAGATTATTATATATAAAAGACAAATATGTATTTATGTCTATGTTCACGTTCAACTGAGTCCTATTTTATTGATGTGTGAGGGCATGTGAGTGAGTCTTAGTTTATTTTATCATCGACTTTATTTTTAACAAAGTAAATTTTTTTCCACAACTATATAGAAACATAATAAAAGGAAAAAACAAGACAGTAGTCCAGTCAGTCCAAACATTTATTAAAACCTAAATTTTAAGTTTTTCTTTTAAATGTTATTGATGTTTATAAAACAAAAATATATATTTTTTAGGATATATCAATATGTTTTTGTTTTTTTAAGAGCATTTGAAAAGTAATTTTTTTATGGATCTCTAAAGCTTCTGGTTATTTTGTTTAAATTTTTAAATATAATTATTTATCATTATTTTATTTGTTGAATAAATTGTAATATTATCATTTAAGTTCCAATTATTATTATTTTTTTAATTTTCATTGTTAAAGATATCCAAGAGGAGAGATTTTTTTTCTTCCTCCTACTTTTTAAAAAAATAGGCAATTTAACTTGAATTGTTAAGACGCGATTTTTTTTATTTTAAGTTTAATTTATTATAGACAGATAAATGTATATTTCTTTGTTTAAATTAAACCAAATTATAATTTTTTATTCTTCTATTATTTATCTGCTATATAACCCGTGTCTGTTCTGTATTATAGGAGAAATATGTAGAAGCATGTTTTGGTGGCATTATTATCTACATATGTGGACTATAATCATTGGTTTGAAACTTTCTCACCAAATTGTTTTTTTCATCTTTGTCTCTCACACTCAACCACGTGACGCTTGTCCTCTTATATCATTGAAATTCTTACATAAACATTCTTTGGCACTTTCTGATGTACACCTTCACATCAATCATTGATTTGAAGTTATGGCAAATGTTTAAATATGATAGGAACTCTTATGCATGATCAGTTATAAAACTCCATAAAAAGGCTTATTGAAGTTTGTTTTTCCTTGAATTTTTCAAAAGTAAACAATCATGTGTTTTGGAACTTGAAAGAGATTTTCCAGTAGCCAAACTCCAAGTTCTAGAAACCATGCAGAAGAAATTGAAATTTCAAATTGGAAAATTTCTCCATGACACGCATGCATGACCTAAGCAATATTTAGATAAGAACATAAATATATAATTAAACTCATCTATAGCAATAGAATAATTTTGCATTATTTATGACTGATTAGTAGTCAACATAACATTATCATCTAAATATTCATGTGTATTTAAATTAGTTAAAATAATAATATTTTCGTATTTGTTTATATATAACTTCTTATTATTATGAACAGTCAAGCTCAAAATATAATTGGTATTGACACTCTTCTTGTTGGAATACATGTCGAAATTGGCCAATTTGATTTATGCACATTTACAATTTAAAAAAAATTATATACACTACTTTTAAGAAGCATAGTTGATAATTTTTCAAATACTTATTCTAATGAAGAATGAATAAATATTTATTAATTGTTTGAATCACATGAAAAATATCCAATCAATATATAAAAACTAAAGCAAATTAAGCACTATCTAAAGTTTCTGACTTATGATTCCTTGAATTGATCCCACTAGACCCACAAGAGTCACAATAAAGCAAACAAAGCTAAATATCCTAAGAACAATCCATTGTTTGGTCCAAGCTCCAATTTTCTTCTGTTGCATGTAGATCTCCACTGGAAAATATATAGCCAATGGCCAGAAGTTTATGGCTCCTAACACTCCCAGAAGTTGGTTGAAGTAAGGAAACAAAATTGCAATGCCAGTGGTTGAAATCACATAGACTGTTCTAAAGCACAACCTAAATAGGTTCAGCTCATAACCAGGGAATAAAGGAAATTTCACTTTGTAAGTCTTGTTTGCAAAGTCACTACTTGGGAATTTTCTTGAGCACCATCTATCAGCAGCATTATATATTGGTTGACTGTATATCTGATGAAAGATCATACATAAACATGAAGCATAAGTTTCAATCCTTAGGTATCATGTAAAGACAGTAAAAGAATGCATTCAAATTTCACTTTAGAGTATTTTCAAGTAGTAGACAAGTAGCTTTTTTCTTGACATGTTTTTGTTTGCAAAATATTGATGTGACTGACACATTTTCTTTACAAGTTAATGATGTTTCATAAATTAACAAAAAGCTCTTGCCATAAGTAATAAAGCATGGACTTATTGCACTAGTAGTAAGTACCTGATATCCTCCCACCAAATGAATAATAATGCAAGCATTGGCAAAGGCAACAAGCCAATAAGGCTCATAAAACCCAAACCCTGTCAAGATGTTCCCTGGTGTGTCATTTCCAAAAGCTCCATATCCAAAGCATCCACAAGATAGGTAGAAGAATGTTGTCACAATGATTGCAACCATGGAAGCCTTTTTCATGGTTTTATTTTCTGGTGGAGTAGACTTCAGAGTGTCCTTTGTTCAAAAAATTCAATACTTTGTTTTAGATACAAAATTTGTTTATTTTCTGCCTTTTATCATAGGAATGTGAAGATGAAAAATATTATGTTACCTGTATCTCAAGAAGGAGCAAGGCATATGGATAAGCAAAAGCAATGTCACCAAGTGCTTGGAAGACTAACCACAACTTGTTAGCAGTGTTACTAGCTGGTATTCCTGTTATGCTCCCCATCATTCTTCCATTTCCTGCAAGTACAAAATTTTCTCCTTATGATTTTTGCTTAATCTCATAATATGGCTTATTTTTGAAGCCATATTTTATCATTCTAATTATTAAGTAAACAACATTAAGTTCATAAAACTTGCAAGAGACATTTTTGACATATTCTAATTAGAACTCTGCTAGCTAAAGACATAACCTTATGAAATTATAGGAGTTTGGGTGGAGAAGAAATATGAGTAATGTTTGCAGTTTATATTCATCAGAAAGCTTTGAAATTGAAAAACAAGCTAAATGTTAAACCAACAATTGATGCATTGGAAGAGAAATTACCTATAACTTTTGCCATACCAAGTCCTAGTCCAATGAAAGAGTATGTAAAGGACATAATTGCGGCCAGAACCGAGACCCATAACATGTTGTGGAGGTCTGGTATGAATGACATTACAATTTGAACAATTCCAAACACCACCATATAAATATTACCCTCATAAGCACAAGGAGCTTCATGCCCTTCCTTGTGATAGCAATTTGCTTTCAGAATTGCCCTGCATAGTAGAATAAACAAGTTTCATTATGACCAAGGACTTTGATATTACAAGATGATTAGGCTCAAAATGAAGCAGATGATGAAATGCTTAGCAAAGTGTTTGAATGACTTAGCCAAAACAAAACATTAGCACATTCTCTCTAGTACTATAAAGAGTGATTTTCTCATGAGAAGTACCTTAAACTATTTGCTGTGGTAAGTACATAAGCACAACTAGTCCCATACAAGGTCAAAAATTGAAGGAAACCAGCAAACCATGTCCTTGTTTCACCTGAACCAATACAAAAATGCAATGGTAAGTTATAAGAACAATGATAAAGAGCCTAAAAACAGTGATTGCATAAGAGAATCAAAATTCAGTACCAAGATTGACTCTAACGGCATCCATGTATGAGTAGTTTCTTTTCCCAGTGACAGGATCAGGGGTTCTATAACAATCAGAAAGGAGGGATGAAGAAACATAGGTGATGATTGCAAAACAAAGCAATGCAAGTGGCCCTCCAACCCATCCCAACTGGGCAGTGCTCCATGCAAGAGATAGAACACCAGATCCAATAACAGCAGTGATGATGTGAGCCACAGCACTCCATGTGGTTCCTGAAAAAATTGATGGTAGCACCAAAATCCATGATTCAAGTTCATGCAAATGAAAATGGGGTGGTTATGGTGCTATGAACTCTTACCAGTCCTTTTAACATTGCCGTCTTCATCATAAGCAACAACTTCACTTGTACCAATCGGCAAAGAGTTATTCACATTCATCTTTGTCCAAACTTCAAACTCAAATACTCAATAGAAGCTTGTGGAGGAGTTTACTGCATGTTAACACCATAGAAAGGTCTATAATGGCAACACCAAAGATAAAATTTGATATATATTTAAACTCTTTCTCCATTCATAAAAGATAATCAGATGCAGAGCTGCAGATCATATATGCTATGTATCATAATACATTATCTCTTAATTATTAGATGGATATCTTTCTATATCTTTTCGTTATAATTATTCATAAATAATTTTTTTTTATATCTTTAGATTATAATTATTCATAAATAAATCATTTTGTAATTCATATATTTACTGGGACATATTTACTCAAGTGACAATCAAGTGCGTGTACTATAAACGTTAAAAGAATTTATAAATATAACAAAAGCACAAATAAGCTTTGTGTAGTATCAAGTAATAATATAATAATAGTAAACTAGAAAACACAGACTGGTTGCTGTGTATACCTGGTTTATGGAACAAAATGCACCAAGACACATTGAAAAAAAAAAAAAAAAAAAC
>Ga0099824_1005795_pt1 | contig 17254 bp, 13 predicted proteins | sample SiratrowhiteBW_FD_76837 | JGI IMG/M metagenome (GOLD analysis project Ga0099824, IMG submission 76837) | Root nodule microbial communities of legume samples collected from California, USA - Siratro white BW | ecosystem: Host-associated > Plants > Roots > Nodule | place: USA: California... | reverse complement strand
TTTTATGTAATAATAAAAAACACTTAAAATTTTATTTTATTAAATGTTTTTTTTTTTTTTTTTTTTTTTTTTTTTTTTTTTTTTTTTTTGTAAAATGAATTGTTGTGTTGGGTGTAAACTCTGCAGGATAACGTTGAAACATGGAGCCAGAAACAAGGTAGGAATGCAGACGCAAGGAAGTCTGTGCATTCACAGTCGGGTGAAGACAGTAGTGTGGAGGCCATTCGTAATTTCCATGTCCCTAATGACCAAATACCTTCGACTTTTCGACTTTTGCGTGTGCAAGGGTTACCACCATGGGCAAATACTTCTTGTGTTTCTATAGGTGATGTCATTCAGGTTAGTAGGAATAACTGTATTCTCAGATTTTAACTTGTTCTTGCATTGCCCTCTTGAGTGGTGATTTTGAACTATAGAGCAACTGTTTTTGTGCTTCATGTTAGCACTTGATTGAATGTTTTCATTTTTCAACTATGGTTGAGAATAAATGTGCAATGCTACAAAGTTGAAAAGAAATATTTTCTGCTTCAATAATTGGATGAATTTAATAATTGTGCAGAAAACACAATTCGACCTGCACAACACAAGTATTTTAACTAGAAAATAATGGAACTCCTCATTGATTTTATTTTAATGCTTATCACTGATAGGGGGATATTCTAGTTGCTATTCTGTCAAACTACATGGTAGACATTGACTGGTTGATTCCCGGTGAGTTTTTTGTTATGATTTTCGAATTCCTCCTTGCTTTTGCCTCTCTACTCCCCCTAATTTTACCTGTTTGAAGCCTGACAATCATTTTTGTCCTTGAGACTACTGAGATTCTGTACTAATTTAAAAATATTCTGACATTAATAATTCCTTTTCATATATTCAAATTGCTGGGAAAATTTGTTATTTTGCGATGTCAATTTTTTTTATCTGCTCCTCTTGCTCCCACTGAAATAGTGCACGCTTTATCTTTCTTATAGAGTATTACATTACATTGCTTTGCATATTTACATATCCGAAACGAGCTATTTCTCTATTATGCACAATCATAGGCTGCTGGCATGTCTTGTATTCTGAAATTTGTGCTTACGTGAACAATTTTGATTGAGTTTCTCAAATTGTTGATCTCATTCTATTTCCTCCCTTTCAATATTTTCCTGAGGTAGCATGTCCTGCACTTTCAAAAGTGCCCCATGTGCTAGTCATTCACGGAGAAAGTGATGGCAGGGTGGATTGCATAAAGGTTTGTCTCAGATCAATATATTTGGTTAGTTATTTGCAAGATTGATTACGTAAAAATGGTTGAAAGATATTGACTTGCTATGCTACTTCTCTGATTGTTAGAGAAGCAAACCCGCAAAGTGGATTCTGCACAAACCATCATTGCCAATTTCATTTGGGACACACCACTCAAAGGCCATGCTGCTTATATATCCTCAAGGAGTGAGAGTCATCGTGCACACAGCGAACTTAATTTATGTGGATTGGAACAATAAAAGCCAAGGTTTGTGGATGCAAGATTTTCCATGGAAAGATAAAAATAGTCCAAACAAGGGATCTGGATTTGAAAGTGACCTGGTTGAATATCTCAGTATGCTGAAGGTAATACACAGTTTTCATTTATATAGCTAGAAACGAATAAACAATCTCAAGTTGATGAGATAAAACTAGTGCTGAATAGTTCTTGAAAAGCCTAGTTGAAGTAACCTGTCCCAAATTACTAGACAGTTGGATTATTGTAGAAAACTTGTTAAAAGCTTAACAAGTTATTATAAAAACTTGTTGCTAGTCCAAGTACTTATACGGCCCATGAAAGCTAAATAGTTTCAAACAGATGTTGATATTATTATTAGTGTTACTACTATAATTGTCCATATCAGGCACTTTTTATAGGCACTATACATATTACGCATAACATTATTTATTTGGTGGTTCAGTGGCCGGAGTTCTCAGTTAAACTTCCATCGCTTGGAAGCGTCAGTATATGTCCATCTTTCTTCAGGAAGTTTGATTACAGTGATGCAAGGGTATTTTTCCACTTATTGTTATTAAATCATGTCCTTTTTTATTGAAATGTTGTAAAATTTGACACATTGTCAGATATACTGTACATCAGGATACATAATGCTGTTTGCATTATATTCAGGTTAGATTAATCGCATCTGTACCTGGATATCATTCTGGTACTGGTTTGAAAAAGTGGGGCCATATGAAGCTGCGTTCTCTTCTCCAGGAGTGTACTTTTGATGAAGAGTTTAAGAAATCTCCACTTGTTTATCAGGTACAGTTTGGCTCTAGGCTAGGTTGCATTATACTCTCGTTTTGGCGCAGTTGGTTCATGTTAATCTTATAACTCCAGTATTAAATGAAAAAGTTAATGTTAAAGTATTTCACTAGTTATATTTTCTCTCATTTCAACTTAAGTTTTGACTAGAATGTATCACTTCGAGACAGATTTTAGATAATTGCAAAATCTATCATTATCATTTTCTATTTTGTTGATGATCTTGGCTTATATCTACTGCAGTTCTCCTCCCTTGGCTCTTTGGATGAAAAATGGATGACTGAGCTAGCAACGTCAATGTCAGCAGGCCTCTCTGAAGACAAAACACCCCTTGGTATGGGGGAGCCCCAAATCATATGGCCTACTGTAGAGGATGTCAGATGCTCATTAGAGGTAAAGCTTTTAGATGTTGGGGATGTATTTTTTACTTTATGAGATAAAAAAGGAAAACAGCCTTTGATTTGCATTTCATGTTCAACTTAAACGTTATTTTGGAGCATAATCAAATATCTGTTGATATGGCACGTGTCTGGTCTATTTTTATCAGGTCAACGACCATTTTTAATTTTCCGATACATGCTTAACCATTCTCTCTTATACTGTTGAAAATAAGTCTGGGTCATTTCTATCTTTGTTTCACTTAGTAATGACAATAGGTATTGGGGAAGGTACCTATTACAAAGAACATAGGCTGGACGTTAATATGTAGAAGAGCAGTCGCACCTACCTTCGCCCGTTTAATTGCTGAATAGTTAAAGCATGGGCCCATTTACTCAGTTCAGTCGGTTCCTATGTATATAAGTAAAAAGACTGAAAATTTTAGTTTGGTTTTTTACATGAAAAGTGATAGAGAAGAGCTCAAAAGTTATCATTATTAGAAATTATGGTACTATATTGGAAATTGGCAATGTTTTCTAAATAATAGTCCCTCCGTTTTAATTTGTCGCATTTTTTAAATCTTTTTGTTTCTATTTAACTGTTATCTTTTAAGTTTAAGACTACATTAATTTCTCTTTTGTCGTTTATATCCTTATCCTTCACCTAATTTTTAACTAGTTTACATGTATGCATTTATTATGACGTAGAAATAAAAAGGGTAAAATGGAAAATCTTATAAATATTTTATTAAATTCAAGAAAAATTTATTGCATTTTTTTATTTCTCCAAAAGAACCTTGAATGACATTTGAAAAGGAATGGATGGAGTAGTAATTATTGTATATAAAAGGTCTATTAATATATATAAAAGGTATGGCATGAGTATGAACAGGGTGAATAACATAAAGCCCAGACCCTTGTTGATATCTTACTGATGTACTTGAGTTGTTGGGTTCTTAGAACAATGTTTTTTCTATTCTACTTTAATTAGTGGTTATTGTTGAACCGAACATGGAACCGAACCCTCATCACCAGGTCAAACAGAATTTAACACTTATAACTGATTTAAATATTACAACTCTCTCTGGGCTATCAAAGGAGTTCATTGCCAAGAATGATTATTTAAATTTATAATATGACTACTCTCTAGTTCTTATATTCTGTCATGCTTGTTAGTGTCAGCTTTTTGTTTCATCTTATTTCGTTTTTCACGTAGGTCTGTTTCGTAATTGAATTTCTAAGTGCAACTTTGTAGACAACTTTTGCCTTCTATTTGTTCTGTAGGGTTATGCGGCTGGAAGTGCAGTTCCAAGTCCTCTGAAGAATGTAGAGAAAGCATTTTTAAAGAAGTACTGGGCAAAATGGAAAGCAGACCTTACTGGTCGCTGGTAAGTGTATCTCGTTGTACAATGAATGCTACCCCTTTAGCTTAACAATTATTTTAAAATTTTAGCATTTAACGTGTTCATATTTTCTTGGAATTATACCAGTCATACAATATTTTTTGCAACCCATCGATTGAATTTGAATCAAGAAATTTGATCGTCTCTATGAGGAATTTTGCTTTGCTGTTTGTGGTATAATCTCTTACGGAAAATATTACTTAGCTCACCCTCCTCCCACCCCTTTCCTAACTAGTCGCTGGGAAAGGATTATCAACAGTTCATAATTGTCTTCTAGCCGCATTGGAGTTCGATTTATCTAAAGGCCCGTGGGCGAAAACTTGGCACTTGCCTTTGCTATGTTGAATATGCGTCACAAATTTTGATTGGAAATATATGCAAATTTTCCTCAAATTTTTATTAGGCATAAATGCTAGTTTGTCTCACCAATTATGTCTCTGAATGCTATGTTTCAGCCGTGCTATGCCGCATATAAAGACTTTCGTTCGTTATAATAATCAGAGTATTGCGTAAGAGCTCCGTCAGACCTATTATATGCACTTCAGCTTTTTATATTTGTTGAATTTTTTAGTCACGCACTGCACTGCTAAAGTCATGTTATAGATAATTAACTGTGGAAACACCCTCTTTCCAAATAGTTGGTGCTTGTTAACTTCGGCAAATCTTAGCAAAGCTGCCTGGGGAGCTCTCCAGAAGAATAACACTCAGTTGATGATCCGTTCATACGAGGTATGTCATGTTATCTGGCCGTTGGTGTTCGTATCTGACAGCTCAGAGCCAAGAATTGGCTAGCTCAGCCAAACCTTATCTAATAACATACAGGACTCTCAAGATGCCAAGAAGATTGTCTTTGGCATTTGCAGTCAAAATACATTTTATCTTCTTCTCCAGAGGTTGCACTAACAAATACTTATATTCATTTCCTTTTAGCTGGGAGTGCTATTTTTACCATCATCAATCAAACGACGAGGATCTGTATTTTCCTGTACTTCTAATGTTGCACTATCTGAGGTAGCGAAACTTTGCTCTTTGATGTTCTTTTCTTTATGCTTGACATGACTTAACTGCAAGTGGAGAGGGAGACTCATGCTAACAAACTAAGAACTGCAGGGTAAATGCACAGCCCAAGAATCTTCTGAAATGAAGAAAACAAAACTAGTAACCCTAACTGGGCAGAAAAGGGAGAGTTTTCATTCACCATCGGAAGTTATTATCCCTTTACCTTTGCCTTACCAGCTCCCTCCTCTGCCTTATTCTTCCCAAGGTTAATCACAGATGTTTCTCGCATGTTTAAGTGGTTTGTCTGTTGTCACGTGTAACTTATCCTCTAATTAATATCAATTCCCTCTGCAGATGTTCCCTGGTCTTGGGACCGGCAATATAAAGGTAAAGATGTCTACGGTCAAGTTTGGCCGCGGATGTGAGCATATTAACATTGATGCCATTCACAGTGTACATATCATTTGGACTCCTTGTAAATATAGTTTGTCATACTTTCGACAAAGGTGTTTCATTTTCATTCCATATGTTTTGTTTTCTTGTCAGCAATATATCAAATATTGAATGCTTCTTTTTTATTCAAGAGTTTTTTTTTTTTTAATTACTTTCCATTCAAAGGTATTGAAACCGCCTTTAGTAGATTGCAATGCATTAAGCTTAGATCGTAGTTCCTTTTAAGATCTTTTGTTATATACTATATGGATATTATTCTATATTTTTATTCTTTAAAATTTAATATACAATAATTTTCTAGTAAAGCATACGCCCAATTTCCTTTTATCCTTATACGATCTGTAAACTTTATTTGTATTTTATAATTGAATTTTATTTTCATCCAAATATTTTTTGAATTATTTTTTACATGGGTATAGTCATATTCTTCTTGACAAACATCTGATTTAATTTTTGTAATTTCTACACGAGCTCGCACCTCTTCCAGACGATTCTGAAATGTAAAATCACATGTTGGATGCCTTAATATGTATTTTAGTTAAATGCCGAGACACAACATGCTTGAAAACATCTTTACTCAAAATTTATGTACTTAGGTTGAACATTATACCTATCACAGATAGGTTATAAAGAAGATAGAAATTACTAATTAGAGGAGGCAGAGCATTTTATACTTCTATGGAAGTTCCACCGTACCAAACTACTCCCCCCTCGTCTCTTATAATTACTCAACTCAATAAAGGAACAAAGATCACCAAATTAGCATCCCGGTAATGCAATGCATGAAAGCAAATGGCAGGTATTTACTTTTAAATACCAGAGGGACAAAGGAATCCAAAAAATTTGAAACTGAAACATGGGTATCTGCAAACTTTTATATAAAGTGCTTACTTAGAGGATGATTATGCAAATCAGTATTTTAGATTTCCACCAAGTTTGCTCTTAAAATATAAAGAACCAAATAGCAGATATTAAATTTCAAAGCTGATGAAGTTGATATTAATGGATTACAAAGTTGTTGACAACAATAAAAATAAACCAAATTTATTTATCAGGCCAAGAGACCCATCCACAGCAAGTTCTGAAATTTGAAGACAACACCATCATAGCACTTAAAAACCACCACGAAGACGCAGGACAAGGTGAAGGGTGGACTCCTTCTGGATATTGTAGTCAGCGAGGGTCCTCCCATCCTCCAACTGCTTCCCGGCGAAGATGAGCCTCTGCTGGTCCGGGGGAATTCCCTCCTTGTCCTGAATTTTGGCCTTGACATTGTCAATGGTGTCAGAACTCTCAACCTCGAGAGTGATGGTCTTCCCAGTCAAGGTCTTCACAAAAATCTGCATGCCACCCCTGAGTCTGAGGACAAGGTGAAGGGTCGACTCCTTCTGGATGTTGTAGTCTGCAAGGGTGCGGCCATCCTCAAGCTGCTTCCCAGCAAAAATCAACCTCTGCTGGTCTGGGGGAATGCCCTCCTTGTCCTGAATCTTAGCCTTCACGTTGTCAATGGTGTCTGAGCTCTCCACCTCAAGGGTGATCGTCTTCCCAGTAAGGGTCTTCACGAATATCTGCATCCCTCCACGGAGACGGAGCACCAGATGGAGGGTCGACTCCTTCTGGATGTTGTAGTCAGCCAGGGTGCGACCATCCTCCAGCTGCTTCCCGGCGAAGATCAGACGCTGCTGGTCCGGTGGGATCCCTTCCTTGTCCTGAATTTTGGCCTTCACGTTGTCGATGGTGTCGGAACTCTCCACTTCGAGAGTTATGGTCTTACCAGTCAAAGTCTTAACGAAGATTTGCATCTGCACCGTCATATCCACCCAACAGATCAATCAAAATCCAAATCAAACCAATACACACACACGCACTAACATGTAATAATCTTAATTAGAATAATTAACCAAATTTAGGGTTCAACTCCTGATCAAAATTACGGTCCCCAAACACAAAAATCAAAAGAAAACAACACACACGCGCGCGCAGAAAAACTGAGAATCTTAATTTAAATATTTGACATTTCAAAATTGAAATTCGAAGCCTGGGCTGTCATGAACGTCCACAACGTTTCATTATCAGGTTTCACAGGCAGCAGTGAAAACCTAACAGATTTTTCAGATGCATAGAAACCTAACAGATTGAACTACAGATAGATGAGAAAAACTTTAGAAATAAAAAAAAATGAGGGTTGAAGATTTAAGAGAAGGATACCTTGAAGGGTTTGAATGAATGGAAATGATTAAAATGAGATTGAATTGGTGATGGAAATGAAGGGGGGTTGGGGTGTGTTATATAGGATAAAAATGATCGAATTGGGTACGATAACAAAGAGAGTGTTACCTGTTTACCAATCAGATTGTGACGCGTGGAAGGAAGAGCGGAACAAGGAAGCTTCTAGAATGACGACGTTGGAATATAGAATCCATTGGTTGCATTGGCGGTCCTGTCACGGAGGCAATGCAATGTACCAAGACACCTCTTCCCTCTTCATTCATCTTTTTTATTTTCAAGGAAACTTCGTTTGCTAAAGTGAGAATTACAACACCAGGTTTTAATTTATTTTTTAGTTTTAATATGTCATATAACATTTCGTATCTATTCTCCTTCTAATACAAGGATTTTATGATATTATCATTAATAATATTATTTAAATTTCAACCTAAAAGTATTTATTATTCTAAAATATTTATTTAAAACAAGAATTATTTTTAATATTTTTTTTATTTTAACATATAGAATCTTAAATTTATTATCATCTTAAGATTTATTATTTTTAGTATGACTTTCTGTAACGGAGATACTTTTAAATTTTTTTACTAAATTTTAATTTATTCCTTTCTTTCAAAAATGAAGAATCTGTTTGAATCCTTTAAAATAATCACGTTGAAAAAAATAAATTTGAAAACTATTTGAAGTTTTTTCATAAACGTTATTTTGTTATTTGAAAAACATAAAGTTAAAACCTCTAAAAAATTAATCGATTATTTAGATTGCAATAACTTTTTAATTTGTGACAAATATGTCAATTGTTTTACAGAAAAGCAAACGCAGTTGCTTTTGCTTTTCCACGTTTTATTTTTATTTTTTAAGTCAAATATTAATTTTATTTTCTTCTGCAGAAAAAAATTACTAGAATTTAATTTCTCTTACATGAGTTTCACATGATTAGTTTTACCTAAGAGTTGGCGGAGCTGAAAGAATTCGATTTCAAGTTTACTTGAACATGTCAGTGCAAATATTATATATATATATATATATATATATATATATATAATTTAGACGTAGTATACGAAATTTAGATGCTATTTATAGTGTTTTTCTAATGCAATTTTGATGTTTCAAAATTAGACTTTACAAATGTGTTTTATATATAATTTTAAAGTTAACTTTATCTGAATTAGTTAAATATAATGTATAAGGATAATTTAAAACGATCGAAAAAATTACAAGGGGTAAAACCTTCAAAATGAGATTTTTTTTTTTTTCCTTTTCTTCCTTCCTGGACTATTTTGTTTTCGGGGTAATAGATCTATGAAACTAAATTTTTAGATGGAGATTAACCAAGAGTGAGTTTTGTGCAGGTTCTCTAAAACACCACGTTATTTTAATTTGGTGTTAATAGGAGTTACTGGTTCAGTTTGTTACATTTTTAGTCTTTTGTTTCTTCCGCTCTGTTTCCTGTCTATCTGCTGTTAATTTCTTTATCAAGAGTATAATGGTCATTTTTCTGAATGAGGTGCAGGAAGAAAGTATGCAGCAGAAAGAATATGTGTAACATATGTTGCATTCCCTCAAATTTGCATTGGTGGGAAATGCGCAAAACCTAGTACTGTTGCACATGGTCCATTCATTTGTTCATTTGCTTCTCTTTTCCCCTAAACTTTATGTGTGGCCTCAGAACAACCTCTATGAAAACCAAAAACAAAGTTGTGTTTGGCTCTTTGCATCCTGGCCAGTGGGCTACTACATAATCTATAGCACTATGGTTCATATCCATCATTAGACCTAAAGCTTTTCCACTACTATCTATCATCATTAGAAAACAAATGCTACCCAAGCTTAAATTATATGCATAATACCCATATTATGATTATGTAGCCCTCCAACTTACTATGTTCCTTATACGTTTATATGAGGATACAAATATGCTTGCCTACCAGTGTCCCCCACTCGTGACTAATCTCATGTTTAAACCCATAACCCCACTCATAATCTATTTTTGCTTATATTTTTTTCACACTTTTGGACAAAGACACGTGAAATTTGCTTTTGAATTTTATTTGTTATCTAGATCCGAAATTTTAATGTGTTAAACTAAATACCTCAATTACATTAATTCCAACATTCTTAAATATAAATTTTATTTTTCATTCTCTAGGTTCTATATAATCGTTATATAATCGCAATTCACGTACTTTTTTATATTTTATTTCTTTTGGTGTTAAATTTCTATAATCTATGTTGCTGACAGTGGTATTTTGCTTGATTATGATAACTAGTACTTTTTTTTTACCACTTTTTACACGTGTCATGTGCAACTTGTTATTCCATAATTAAAGAACAAATTGATTTTTCTATTTTCGTATATAACACCAAGTTGTTTTGAATTATTACTCTACAATATAAATTTTCTATCGTGACAACTTATTTAGTATCTGTATCGGTATGGGCGACCATTATGCGGGATAAATAGAGTAGTAAACGTCCATCCTCGTATAGAGGTAGTCTAATGTGACTATATCAAATGACAGCTCAGCCGACAAACACTGACAGTAGTAATTAGCAAAAGGCTGTTACAATGAGAAACCTTGATCGATTACAACTAGTCCGTACAGGTTTTGACCTCTATAAATACCAAGGTCCAAAGCCATACATGTATGATTCGATTCCTTAATTAATAGTTTCGATATCCGGATACTGACTTTAGCATCGGAGCGCCTTTTTACAGGAGTCCTCCCTCTCCCATAGGAGCCCCCGGATAGAGACATAACCGACATCTAATTCCCAGACAACAAGAACATAAATAGGATCAAAGACAACAGACCTCCCAACCTATGTAAAAATAATATCATTTTCGATACATGTGTTGAGCATATAATAGAGTGTTACTTTTTTAAAATATATTGTACGTCTTCCCTTCTTCTTATTCTGTATTATAATATTTTGTGAGTTGATTTAACAATATATAATATATTGTATTTCATCCTCCATTTCCCAACTTAAAGTATTTTGTGTCAACTCTTACCCAAAGAGTGTTTCCTTGTATATTTTCCATTCAAACCTCTTCCACTTTAAACTCTCTCCCATTGATTATCATTCTCTCTATCCAACTCTTTAATTGTGGTGGTCTCATATTTAGAATTTACATATAATCTTGAAAATTTGTTTGAGGGGAGTGTCCAATCCGTGTATCTTCTCATAATTTTATTCTTGTTTTAGTACCTGCTTTCCAACAAGCATTTTCATTGAACCAACTTCTTCCCTCATCCTACCAATAAACCTTTGTCATATTTTCCCACTCACATAAGTAGTACATACAGTGTCCTTCCTTTCCTTTGAACTTCTCTATGTTTCATATTTAGGCTTACATCATTTCATTAGTCTTGGCTTTTTGTTAGCTAAGGACAATATTAAATAACTTTAAATTTGTTATCCCTGTTTCATCCTCTTCTCTTTGTTTACACACATTTTCCCGTTTGATCTTTGCTATATTCCTACCCTCACTTTCTCTGTCCCATAGTTTACATCGTTCTAATTTCATTTTCTATATGACATTTAAAAAAAATAATAGGTAGATAGCAGACTCTAATCACATGTTTTATTAACCATATTTTAATAGCAAAAGATAAAATATCTTCATTTTCATCTTGTTAATCTTTTTATATTTTCTTTACTACAACTTGTCATAAATTATATTTCCTTGGATTCCCCCTCCCCAACATCCCAAAATGTAATCCTCATGGCACTACATTTAAAATTACAGAAAATCTTTCATAGTGTGTTGTCTTTTTTCGTTTTATAAAAGTTCACCTTGAACCTGAAAGTAAACTCTCACAGCACCTAAGTACACTTTCTACTATCTAGACTTTTGTATTTTTGCATCACATAAAAAAATGTATTATCACCAAATATAGAGCACAATCTCTTTTATCCCCACTTTTAGCCCATCTAATATATAGTTATCTTACAATTTCTAATAACACAAAGTCATTTTTAAAATCAATAATGATGTTAATGCATCACCCTCTTTAAAGTCTTTTGATGACTTAAACTATTAAAATTATTGAGAAGACAACAATCATTTCTGTTATAGATATTTTTTTATAATAATAATAATAATAATAAATAAATAAATGATAATATTTTAATTGTTCTTTTGTCTTAAAATATATTGTTTTTTTATAAAATGTTGTTATTTTTTTGTCATTAAAAGTAATTTAAAACGTGTTTATGAATCATAAAAGTGAAAAATTGTGTATTGAAATATAAAAGGTAAAAAGAATGCATCAAATGTACATAAAAAATAAAATTAAAAATATTGTAATTTTAGAAATTAGAATGAAAGCGTAAATCTAACTATATTATTGAAGCATTTTTTTTTCTGCTCCAGAGTGTGTGTATATATTATATGCAACCCTTTATAAACAACATAGGGATGCATACAACCATCCTTTAACAAGCACGTTGTTTAAAAAGTTGGTATAGCAATGATAGTGAAAAAGAGAAAGAAAGATGGCTATCAAGTTGCTTTATAAAACGCACTTAATTAATCTATCATATAATGGGCATCACGATGAAGTAGCGGAAACCAAGGATTTCTGTTTTCACGGATGCAGAAAATTATGAATGAAAATGAAGATGACCAACATGCTCATTACACTTTACCCAATGAAAATGGATAAGATGCTCCAGGGAATCTATGGTTTTGTTTTGAAGAAACTACGAACGTGACACCATGCCGCGTGGTAGTTTTTTAAACATATATAATCAACGTGTTAGTGACAATTATAGTAATGTAACAAGGGCAAAATATAGTCGTTCGTTAAAATGATATATATAATACAAACACAATTTTTTAAATATTTTCAATTATTAAGTATTCTCGCCAGTTATTTCCCACCTTTATATATTTTGCTTCATCACATTATTATACCTTGATGCAACTCACATAACTAAGTCCAAATAATTAATTTTTTATGGCGACAATTAAATGAACGAGGCGATTAAAAAATAAAGCACAAGTTAACAACTTAATTAAAAAATTGGAATCTAATTGCCAAATAGTGAAGAGTTATGAAATAGTTTAAACATATAATCAAATGAAGTATACGGTAATTTTGTAATATTTTTTTTAAAACAAATTATAGTTATTTCTATTTCATTATTTTACTAATTTCTATTTTTTATTATTCTCCTTATAAATGTTTATGGAAAAATATTCTTTCCAACAAATCCTTTATTTTCACGGTTGAATAATGACAAAAGACTATTTGAATGTAGGTAATCTTATCCTAAACATAGCTTTGAGAGGAACTAAAATACATGTCTCCGTCCATAATTGTTTGTATTCATTTTTTATAAAACTTAAATACAGGACAATACTTTAAAAACTATATTAATACAAAATGTTAAAAAAATTATTAAACTAACTAAACATCATTACAATCTATGAATTATTATACTAGTTTTGCAGTGTGAAGTGGAGGACTGAGGTATTGGTGATAAAGATGGGTTAAGATGTTGGGTACAATGAACAAGGGGACTAAGATGCTATTAAATATGGCCCTATGATCAATAATGTCGTCTACTTTGTTTTCTATTTTACAAAAGCATTGATGTGAAACAAAATATATGCAAGTGGCTCCACTTGCCTTTAGAAGAATATTAATTAATTGTAAGGCGGAAAGCGAAACTGCACATGCCATAATTGGTAGCTTATTCAAAGTTATATGGGGTCATATTTTCAACTTAATCTTAAAATTATCTATCTATGCAATTAAAAAAAGTTCGCAATATAATTAAATTAATGGAAAAGCATTAATCAGATAATTTGAATCCTTGGATTAATCTCCTCTGCGGAATAGTATTATTAAATGGAGTACTGTTAATAACAAATGCCTTCTGGAATCCAGCTTGAGTAAAAAGACAAAGGAACTGGTCACATTATTGACTCTTCCTTCTGAGAAAAAGAACTTCCATCAATGGTTATCAAATGGGAAATAACCTCTATCAATTTGAATGACTTAGCTTTTAAACCGGGAGTAAGTTATTATCATATTTTTATTTTTCTATTTAGTATTAAAATTACTGGTTATTTTCGATTTAACTCCTGATTAATTAAATATTTTTCTGTCTCAAATTTAAGGGATTAGTAGAATGGAAGAAGGGAGGAACAAAGGGTTTTGCTGGATTTAAATAATGTATTATTTTGGAATGCATTTTTCTAATCGTGATGTTCAGTAAAAAAAGTGGAGTGTTTTTGTATTAGAGAAGATACAGGACCATTTCTTCAACTTCTGTTAATAAGTGTTTTTCCTTAAAAGAAATAGATGACATGACAGCTATTTATAATTTTTTAGTAAAGAAAAAACTTTTCCAAAAGAGTTATTTTTTATTATTAAATATGTCCTCGTGCAAGAAATTTTGGGCTATATAAAGGACCAGGGAGCAAGCTATAGGATGTGCAACAGGCAGTGATACTCCTAAGCATGGCTACCCAACAATCTCTGTTAGAGAAGCCTAAAAAACCAGTTTCCAAAACTATCTTATTCCTTTCTGTAGTTGCAGTTCTAAGCTCATCAGCTTTTATTGCTTCTTATCTCATCAAACCATCACTTGTCTTCAACAACTCCTCCCTTCACCAGGTCTGTGATCATGCACTTGATACTAAATCCTGCTTAACCCATGTCTCAGAAGTAACCCAAACTCACATGTTCACCCCAACAGAAGACCACAAATTCACTTTGCTCAAATCATTCCTGATAAAATACACCTCACACATTGAGAAAGTCATGGGCACAACCAATGCTGTGAAACTCAGGGTCAACAACCGAAGAGAAGAAGCAGCTTTGAAAGATTGTGCAGAGCTGATGGACTTGTCCTTGGACAGAGTTTGGAACTCGATGTTAGCCCTAACAAAAAAAACCACTGTGTCGCAACAAGATGCGCACACATGGCTAAGTAGCGTTCTCACTAACCATGCAACTTGTTTGGATGGGTTAGAGGGCACAGCTCGGAGTGTTATGGAGGGTGAACTTGAGGACTTGAAATCTAGGGCAAGAACCTCTCTAGCCATTCTTGTTGCCACTGTTCCGCCTCCAAAGGTTGAACAGACAATTGAGGAACCCCTAAATGGGGACTTTCCCTCATGGGTGAGCACCAAGGATAGGAGGCTTTTGGAGTCCAGCGTTAAGGACATCAAGGTCAACGTTGTGGTGGCCAAGGACGGAAGTGGCAAGTTTAAGACTATCACTGAGGCTGTGGCTTCTGCACCAGACAATGGTAAGACAAGGTACGTTATTTATGTGAAAAAGGGAACATATAAAGAACATGTTGAAATTGGTAAGAAGAAGAAAAACATCATGCTCGTGGGTGACGGCATGGATGCTACTATAATCACCGGAAACTTGAATTTCATCGACGGAACAACCACCTTTAACAGCGCCACAGTTGGTACGTGTCTTCCCCATAAATAAAGTTATCATTTTGATTGAATGTTTAAATAGGATTGTGTATATCATTGTTGTTTTCTAAATAGGAAAATTTTGGGTATGACATTTTGAACTTTTGAGCACTTTGCAGCTGCTGTGGGTGATGGGTTTATAGGTCAAGACATATGGTTTCAAAACACCGCCGGACCGGAGAAACACCAAGCGGTGGCTCTGCGGGTAGGCGCCGACCAATCCGTCATAAACCGATGTCGTATCGATGCCTTCCAAGACACTCTCTACACACACTCCAACAGGCAGTTCTACAGAGACTCTTTTATCACTGGCACCATTGACTTCGTTTTCGGAAATGCCGCTGTGGTGTTCCAAAAGTGCAACTTGGTGGCCCGAAAGCCCATGAATAACCAAAAGAACATGGTGACGGCTCAAGGAAGAGAAGATCCAAACCAAAACACAGGAACTTCGATTCAACAATGTAACATATCACCCAGCTCAGATCTCAAGCCCGTTGTGGGTTCCATCAAAACTTATCTGGGTCGACCTTGGAAGAAGTACTCGAGAACTGTGGTGATGCAGTCGACAATAGAGAACCATGTTGACCCAGCTGGATGGGCAGAGTGGGATGACAAAAGTAAGGACTTTTTGGAAACGTTGTATTATGGAGAGTATATGAACAGTGGAGCAGGTGCTGGAACCGGCAAGAGAGTGACTTGGCGTGGTTACCATATCATCAAAAGTGCAGCAGAGGCCAGCAAGTTCACAGTGACACAACTCATCCAAGGAAATGTTTGGTTGAAGAACACCGGGGTCAACTTCATTGAAGGCCTCTAAATGCTTCCCTCTGTCTCCTGTGTGTGCTTTTTTCAGAGGAAATATAATAAAAAGATCTTTATGAGGTTTAGACTTTTTAGTTGGCATCAAGTTTCCATCGTCTTTAACAAGGTTTCCACTACTGACGCGTTGTTTGAAAATGTAATAAAGAAACTGTTGAAATGAAAAAAGAAAAAAAAGTATTAATGCACCTCAAGTAATTTTCATCAGACTAGCTTGCATTTGTTTCACTAAAAATTTTGGCATTGTTTGAGAACAAGAAGAATCTTCAACACTTGACATAAAATGTCATCACATCTACATAAACACCTTATTCTTAACTAAACAGGTTGCTATATACTGAAAAATGTTTTATTTCAAACTATTCCCTTAATGTATGTGAAGATAATTATATTTTCATCTTAAACTCCTACAATTTAAATGTAAAAGATAATATATATATATATATATATATATATATATATATAGTATTAATTATGACGTTCAAATAAATTTAATATCATGCAAAAGATAATCTTTTATAGAAGGTTGGATAACTGTAAATTGTATATAACATACATATCAATGATATTAAGTCTGCAGTTTGAAGAGTCTTTGGAATATAACTTTTTATTATTAGAAATTGTAAAATTAAGAGTGTGATAATGTAAGTTACAAGATTTATTAAAATGTATTATTTAAAAAAAATGTCTTATAAAAAGAAAAATGCTGAAAAAAAAGAGTTTTGTAAGAAAGTGTGTTGTGAGTATCCTCTATAACTCTTTAATAGTTAATGGATAAGTAATTTAAAATTCTATAAAAGTATTATGTAATGTAACTCTAAAGAGTTCATAAGTATTAAGTAAAATGAGATAGGTTGAAGTGTATACCACTACATCCTACTTTATTAGCTTCTAAATCATTATATTTAAATATGATGATAATAAAGTAACGGGCGAAGGTGCGGTGCAATGAATAAGTGGATAAACTAATGTACAATTCTAATTATGACTCGTGCAAATAATAGAAAACGACATATATACACGGGACTTCACTTGCCATACATTTCTTATAAAAATAATAATTGTAAGGCGGAAGATCCAACTGCACATCATGTTTAAATAAATTAATATAAACATGTTTAAATAAAACAATCATTTGGAGAGTTTTTTTTTTTTTTTTTTTTTTGGAAAGGGAAAAAATTTTTTGAAAATTTTTAAGGTTTTAAGGAAAACGAGTTTTGGTTGGGTACAAAAAAAAAATAAAATTAAA
>Ga0099824_1005792_pt1 | contig 17258 bp, 18 predicted proteins | sample SiratrowhiteBW_FD_76837 | JGI IMG/M metagenome (GOLD analysis project Ga0099824, IMG submission 76837) | Root nodule microbial communities of legume samples collected from California, USA - Siratro white BW | ecosystem: Host-associated > Plants > Roots > Nodule | place: USA: California... | reverse complement strand
TCAAGTCAAATTTTATGTGATTGAATCTTACATATTAAATCATTGTTTAATATTACATGACCAAGATAGTTTGTAGAAAAATGCTAGTCTTTTTCAACATTGAAAGTGTAAAAGTAATCGAATAAGGGGGATATGTAACGTATTGATAGTTTAACCACTAACATCATTATCACTTATTTAATATTTATTTGAGTTTGTTAAAAAGAAAAATTGAGGTTCTATCATCCATCATCATCTGACCAAGTTAGGGAAACAATTTTCTACTATTTGTTTTACATTAATCCAGAAGCATCTCATACTAAAAGTCATAAGACTAATAAAAATATACATATTAATTAAGAATCAACTCCTCTATTCACCAATCATATTATTTAGTTATTAAATTAATATCCAACCCCTCCTTTTCCTTTTGTCCAAAAAAATTGCCCTTTTAATTGTTGAAAAAATGCCTCTTTTATTACATTCCATTATTTCAGATTGTATTTAATTTCAATTTTATTTGGTAATCCTTCTATAGTGCCATCTACTTTTAAAGCTTTTAAAGTTTATAAATGGCCATGTATTAAAACATATATGAAACTTACAAGAACAAAAATAGATGATAATTCAATATAGAAAAATCAAGTTGAATTTAGAATGATAGTTTTGATGCATTTAAAAAATAGATATGACATGTTTTAGGGATAAGATTTGAATTAGATAAGGTGTGCATTGTTTATGTAGACCTCTTGATGTACACAAACCTTTTCATCCTTGAATTAGAATATTTTAGGACAAAATGTGATGGAATTAGAAACAAAGAAAGTTGTGATGGAAAAGGTTTTTTTCTTTTTAACTAAAAACACCCCTTTACACAACAAGTATTAGAAAACAAGTAGAAGCAACTCATGGACAGAACACGAATTGCTCCAAGACCCAACAATTTTTGAGTAGTCACAGTCTCTTCAAATTGATTTAACACAAGTAAAGGAGTCAGCAAGAATTGTACATTTGCATTTTGATTTGCACATGTGCTCTCTCACATCACAAAGAACAAATCTAGGTTCAATAATAACAATAATTTCTCCCTCATACCTATATCACTATATCCCACACACCCTTGCTAAGGCTAGTGTCCCCAAGCAACAAGTAATCATCATTCATTCAAAATCACGAGTAAACATATTCCACCACACCTTTTCTTTTTTTTCCTTTTATTTTTTTTCTCGAGAAACTAACACCCCCTTATTAGCATGGATTTACATGCATGCATTAAATTATACATTAAAAAAATAAACTATAAAATTGATTGAGAAAATTGATAAAACTAGTTAACAATCAATATATTTGTAAAAAAAGATATTAATAAATCACAATTTTGTTTTATTTATTTAAATATAAAATATTTATTATTATTATTTTATACACTTGGTAATTATTGATGTGTATTATTAAAATAAAAATTTTAATATGAAAATTTATATTTATTTAAATTTTTGTATACTTTTTAAATGTTGAAAATCTTTAAACTTGCATTTTATTTTTATTTTTTGATATTATAAATTTATATGTTTAATATTACTTTGAGTGCTTTAATTACTATCAATAACTAGTATGAATTTTAAAATACGGATTAAAACGATTTAACCTATATTAATTCAATCTAAAATTTTAATCAGAAGAATCTGCGAACCTAATTTGATCCAAACTATTTGAAATAAAACTGATTGACTTGTCATATTATTAGTATAATATATACAAAGTGGAATAAAATATATACAAAGAAACCAAATTCCAGTAGAATTTCAAATGCTGAAACCCTAAAACAAAGGTGAGAATTTGACTTCTCATAAACTCAATTCCTATTATGAAGAGTGATAGGCACTCTTTAGAAAAATAAAATTTCGTAATCCAGGTTGAGAATTTGTTTTTAAAATATATACAAATATACACAAAGATGAATGATATTAGTATATATAACTATGATGTCATGTTGGATAGAATATTATTTATTTATATTACTAATAGTAATTATATAAAAGGTAACTTTCAAAAGAAATAAACATATACCGAATTGAAATAACCTAGAATGTAACCCAGATTCAGACAATTTATTTTAAAAAATGTATTATTTACAAAAAACAAATCCACATGATTGATTAGTAGAAAGAGAGGGTGATAAACATCTCTAATTATTATTATAACAGTCTCAAAAATTGAAAGAAAGAGAGCATTCTCTGATCCTTCTACTCCACCGCTATGATTGCTGTATTATTCCAAACCGGTTTGTTTCTGATGCCTTATCCAATCAAAACATAAATCCTCTCTCTTTCTATCTACTGCGGTGGTCTGTACGGTCCCTATCATGGACTTCGACTGATGTGATCAACGCAGTGATGTAACCAATTACGTGGACCTGTTCCAAGGAGTACGGTGCACCGTAACGCACCGAATCATCAAAGGACTCAAAAGGCAAAAAAAAAAAAAAACACAAAGAAGAAGAAATCATGTTAACATCTTTATGCATCCGTAACTCCCAATTAATATCGCCATTTATTACTACTTCCCATTCATGCAAAAACCAACCAAAAGCAACTCTCATACATTTTCTCCCTGTCATTGTCAATATCATTTCTCTTTTTTGTTTTTTTATTCTTTTTCCATTTATTAATTTCCTAATCATTTCATTAAATATTTCGCTATTTATTATTTGCTTTCAAGTTTACTCAATCCATATCTTCTCAAATACTTTTTATTTATTTTTAAAAAAATACCATATTCATTAATGTTTCACTTTTGAATAAAGTACACTTTTATTCGTAAGTTTTAGTGATCAATATTAAAGAAATTTGAATTGAAATTAGGACAAATAATAGATTAATTCCATCCTTTAATTATCTTTAAATAATGCAAAGTCCTACCATTTATTTAGTTGCTAAATTTGATGCTTATTGTTTGGAAAATATAATTTGAATTTTTGATATTTATCAAATACCATTGACTAATTTAGTTCTTTTTAATCGCATGATATTAATTTAACTGTCAGATATTAAGTTAGTTACATTACGTGTGTCAAAGTTAAAGTGGTAAATTAATTAACAATTTTTAAAATAAGAATATTTTTATAATGTAAAATTTTTTAACCATGTTATTGAAAATAAATGCTAGATTTTATTGTCTTTGGTATTTCCTCTTTTCAAATTTTAATATTCTCATACTAATTCTTCTATAGGATGTTTTACCAAAAACACATATTTTAATTTAATTCTTATTTTGTACAATGAAAAGAAAATTACCTTCTTATTATACCATTGATAATTTGTTGTAAAACAAAATATATAAATATTTTAATGTAAAATAAGAAATATGTTATAATATTGTATTATATTTTAGTGAAATATAAATTATTAATTTATTTTCATCAAAATATTAATCCTTAATTAAACAGAGGAGATAGAAATTCACTCTATTGAAAATTAACATAAATAAAGGTATTAAAAATATTATACTTAATTAATGATGATAGTGTATGGTCAAGAAAAATTAATGACATCGTTAATTAGAATCACTTTTTGACTGTAGCACTCGGAAACATGTTAAAAAAGGCGCGATTGTGAGAGACGCGCGGAGTAGGTTGGTGTCAAGTCTAGATTTGATCTTATCTACATAGTTATCTTAGACCTAGGCATGGCATTTTCGTAGTTTTTCCCGAAAGCAGGTGCCTTTAATCCGACAGTCGTTTTCGATTTGTCCATGCCGTTTTCTCTCTCTTTCTCTTTCTCTTTCTCAGAAACTCTTTTTTTTTTTTAGCAGAGGGGGTGTGAGACTTTAGCAGAGGGTGAGCCTCACTTGGAAAGCAGTGACAAAGACTGATGCATGTTCACGCACTCAACGGTCAAGATTCTCTCAATATCCCATCATCAAAATCGACGCCTGCGCTTTCGCTGATTTCATTCGAAACTCCCCAACCAACCATCCTTCCTGGTTGAGTTAAGGTAGGATAAGGTAACCATGGTTAAATAAATCTGCACTCAACTCAACCAATTGGGTTACTTCCTTCCTTTCACTTCGGTACCACCACCACCTCCTTCTTCTCTTCTTTCTCCTTCTTCTCCTCTTCTTCTTACCCCTCTCTTGAGTTTTTGTTTTAACACACAACATGTGAGTGAGTAACACCAAGGGTTTGAGTCTTTCTCTCATTTTAAGCTCTAAACTCATTCACCTCTTGGGTGGTTTGGTCTATGGTGTAAATTTTAGATTTGTGTCAAACTTGGATTTTCTCAGATCTATCCTACTTCTCTTTTTATCCTTTTATCCTGTTTTGAAATCCATCATCACCTTTTGATTTGCAAGATCATAATTTTTCTGTTTTTGGTTTCTTCTCTTCCACCTCATTGTTCATTTTTTTTCTCTGGTTGTTTTTTCCTTGAGAAAGATTGAGTTTTTTTGGCTACCCTCCAAGCAGATCCAAGTTGGGAAGTATAAAATTTTCGTTTTTTATCAGTATCCTCTTTTTAGACTCCCCTGATGTTCTAGATTTGAAGATTTATTTTGTCACTCTCTCGTTTCAGCCTAGATCTGTTCCCACTTTTCCTGGCTTTAGATCTTGGTTTTCTCCATGATGTGGTAGTACTTGAAATTTGAGACCTTACCTTTCTGGGGTTGTTTCGTTTTTCCTATTCTCCTACGGAGTATGAAAGTTTTCCTGGAAAGTTGGGGAGTTTGGATCACTGAGTAAGAGAAAGAAAAGTGTAAAATAAATGATGAATTATTTCCCTGACGAGGTAATAGAGCACATCTTTGATTATGTGGTGTCACACCGTGACCGGAACGCTTTGTCTTTGGTGTGTAAAAGTTGGTACAGGATAGAGAGGTGTACGAGACAGAGAGTGTTCATAGGGAACTGTTACTCTATCAGTCCGGAGAGGTTGATCCAAAGGTTTCCTGGTCTCAAGTCTTTGACTTTGAAGGGAAAGCCTCATTTTGCCGACTTCAGTTTGGTTCCTTACGGTTGGGGTGGCTTTGTGTATCCATGGATTGAGGCTCTGGCCAAGAGCAGAGTTGGGTTGGAGGAGCTTAGGCTCAAGAGGATGGTGGTCTCGGATGAGAGCCTGGAGCTACTTTCTCGTTCTTTCACAAACTTCAAATCTTTGGTTCTTGTTAGCTGTGAAGGGTTCACCACCGATGGCCTTGCTGCAATAGCTGCAAATTGCAGGTGAGAATGAGTTGTGTGTTTGAGAGTAAGCTTTTGTTGCACAAGTTTTGTTGCTGGTTTGTTTTTCTTTGTATTTATATGGTTCATGGGGAGGGGGGCGGGGTGGTTTGGAACAATTTTGGTGACTTCCTACTGCTTTTTGTGTTTTGGAGAATAGGTTGCTCAAGGTATGTTCTGATTAGTTTGGTCTTTGTCTTCTTGTGCTGTCAAAGTTTCAAGTTGTTTTCGACATTTTTAAGGTGACTACTGGCTTGTATTCTTTGTGGGTACCAGTTTGAAAAAAAAAGGAGTTTATTTAGTTGAGCAGAAGTTGTTGAGTGAATGACTCTGAACTTGCTTTTGGTACATGTCAAGCGTTGCAGAAAAGCTAGTACCCAAGACGATCTTGGGAGCTTGACTGATCTGTTCTTACTAAAAGTTTGTTGGCTGTTTGTGAATTGCACATGATTAGGAGTTTTTTTCTCCGAACATGGTCCTCTAAAATAATATCCGTTTTGCATGTGGTATGCGGGGGGTTGAGGATGAATCATGTTGATTTTGAATTGTGTTTTTGACTCCCAATGTTGCTGGTGTTTCCTTTGATTTGAAATGTAGGTATCTTAGGGAGCTGGATCTGCAAGAAAATGAAGTTGAAGAACACAAAGGGCAGTGGCTAAGTTGCTTTCCTGATAGCTGTACATCGCTTGTCTCCCTCAATTTCGCTTGCCTTAAAGGAGAGGTTAGTTTGGGAGCTCTGGAGAGACTTGTGGCCAGGTCTCCTAACCTGAAGAGTTTGAAGGTGAATCGTTCGGTTCCCCTTGATGCCCTGCAAAGGATTCTGACACGAGCACCTCAACTAGCGGATTTGGGAATTGGATCATTTGTCCATGATCCGGATTCAGAGGCATACATAAAGCTCAAGAACACCATTCTCAAGTGCAAGTCCATAACCAGTTTGTCAGGGCTTTTGGAAGTTGCTCCTCACTGTCTTGCAGCGATATTTCCTATCTGCCCCAATTTAACATCCTTAAACTTGAGCTATGCAGCAGGCATTCCGGGCAGTGATCTGATAAAACTAATTCGCCACTGTGTGAAGCTTCAGCGCTTATGGGTAAATAAATCAAGTTCAGAACATTCTCATTTGATTTGTTGATTCTTCATTTGATGAATATGACAAATTCCTGGCTTTATGCAGATAATGGATTGCATTGGAGACAAAGGACTTGGTGTTGTAGGGAAGACATGCAGAGATTTGCAGGAACTGAGGGTGTTTCCATGTGGGCCCTTTGGAAATCCAGCAGCTGTGACAGAAGTAGGACTTGTTGCAATATCAATGGGGTGCCCCAAGCTTCACTCTTTACTCTACTTCTGCCACCAGATGACAAATGCTGCACTGATCACAGTGGCTAAGAACTGCCCCAACTTTATCCGGTTCAGGTTGTGCATCCTTGATGCAACAAAACCTGACCCTGATACAATGCAGCCACTGGACGAAGGTTTTGGTGCAATTGTGCAGTCTTGCAGGGGACTGAGGCGGCTATCACTCTCAGGGAAATTGACTGACCAGGTTTTCCTTTACATTGGAATGTATGCTGAGAAGCTCGAAATGCTGTCTATTGCATTTGCTGGGGATAGTGACAAGGGGATGCTGTATGTGTTGAATGGATGCAAGAAAATGAGGAAGCTTGAGATAAGAGATTGCCCTTTTGGTGACATGGCACTTCTGACGGACGTAGGGAAGTATGAAACAATGCGATCCCTTTGGATGTCGTCCTGCGAAGTGAGTGTGGGAGCCTGCAAGTTGCTGGCCAAGAAGATGCCAAGGTTGAATGTGGAGATCTTCAATGAAAATGAGCAAGAAGATTATTGTAGCCTGGAAGATGGGCAGAGGGTAGAGAAGATGTACTTGTATCGGACATTGGCTGGGAAAAGGAAAGATGCTCCAGAATTTGTATGGACTCTCTAGCTGCATTTTAGGTCATTTCATTTCTTGTTATTCACATGTTTGTACTTCTTTCTAGGCTGACTCATTAATGCAATTTTAGCCGGGTGTAGTGTTTTCTCACTTGCATTTCCTACTTTTATACGTATGTTAGCTTTGCCTCCTTTATTATTTTCCCATCATGCCACTTTTTTATCACCTATTTTACTTCTAATCTACTTGTTCAATGCTAGAGTTTGCAAATAATGACGCCACTTATTACTTTATCTTAAAACTGAATTTGTACTATACTGTGAAATTTAAGCTGACATACTTTTTAACCACCACTCAAGCTTCTTCAAAAGATCAAATTTTATTTGAAGTTTATACTTTTGACTTGTAATCCTTTCTCAGGTCACAATACATGTGTTAGCTACAGAACATCTCTTTTCCTAACAGAATATAAGAACCTTAAGCAGAATATAATAAAGATCTTAAGCTCCATTCTAGCTTCTTCTGCTAAACAGTGTTTTAAAAATCAAACTGGATTGACTGGTTTAACTTTGAATCAGTCTTTTCCTTGATCTACCTATATGCAAAAACTGATTCAGAAACCAACTTCAGAATCTTTAAACAGTTTTCTCTGTTAAAACTCCGGTTCAAGGTTCTAATGTTGAAAAATGCTTGATTTTTGCCTGTTTCAAATTCAGCTTCCTGTGTTGAAAGTGGTCTCAATCAACCATCTGTCCATTACAATATACCTTTTAAACATATACTTCATTTAAAGTTGTTTAAACAAGTTACTTAACATTGTGTGCAATGCTGTATAGATTTAAACACTATACAAAAATTCACTTCAATATTAAGTGAAATTTGACATAATTCCAGTCGTCTCACAACTGACTTAATATTAAAATTTAAAACACTTTTTCATTAATTTTTCTCGTTCATGATTTTTTGTCTTGAATAAGCAATTGTTTCAAACATAAAATTTGTTGAATAATGGTTTTTAACTTTAACAAACTTTTAACTATCTCCGTTACTGTTAGAGATAAATTTATAAATAACAAAAATTGGAATTGTTATAATTTTAAGATATTTTCTTTGAAAATTCATCAACTAGTTAACTAATTTCTACTTACATTGTTTAAGTTTCAGAAAATTATAAATAAAAGACGTATTTTGACAAGTTATTTTGTTTAACTTTTAAGACTGAAAATGAAAAAGAAAATTTGAAACTATAGATTATACGCTCAATGTTAAAGATTTCAATGTTAAAGATTGTATTGTATCATTCAATCGCAAAATATTAATACTTATCATGATTTTCGGGTCGTTGAGAATATAACTTATACAAGGATAGTACATAGAAACTGATGAAATTCATAAACATTTTATAAATATTAAAACTACAGAACATTCTAGAGGGATAAAAATATCTGTGAACCGATTAACGGTAGATTAATTTTTACTTCCGATTTATTGGTACCAAAAACGAAAGAATGAGTGGTGTTTTGACACAGGTAGCAAGGAACAACCATAATATTAGTTTTGATATTCCACGTAAAAATATTGTTCTTTACAGTTTCCAATATACATTAAGCACTCACACATACAAAGAAATTCACAATGATCACGTCAGAAAATCTATGAAGAACCCAGAAATGAGTGAGGGAGAAGGTGAAGACCCAAGAGTTACAAGAATGAGTAATACTTGCCAGATCCCGCACATATCAAGTAAGACATCAGAGCAGCATTTGTCCAGAGAGCTATAACCGGCCAAGTACACCAAACTGCTGATACAACTTTTGATATGATCATCAGAAAAAGCAATCCTCTAGCAAACAACAGCAGCAAAACGCTGTCAAGCTGCACATGTAGAACAACAAAGGAATCTTAGTCTTTAGAACCAAAAAGCCTTTTAAAAAAGGACATAACAAGGAAAGTAGAAAAGGATTCAACACCATTTTTTAGTTCAAAAAGTTCATTTCCCAAGCTGAAAGATAACAATTGTATACAATTTCCCTTGGTTTAAAGATATCTTAGAAAAGCAAATGATATTTCTGATATTATGGAAAGCTTGTAGTCATATCAAATATTTCTCTCTAGTCCCTAGTCCTAGACCTTAGATGAAAGTTTGTTATACAAAAGCTGGCCTTTGGATTATAAAAAAAAAAAAATAACTTTTGGCTTCGGATTAATAAATTTGGTAAATGCTCAATTATAAAGCTTTATTGAATAAAAAGAAGTATGAGACTTGCATTCAAAAGAAAAAAGAGGTTAAGCTCACCAACAAAATGCAACTTCTAAGAAAAGTTTGACCTTAGACCATGTTTTAATCTAATTGTTCAGGGTCAGTGTAATATGAAATTAATGAAGTGATGCAACAACTGGGAGCTGACTTCAATGATTAAAGAGAAATTGACTCTAGTCATTCTATTTGTTGTCATTTTTCCTCCAGAAATTCAATAATTACTTGATATAATTCTAGACCTACAGATTTGACTCCAGGTTAACCATTCTGACCAACAGGTGTAGCCAAAAGAGAGAACATGGTTGTCCAAAGGGTTTTGTTTTACATTTCCAGAAGAATACTTTCGGTCTCAAGTAATAACCAGTTTTAAAGAACTTTCATTATTAACACAACAAAGATTTGTCACATGCAGACCTCTAAAAAGTTATTCGATGGTGATGGGAAGTGCATGATACATGAACATCTACGAATTCCATGGGCAAGTACGGTACATGTGTGATTGTTTCCAACTAATGAGTTTTACGATGATTTATGTCAGATCACAAAACCAATTGGAACAAATATAAAAGCCTCATGGCAAGAATGGATATAGAAGATATGAGACTTCCCAACAATGTATACATACATTTGTCTTATTTCCCATATTTAGATAAAGAAATGAGTAACTCAGAACATACTAGAAACCGTTTCAAGTGATCAAGGAGGTTGCTTTTCTTACTGATGCAGACTCCATTTAACGTATATTATTAGAAACTCAGAGAGAGAGTGGAACTAGGATGCAGGAAACGAGAGAACAACGAAAAGGGACATGGTTATTGAATATCGTAACATAAAGGAAGGGGAAAAGCTTCGTACAAAGGTTTACCTTTACGCACTTACAAGTTAAACTGAGCAATTCGCTCGGTGATCTGTTCAAACCACACAAAAGAACACGGCCCCTACATTTTCTGTGATTAACTTTACTCCTCTAACAACCAACAGACACTGGTGTATCTCCTAGTGTACCTTCACTCTCTCTATATTACTCCCATTAGCCTGCTGAGTGTTGTTCCTTCACATTCTACATAGTTTTGAGCCACTCATATCTATGATTAGCACGCCAATGTTAGACATAGCTTGCATCAAATAGAAATAATTGTGAAGTGACTGTTAGTGTGCATAGCAAGACTATAAGTTTTAATGTGACTATATTTCATTTGGGTTCAACCTAAACATTAGCCTAAAGTGGTGTTTGGAACAAGGAATCAGTCATCTTTCATTCCCAACTAAATTACTTTCCTGAGCATGAGATTTCTAGGAACGGTATTCCGGGAAAAATTATAAAATGTGTTTGTGTTAGACCTATGGTGAATAATAATAAGCGGGTTTTGAAAGTATATTATAAGAAGAGAAAGTCAAGCCAATAGGTGGAGTAGTCTATATAAGGGCCAAATTTATGTGTTAGTGGGCAAACCTTTTTAAGAGTTAATAATTGTGTGATCGGAGTTTTACTTTTGTGAAAAAAAGGCTATTTTGTCCTTGGTATATTCTGGAGAATATTAATAAAATTCTTCTCAGTTTTTTTAGTGGTTTTCGGATGTGTTTTTTGCTAAATTCATTGTTAGAGTTCAAACAATTTGGTTTGACATACCGGATCCTAAACTCGGAGTGGAAATGAAAAATCGAGTGAACACTTTGGAGAAACTAACTAGCGAACATGGGCATGTATTGGAGGAAGTGAGGGCTGAAATCACGGCCCTCAAAAAGAAAATTACGTGTAGAATAAAGAACTACTGCGTGATCTCAAGAAAAGCGAAAAGTCCTCATTGGGAAAATTCTGTCAATAACGAGGTAAAAAAAGGAGGAAATATCAGTGTAAGATGAGAAATCAGAGGAACCACAAACGAAGGAGTGGGTGAAAAGAGTGGAATTACCCAATTTTGAAGGGTTGGACCCATAGCGATGGCTGACATGGGTGGAAAAGTTTTATGAAATGCGGAATGTAGTGGAAAAAGAAAGATTCAATTTGACTTTGATTAGCATGGAGGGTAATCCCAGTCATTGGTTCAAATTTTGGAGACAAAATTCCAAGAATCTATCAGTGGAGTGATTTTTCGAGAGTCTTGATAAGAACATTTGAAGGAAAGGAGAGAAATTTTGTATACGAAAGACTGACCCGATTAAAACAAGAAGGGAGAGTGGAAGATTATGTGCAGGAGTTTGAGGTATTGGTGGCGCAAGCACCACATCTTCATGAGGAGCAATTATTGGGATATTTCTTGGGAGGATTGTAGATGAAGGTAAGAAATCAGATTCAGCCCCATGATCCAAAAGAATTGTTGAGAGCAATGGAGATTATCGTTGATGTGGAGGAAGCCGTGAATGAAGAATCGAAATTGAGTTATGGACGAAGTGCATATGCAAATGTTAAATGTGTGGCTGGAACTGGGATGTCGGGAAAAGTTGACAGTAACAAGGGATGGAATGGAAAGGCTGAGTCTAGCATGGGCGAGGAAAGATTATAACAGTGACAACCAAGAGACCAGAACCGGAGCTAATAGAGAGGAAGTTTCAAGAAATAGAGACTAGAACTCTTCCTTATTAAGAGTACATAAAAAGAAAAGAGAAGGGAGGTGTTTTCATTGTGGTGGTCCTTATAGTATGGGACATCGGTTCCTGAGAAGAATTTGAAGGTAATAATTATGGGGGAAGAGGACTATGGGTTGGAATTAGAAGAACCAAGAATGACGGAGATGGGAAAGAAATCATTATTGAAGGAGGATGGATGGTTGGAACCTAAGTGTCAAGGTATGGAATTGTACTTTGTTCTCAGCCGGAGGCATGAAACAACTAAATACAATGAAACTACAAGGGAGTAAGAGGTATCGGTGCGGGTGTTAATTCATAGTGGAGCCTGCCATAATTTCATTTTCGTAGGGCCAGTGAAGAAGTTGGGAGTGTTAGTGGAGAGCACACCATCATAGAGTGTGAAACTGGCGGATGGTCACAGGAAGGGAGCTAGCAGGTGTTGTAGAAATTTGGGGCTAGAGTTGGGGAATTATATGGTAAAAGAAACTTGCTATCTGTTTGAATTGGGAGGTGTGGATGTAATTTTGGGCGTGTCATGGCTGGCGAAGTTGGAGGAAGTAAAAGCAAATTGAAGAACTTTGACTATGAGCTTTATGAGTCAAGGGGGACTGGTTTCAATTCAAGGGGATCATATCCTGGAAAGAAAGTTGGTGAGTCTTCAAGCACTCAAGAAAGAAAGGGAAATCGTTGTGGCATCTATTTTATAGGAGCTAGGGAAAATGGAAGGTGAAAAGGAGGCTAAGAACGTTGGACGACAGCAAAGGAGGAAGTTGGATGCAGTTTTGAGAGATTTTGAGGGGGTGTTTGAAGAAATGAAAGGGCTGCTTTCTTGTCGTGAAGTGGACCAAAAAATTCCAATCAAACCGGGGATGGAAGAGGTTAATCTTAGGTCTTACAGGTACCCCTATCTGTTATCTGTTAAAGGCTGAGATTGAAAAACAAGTTGAGGAAATGTTGAAGATAGGTATTATAAGGCCTAGTACTAGCCCGCATCCAAGTCCAATTATTTTAGTACAAAAGAAGGATAGGAGTTGGCAGTTCTGTGTGGATTACAGGACATTGAACCGAGCCACGGTACCTGAATTCCCAATTCTAGTGATTGAAGAACTATTATATGAGTTACATGGGTCCAAATATTTTTCTAAGGTGGACTTAATGTCCGAATATCATCAAATTAGAATGCAAAAGGAAGGCATCCACAAAATAGGTTTTCACAACCATTGGGGGCACTATAAATTTTTGGTTATGCCTTTCAGTTTAACCAACGCACCAGTCACTTTTCAGTGTGCAATGAACAGGGTGTTAAAGCCATATTTGAGGAGGTTTGTGTTGGTGTTCTTTGATGATATTTTGGTCCATAGTAGTACATGGAAGGACTATTTAAAACAACTTCAGCAAGTGCTAGGGTGCCTGCCGCAACATGGATTTCGGACAAACTCAAAAAAATGTGAATTTGGGAGGCAGGAGATAGAGTATTTGGGACATGTTATTTTAGGTTAGGGAGTGAGGATGGATCCCAAGAAGATTGATGATATTTTGAATTGGCCTATCCCAATAACTATCAAAGCTTTGAGAGGATTTTTAGACCTTACCGTGTATTATAGACGTTTCATATATAATTGTGGAAGAATAGCCCGACCTTTGACACAGTTGCTGAAGAAGGGAAAGTTTGAGCGGAACAATGATAGTACTCAAGCAATGAAGCAGTTACAGCAAGCCATTACTACGACACTAGTGTTAAGGTTACCTGATTTTGAGTTACCATTTTGTATTAAATGTGATGCTTCAGGAAAAGGTGTAGGAGTTGTGCTGACACAAAACAAGAACCTTATAGCCTATTTCAGTAAGGCGTTGGCAAATACATCTTTAAATAAGTCAATCTATGAGAAGGAATTGATGACATTGGTGTTATCCATCCAACACTGGAGACCCTATCTGTTGAGACGAAGATTTAAGGTGTATACGGACCAAAAGAGTCTGAAATATTTGTTGGAATAGAGGATTACGACTCAAAATCAATAGAATTGGTTGGCCAAATTAATGAGGTGTGATTTTGAAATTGTATACAAAACAGGGGCTTCAAACAAAGTGGTTGATGCCTTGTCCAGAAGGTTAGAAGGGGAGGAAGAAGAGGAAGCAAATTTGGGGGTGATGACGAAACCAGTGTGACAAGAATTCGATTCCATAGAGGAGGAAGTCCAAAATGATGGTGACCTAAAGAAAATTATCCAAGATTTGAAGGAAAATCAGTAATTACACGTTGGAGAATGGAAAATTGCATTATAAGGGAAGGCTGGTGTTATCAGTTGTTTCAAGGTGGATTTCGATTTGGTTAGAGAATTTCATAGCACTCCCATGGGGGGCCATTCGGGAGTTTTTAGAACTATAAAAGGATAGCACAATCTTTTTATTCGATGGAATGAAGAAAATGATTTCGGATTTTGTGGTAGGATGTGGGGTTTGCTAAAGGAATAAATATCAAGCATGCTCACCACAAGGTTTATTATAACCTTTACTATTCCGAAAATGATTTGGGAAGAGATTAGCATGAATTTCATTGTAGGACTTCAAAAGTCTAATAGGTATGATGCCATATTAGTGAGATTGATAGATTGAGTAAATACAGTCATTTTATACCTCTTAAACACCCTTATTCATCAAGATCGGTGGTAGAAGTTTTTGCAAAGGAAGTGGTCAAATTACATGGAATTCCAGCATCTGTAGTTAGTGACTGGGATTCCATTTTTCTCAGTTCTTTTTGGCAAGAACTATTTCGGCTGTAGGGTACTAATTTGAAGATGAGTACCGCCTATCATCCTGAATAGGATGGGCAGGCAGATGTATTGAATAGAGTGTTGGAGACATACTTGAGGTGCTTCAGTTCTGAACAACAAAAATGTGGATTAATTTCTTATCATGGACAGAATATTGGTACAATACCAGTTTCCAGTCAGCTTCCAAATGCACCCCATTTAAGGTGGTTTATGGGAGAACTTCTCTTTCATTAACACGATTTATTCCTGGAGAAATAAGGGTGGAGGTTGTGGCACAAGATTTATTGAATTGGGATGAGGCATTGAAACAACTTAAGTATCATTTAACGAGAGCTCGGGAGCAGATGAAGAAGTTTGCGGATAAAACTAGAAAGCCTTCTAATATTCAAGTTGGGGACATGGTTTATTTGAAAATTCATCCTCATCGACAACATTCAATGTCGACAAAATTGCATCCCAAATTGTCCTCGAGACATTATGGACCGTTTTTGGTGGAGGCTAAGGTTGGAGCAGTGACATTCAAACTACAACTACCTGAATTAGCACTCATTCATCCCGTTTTTCATTCATCTCAATTGAAAAGGGTAGTGGGAGCACAACCAGTTGAGACTGAAGTACCACCAGTGTTACAAGTACAAGGACCAAGTTGTTTGCCATAACAAATTTTGGATACAAGGGTGATCGAGAAGCAAGGCGAAAAGATTTCGCAAATTCTGGTTCGTGGGAAAGAGGAGGAAGAGAAGTCGCAACATGGAAGGAGGTGGAAACTATGAAAAGTCAGTTTTCAGATGTCAACCTTGATGCCAAGATTGTTTCGGGTGAGAGAAGTATTGTTAGACCTATGGTGAAAATAATAAGCAGATTTTCAAAGTATATTATAGGAAGAGAAAGTGAAGCCAGTAGGTAGAAGTGGTGGAGTCGATAGAAAAAGTAGAGTCTGTAAAAGAGGTGGAGTGGTCTATACAAGGACCAAACTTACGTGTTAGTGAGCGTAACTATTTTGGAGAGTTAATAATTGTGTAGTTGAACTTTTACTCCTACGAAAAAGACTATTTTGTCCTTTGTATAATATGGAGAATATTAATAAAATTTTTCTCAATCTTTTGAGTGGTTTTTAAGTGTATTTTTTTGCTAAATTAATTAGAGTTCTAACTTGTTCAACTTAGAGAATGGTTTTGCAATTTCAGTCTAGGATTTGATATTGAAGTTAGATTTTTTCACTTGTGGTTATTTTTATTTAGATAGTTTATCGTATGTTGAATTGGATTAAATTACTCCAACATAAAATAGGGTTATCTTATTATGATGTTTTTTCTATGTTGATTCAATAAACAGAATATCGGTGTGTAAACATTTGGCAGCTTGTCTGCTTGAGATTCCCTTTTCTTCAGAAAGTATAAGAAACTGAAACCTTCTAGGAATACTCTTCTTAAAAGATCAAATAGCAATGATTGATTTCTATTTCTGCATCATTAACTCATTGAGCAGAAAGAAAAGAAGGAAAAATGGAAGGAACAAAGATGTCACTTTGAAAGGTGATCTTGTAACAATAGTAAGTTCTCAACAAGTGTACAAGGGTCTCTACTCATGGTGGTAAAACATAGAGAGCACCTTTGCCATCTATCTGTTTTCATTGTGTAGGAAATTCTATGTTTGTATTTTAGAGAGGATATGAAGAGAGGGATGTTTTCCTTTGGTTAGTTCAGAAACATAGTTTTTCTTTTAATTCAATTAGCATGTACTAAAAGAGTACATTTTTTTTTACTTTATCATATAATTATGTTATGATAAATTTGTTGACTTTATAATAATTATTTTAAAATTAATGCCATATTACTTAACACTTAGTTTACATTGTAAGAACTTTAAACAATGCATGAAAATTTAACTCACATTTTTTTAAATGTAATAGCTAGGTCAAATCTCTTTTTTCATTGAACTCAGATTCCAATATCCAATTCTACACTATAACAAAATTATACGATCCTAAACCATTAGATTGACATTTTAACTAGGGAGAATAAATTAATATAAAAATATCAAATCCAGCATGCAAATTGATAACCCCTTTATTTATGTACATAGATGGTTCTAGAAATGCATATCTGAATTTGAAGATGATCAACGAGGAAAATAACATTAAAAATATATAGAGAGAAATGTACCAGCCTTGCAAGAAAGAAGTAAAACCGGGGTTATTATCGTGATGATGTTGCACGTGGTGGCAATGGTAATGCGAAGGAGGTGGCGGAGGGTACCCTTGATTGAAATAGCTTTGGTAACCCTGGTACTGCGGAGGCGGTGGCGAGAACGGCGCATACCCCGGCGGCGGCGGCGGCGGTGCTGATGGGTAACTCGGTGGCGGATAAGGAGGGGCGTAGCCTGTGTCGATTAAATTGAAGAGAATTAGCAGAACAATTAGGCAAAAAAAAGGGTTTAGTTTAATTTATTTGCTTAATTGAATAATTTACCCGGTGGAGGATAATAGGGGTCTCTCTGGTAATTACTCATTATGTGCGGAATTGGAATCAAGGCCACTTTTTTTTTTTTTTTTTTTGTGGGTGAGAG
>Ga0099824_1005776_pt1 | contig 17301 bp, 9 predicted proteins | sample SiratrowhiteBW_FD_76837 | JGI IMG/M metagenome (GOLD analysis project Ga0099824, IMG submission 76837) | Root nodule microbial communities of legume samples collected from California, USA - Siratro white BW | ecosystem: Host-associated > Plants > Roots > Nodule | place: USA: California... | reverse complement strand
TTTTTTTTTGTGTATTTTTATTTTTTTTTTTTTAGTGTTTAGGGGTTGGGTTTAAAATTGTTTTTGTTTTTTTTTTTTTTTTATCGGCGGTGTACATTATGCTTCGTGAAGGTGCTTAAATTACACCAATCTTTTTCTCTGTTCTGAAAATTTACAGTTTCCTCAAGGGATTATATTACACTCCATTTTCATGTCAATAAACTTTAGCAGCTTTCAGCTACCATGAGCGGCCCTCTGGAGCATTTTCCCCTCTTTTGAACTCCCTATTATAAACTTTTGGATCATAGAAGATGAAATGCAGTTTTCAAACTTCATTTCATCTTTTAAAATCTCAATGATGGTAATAGTCCCCGGATATCTGTAATTGAATTGAAAGTTCCACAATCTTCTGGAGGAAAGCAGTAAAATCTACCCATTGGTTAATGATGGATAGTAAACTATATTGGTAGATTCCACTCCCTTTCTCTAAAAGATTACACACATAATTAATACCAGGTGTCAAACTTTTTATCTACTTTAATGACACTTGATAATTTTCTCTAAAATATTAAAATAATCAATCAACTATTGAATTGAAGGAGAAAGTTATTAGTGGTGCAAGTACACAAGATTAATCCCCAATGTCTGATGATTCTATATGATAAACTTTAGCATTAGAGTTGTTGCGGAGTCACAAAGGTTTACAGAATCCTCTTGCATTATGGGTCCAAGCCCAACCCTTTGCTACCAGGTTGACCTTGTTTTGTTATCATTGGTCTCCAGACCCTGTGGACCATGTAGAAGGTTTGATTTTATGGAAAGAGGAGGACGAAGATAATTATTACGATTGCCCAATGTTGGAAGGAAAATCTATCTCTACGCTCGTTATTTTACAAAGTTATTTGAGTTTATTCCGTTCGCGGGCTGTAGACTAAAAGCCTTTTTGGAACTTTATCGACTTCCGTTGGCGTGGCTATTTATCTTTTACTACGATGTGTTTTGAAGCTAGGGTGTGGCCAAAGCCCTCAAATCTTAAAAGAGTTACATGGCACCAGCGTGGCCATTTCTATGTTCCTACAAGGATATTATAATTCTTGTAAATATCTTACAACAACTTGTTTGCAAAATTTCAATGGATGACGATTACCTCGCCTTTATGTAAAGTGAAGATACCTTTCAGAATAATTTGATCTATCTTGACTAAGTTAGTTAAATATGACAAATACTCATTCTATTTAAGATTTTTGTGATATATGACACTATCAGAAAGGAAGAGTTTGATATATTTAACACTCTTGAATGGTGGCCATTCTTTCATTCCTTTGCGTCGCCTAACCTTTTACGAAATTCAGAATGATTTGGTTCGTTAAGTTTGGGGTCACAACCACTCAGAATTGCGTCCGAATAAATAATGGGAGCGATTTTCAATTATCTACAAAGCATTAGTACATTGGAATGAGTTTTGGTACACAAAAAAACTACTTTTTACTATTGGATGAAATGCCAACAATTGACTAAATACATTTCAGTTTCAGTCTTGGACGTATTTGTGCGATTCTTCATCATGTTCTCTGAACATATTAACTGCTATCACAACTCCCTATTATGGTAATGTTTTATTGTTTTACTTTTTCCTTTCTTTAAAAGAAGAATTTGAAAAAAAAAAAAAAAAGATCTTAACATATGCAGTAGCTTAATTCTCAAAGAGGAATATTTTTCAAAACGGTAGAAGACATTTTTAGAAAAGAACCATTTCTTCCCTCTACAATTCCTGCTCTGTTTCTCTCTCATTCTTTTCTCCTTTCGTTTCCCCCTACTCTAGTTCTCTCTGAGTCCCCTTGGCCTGCATATTTTATTTTTTTGTTTGTGGCCATCTCTTTTCAGTTAGGAGAAATCAAAACTCTCCAATAATTAATTTCCACCTTTAACTTAGTTATAATTTCAAGGTAAATATTAAGCAAAAAAAATGCTATGTAAAATTGAGGGCGAAGAAAATTTTATATTATGTTTGTTACATTTGGAAGAGGGGAGGGTAACTTTCTTTTTTTTTTCCTCTCTCTTTCATTTGATTTCGATCAATAACAAATGAGGGCGGACAAGACATTCATATTTGGAAAAAGAAAAATAAAAAGGCAAGGAGAGAGGTGTAACTTGTCTAACTTCTGTTTTCTTAAGAATATTTATTTAAAACCCTTTTTTATTTTCTATTCTCTTTCTATACATTCAACCAAGAGAGAGAGAAAAACATGTTTTTTTCATTATTTTTGTTCGTATCAAACAGCATAAAAATAATCTTAATTTCTCTTTCTTTTCTTTTTTTTTCTCTTTTTCCTTTCTTTTTTTTCTATTTTTTGTTTAATTGTTTCCTTATTGTGTATTTAACTCTTATTCTCTTTCTTCCTTTTGTTCTCCCTCTTCTTGATTAAATTAAGAAAAATGAAAGTTAGCAAATATTTTTTTTATATATAACCTACTTATTTTGAGTTTTAATTTCATAGTAACTTTTAAATCTATAAAAAAGAGTTTTTATAAAGATAGGTTAATGAAATTTTAAAGAAAACTTAATGTCCCTTCTCCTTTTTGTTCTCTCTCTTCCTCATTTTTTCTTATGTCATCTCTTTTAATTTAAAAATATGTGAAAGCTATTGAAGAAAATATTTAAAACTTTTATTTTTAAAGCAGTCTTCAAGCCTAGAATGATTACTCCAAACACAACCTGTGTCCATTCTTTTGTCTTATACCATATTGGATTCTTTCATAATACAAGAGAAAATGAATTAGACTACTCATTGGAAGTATGCAACCTAACTCACATCAAACATAAGTTATACCAACCTATTTACGTAATAAGTCGAATTAAGTAAAATGTTTTAAAATGTTATTTTAGGTCTTAGATATAAATTATGCTAATTAACACAGCAAACCTAAGCCAAATCAACTATTTTTTTTTCTTATTGTTTTTGGCAACCACTGATATCTTCTAACTTACATATACTCAACACAAAGCGATATAAAGTTACTACAGTGGCTGCTGGGTCAAAGTTTGGTCACTGTCAAAAACCTTGCTTTTCCCTTTACAAAACATTAATTCTCACATAACTATATAAATATCTTTTAACAATAATCTTTTGTTTCCTGCTTTTAACAATAATCTACAATTGCGATTGTTTTTTCTATACAAATGGGGTTTACATAATGTTTCATGTTACTAGCTTGTGACATTAGTATTGGTCTTGAAAAAATTGAATTTCGTGGTCCATATTATTCTGGAGGTAACTTCTTCTTCTTTTTTTTTTTTTTTTTTCTGAGGTATAGCAGCTTTTGACTAGTGTGTTCTTTTAGCCTGTGGGTCTTGAAGTGGGCCTACCCATGTTACTCCTAAAGAGAGAAATTCGGTAAAAGTCGTGTTCAAAGCCCATTTGATGTGTTTTTGTTACAGATTTTTAGGGCTTTGTGTGGACCATGTACCTTTCTGTTTCCTGTTCACAGTTTGACCAATGGAGAATAAACATCGTACAGTTCAAAGCATTTGGGAACTTCTTAACCTCCACTAACTTACAAACCACTCAAAACAAATGGCCACCATGTGGTTTGGTTGTAAATGGTAATTTTCATGTACATCGACCTTTTCTCAGAAGATCAACTTCTTCATTTCAAACATTGATTTGCACTACCACATACATTTATCAGATCTCAAAAAAACATTTCCACTTGTACATATCAATTTGGCATCTCTTTACAAAAAGTTCAAAGACAATATATGTACAGATTGTATAATTATTGTATATAGTAAGTTTGTTAACGTTTACAATACCAATAATATACACTAAACACGTAAACTGTGATCTAAATACAAAAATAAGTTTAATTGACTTCTCTTATAGAAAAATTGACTCATCTCATAATTAATGTTATTGTTGTATTTATGATACTACTTGTTGTGATTGTTGGAAGAAAGAGATATAATCAGGAAGATCTTAAAAAAAAAAATGGATTAAATATACATAAGAAAATGACACCACTCTTTTAACCTTAAGATAATAGATTTATCGGCCTTTTTTCTTATATATTGCTTAATTATAATTATTAATTAGGATGTAATTTTTTTTAGTTAAGATATGACTTGACTTAAGTGACTTTCATCATGAAATAATTGATAGAAGCTGTAAGACTTTTATTTTCTATTATGAATTGAACTCGTAGTCGATTGATCTCTACGAAAGCAAATATAAGCAACCGTGTTTTATTTTGAGACTATTTTTTTTCTTTGTTAATCAAAGTCCAGAGTGGGTGACATGAGCAGAGCATTTGTGTGGTGCTGTGTTCTCCCTCATTCTATCCATCCATTTCCACCTTTTTTTTTTACTTTTGAATTTTGAAAGTAGCACAGCATGATCCATTGGCATTAATTTGTTGGTTTAGGGGTTTAGCCTGACTTGCAAAATTGGTGTAGTTTGGGGCAACAGAAGTGGGGACTTGTTGTGTTTGGAACAGTGTTTGTGAGATATATCAATTTCAACTGTTTAATGATCGACTCTCATAAATGCAGGACCACCATGCATTCGTCATGCGTTATGATACCGCATGCTACCCCCATTCTCCTCTATATAACCTCAACACAAATTTCTTCTCTTCTTTTCTACAATGAAAATTTATATATAATACCCTTTATTAAAAAGTTTAGGATTCTCTGACTTTCTTACAATTTTTTTGTTCTTTCTCCCTTTAAATCCCTTTTCTTTTTGCATCATTTCACCTATCATGTGCCTTGTTTAATCACTTTTTTTTCTCTCATCCATCTTCTCCATCAAATTATGGCATTTAAGATTAGTATTGCTATTTAAAAACTTTCAAAGAATAATCCAATCTAAGTAATTTTAATTTGTTTTTTCTTCTTTCATGAAAATCACTTAAATTTAAAAGAAAACTTTTATTTTTTTTATATCAGTTATTTAAATTTTTGGAAAACAAAGTATACTCAGAAAATAATTACATTTCTATTTGTTTTGATTGACTTATGGAAATAAATGTAACTAGCTAATCGTTTATTTAGCAATGAAAAATAAATCACATTTTTTAAAACCCTTAAACGAATGGGCCCTAAAATAATGTATGTCAAATCTTTACAAGGAGTGTTTTTACGCATAAATATGGTGTAAATCTTAAGTGTTTGATATGCATTGAATAATTTAACGTCTAACTTATTTTATTAGACCAACATAATTAATATGTTTAATAAGAAAGTTTATAAGTTATAATAATATACTTATAGGTGTATTTATGTCGAAAAAAATAAAATTTATAAAAATATATTCTTTACATAATTTTATGTTTATTAATCACGTCAATATTTTATCAAATATTTTCAACTCAATAAATTACCTTATAAAATATTAAATTTCTTCCAATAACTTCAAAAATTTGAAATGGCTTACCAATTACTTTCATAAAAAAAATTACCATAGAAAGTTTAGACAGTTGAAAACTATACCGATAAAAAAATAATAGAATTTTATATCGAGTGTTTTTATTGCAGGGAGTTGTAGCTCAATATTTTAGATTAAAATAGTCCTTTAATAAAAAAAGTATTTTTTATAAATATAACCAATTAAATTTTTCAATGAAACTCTTTGAGGTGTCGAGTAAAATGTGTGTTTAGTTTCATATTTTGAAATTTGTATTCACGTTTTTAGTGTGAATATATATATATATATATATATATATATATATATATATATATATATATATATATATATATAAACTTATCATAAAAGAATTATATTATATTTTCATACATTTCTTCAAATTATATCAAAATAAATGCATGATTTTCTCAATATAGGTTCTAAAAAACAAATATAAATAAAATATACAACATATTATTTTTTTTAAATCTCTTTTATGCTTGCCCAACTGAAATTTTTACGTGTAATAATATATCTTCATACGATTATAACAGTAATGATACTATTATAAATAAAGAATAAAGAGTAAATTAATTTGAATAAATATAAATATTTATACACTTATAAATATTTATATATATATATATATATATAAAACTTAATTTTCAGTTTAATTGGTTTCTAACCAATAATAGAAATATGTTAGGTATTCAAGTGGGAGTCTAAGTTTCACATTGAGTAGGAATGTGAAAAGTGGAATAACATATAAGAAAGAAGACCCACAGACCTAATGCCTTAAGGTTAAGGTTTTGGGTTGAAGGTGGTGTCATTCCCTTATGCGTTAGGCTCTTGTTCTCATTCTTGTTTGTATTCCCAGTGTTTCTCCCCTCGGATTTTTTCAACAAGTGGTATCAGAGCCAATGGTTTGTGATAGTGACCAGCTTAGACAATTACAATTTGATGCTTGTATTGAAAGTCTTCCGGACAAAGGTTTCAGGCAAAATGTGTCCCGTTTAAGTGTGTAAATGACGATACAAGTGAGTGTTAGGTATCCAAGTGTTGGGTTGAAGGTGGTGTATTCCCTTATGTGGGTTGGCTCAGTTCTCATTATTTGAGATCTTCCCGGTGTTTCTCCCCTCGAATTTTCCTAACAGTGAGGATTGTTTGTAAGTAAGGTACTCGTGTTTGAGAATGTTTCCACTCGAGAGGAAGTGTATCAATATGGAATATGGACTCTCATTAAGGGAGAGATTGTTAGGTATCCAAGTGTGAGTCTAAGTCCCACATTGAATGGGAATGTAGAAAATGGAGCAATCTATAAGAAAGAAGACCCACAAACCTAATGCCGTAAGATTTTGGGTTGAAGGTGGTGTCATTCTCTTATGTATTAGACTTTTGTTCTTATTCTTGTTTGTTTTTCCGATATTTCTTCCCAAATTTTCCAGCAGAATAAATCTCAAAATCAACCATTCATAAATCAAATATAATCAACAATACATTCAACGAAAGATTTCAAGATTTTCTCAAAAAAAAAAAAATATTTAAACGTTTAAATAACTTTGTTTAAATATAACCAACATCACAACATTTTCCTCATATCAATTTTTGATATTCAAAATCCTCGCACTCAAACCTTCAAATTGAACTTAGCTAAAAGACAATTTTAAATCACAAAATATTTCAATTATTTCCCCATACGCCTGGGGTATTTAGCGTAGGGTTCATTTTACTTAAATTTTTTACCACACTTTCTTTAAAAGTTCAAATTATTAAATTAAATAGTTCAAAATAATATCCCTTATCTCTAGATGTTGTGCTCAGAATGATAAGTATGTAGAGGAGATAACTCTTAAATAATTAAATTTAGAAGTCCAACATATCATTAGAATTTTAGACTAGTACAAAATCATCTTTTCCAATCAAATTTTACAAGATAAACATTTCATATTCAAAGAAAAGGAAAAATAAAAAAATTGTTAAGAGAAAAAACTTTAATCAAAGTTTCGATTTAGGTAGATTTGATTCATTCTCTATGGCCTGCTAAGTGATAATTTTTTAAAATAAAAATCTTAAACAATTGTCTCAGAATTCTTAAATCGAAATTTAAAAGATAAAACATTTTTGAGAAATAACAAGTCTAGCTAAATGAAAAATAAATTAGTATGTAACATCTAAACTTCAAATAATAAAGTATTTATTATTAGTCTATTTTAAACCTTTTTATCTATTTAAAAATGGTTATTGCACCAAAACATGAAACACCCAAACTAAAAAGTAGTATACCCTTATAGATTCTAAAGTAAACTTTGTAGGAGCCCTTGCTGAGTTATAAGGAATCAAATCAAATACAATACAAATGGGGTACCCTAGGAAAAGTCTTGGCCCTTTTTCATATTTTATATCCTCTTTATAAATTAAATATCTAGCAAGTGAGAAGATAAACCATAAACGCATACCCTCTTTGTTTACAAGTTATTTATAAGTGATTGAATTAAATGCCCAAATTTTTGTGAGTGGATTGGCTTAGAATCGTAGAATGTACATGCTTTTATATTATTGTCATTTATATGTGCACATTACTTTGTTGTGCACAATAAACAATTTAGGATATGTGATGTGATGGAGTTTCATGTTTTTGGATTAACAACTATGAAACAAAATAGTGCTCTAACCTATGATGTTTTTGGCAGCAATCATTCTAACAGGAAGAAACCAAACAAAGTCTATTAGTGTAAAATTGAATTAGTTACAAACTCATATTTCAATATAAGTACGAAAATATATTATAAATCTATTAAAATCATAATTCACCATCAATAATATTGAATGCGACAGATGCATAAAAAAAATTATCCTACCTCAGTCAGAAATAACTCCAAATTTCATTATAGAAATATGACGAATGCTTCATTTATAAATTTATTTTGTGAAGTTGACTTAAATATAAACTTTAGAGAGTGTATTTTTCACCACTTAGTTAAGCGCAATCATCTTGAAGTTATGGCTTGACTTAGCCCGCAAGTGTTGTATAATAAATATGATTTTATCATTATTTAACGTTTAATTTTACAAAAAAAATTACTGGTTACATTTAATATTTCATTTATATGAAGAATTTCAACTTTAATTTTAAATTGTTTACATATATCTAAAATCATATATACTGTATTCTATTATTTTTTTCTAACTGAAGTCTTAATTTAAGGTGGTTATATGTTTGTTCAACTTAATCACAAATATTTTTAAAATTTGACTTAAAAGTGTCCAAATAATGTTCTTACAAGTGGCTTATCAAAGTTATGAACACTAATTATTACGTTTTGGAAAATAGGAGGCCATTTTTGGAGTAACCAAAACTTTGAATTGATGAAAGTGAAATGAAAATAAATAAAAGGAGGAAAATGGGTGTGAGTTTTACGGCGGTGGAATTAGTACTAATCAAGCGTGTTCAAATCACATGCCACACATCAAATAATGAAAGAAGATATAAGAAGAAAAGGTATTTTAAATGAAAAAGCAAGTGACAAAAATGAAAAAAGAAGGAATTTTTTATTCCATTTTCCTCCACTATCTCACAAAAATCAAACACCCTTATACACTGATCATTGTATATCATTATTTTGCAAGCTTTGAATAAAATAGAGTTTTAGTGGTTGGATAATCTTGCAATGCTTGTAGTCCTCATGTACTTCACATGGCTGCAATTCTGGTCAATCATTGAAGGCGCAATATCAAAATGGAAACGATCATTACCTTTGTTTTCTCTTTTCATTTTTTTATTATCTTTCTTCTTCTTATTCTTCTTCATATTATTCTTTTAATTTTTCTTCTTCTCCTAACCATACGTAAGTGGAAGCACAACCATCATTGTATTAAAAAACCTTTTGGCCTAACCATTGTTTTTAGATATGCAAATTACATTTCTCTAATTGGAGAATTAGTGTGGTAGTATATAAACGTCAAATCGCTACGTATTCGTTGTTGAATTGTGCAAGTTGAAGACAAAATTTGCCAGCTTGTGAACACTTTTTCTACACCCTTTACCATTAGAAAAATACAAAAGTCACGTTAATAACTTGCTACACATGAACTCTCATTATCAAGTGGAAAAGGAACTTTCTGACTCAGACGTAGACACTTTGTAAGCTCTAACATTATTAACAAATGGAGTCAACAAGATGAACTTATTCAAGAATGGTAATGGTAGGGTTGCTAAAACAGGACTTTTGTTGAATGATTGGCATTTGGGCACAGTAAAGGTAAATAATATATACCAAAAGTCCACACATTAGTTGGGAAGAGAAAAAGGAAAGTGAAAGAGCCAACCATGTGTTTTTATTTTATTCATGATATTTTAATTATAGTTATGATTTAATGAATTTTCATGTGTAGTAAGATTCAAACCCTAATTTTCTATGACATACCTAGATGTTCTATTTCATAAATTGTTCTCAACACATAAGTGTAGAAAGTATCTAATAACTCATGTGGTTTCATAGAATGCAACATAGTACCTAAATAGAAGCAAAGTATGCATTGTATGCAAAAATGTAGAGCATTGAATGACATATATTCTTTGAGAGTAAAAACAAGTTTTCATGGGTAGTGTGTGTGACCCACCTTCACATGGCAAGGATGAGATCCTCAATGGAATGGTCCACAAAAAATTAGTGCAGCTAGAGAATTTAACAAATGAGAGCAAAACGAGGGAGAAAAACGTACACAGAAGGAAAACAAAACCTTGGAGAAAAGGATGTTACAAATATCTTCAACACACCAAGAAGGGGAAACAAACATAAATAACACCTACAACCCCATATGTTATATGTTACTTGGAAAAGTTGGAAAATTGTTAGATGCCCTATTTTTCAATTTTTGTTTGTGAAGCTAGTAACAAGCCAAATTTACCCATTTTTTTTTTTTATTGTTAGATCAAAGGAAGCTTGTTTCTTTTTGCAAATTTTACAACTACTCCTTCTGCACGTGCAAATGTAAAGTAGATTGTTGCTTAAATTTCTATTGAGAGGGTTGAAAATTGAATCCAACCTAATTGGATATATAAGTATTTATTATTTGATTATTGGTTCACACAATTCAAACATACCTAAACACATCCTATATAGTACAGGATCTCTTTATTTGTTTTTGTTTTTTTGTTTTTCACTATCCCACTTACCTTTTCCATTCTTCCTCTTGATTGAGACACAATTCGTAGATATAGGAATTTATAACGTGGGGATAAGTGGGAAACACTTATATTCACTTCATCATGATGACAAATGCCACTCTGAGGATGTCAATGACTATTGATTCATGGCTAAGAACTTAGTAATAAAGTAAGTCAAAGATCCATGAGATTACAATATTTTAGCTTAGATGGGATTAGGTTAAGTATTGCAATTCGTTAATTTATTGTTGTCTATATCACCTAGCCAGCTTTCCTTTTTTTTTATTTAAATAAAAAATATATTAAAAAATAAAGTTTAAAATGTATTATGTATTTTTTAAATTTTTTTATTGATCAAATACATATTTATTATTATTTTTATCTTATATTTATTTTTTCTACTGTAAAATTTAAATTATTAATATATTTTCCATTATTTAAATATACTTATCTATTTAAATCAATTTTATAAAATAAATCATCTTTTTGACAAATCACTCTATTGACATACCAATCATAGATTCTTTAATCTATTTTGAAATAAGAGGCCAACTTGGCCAACCTATTTTTGCAGTCCGATTAAAACATATTAAGTTAACTCATTTTTGTTGATCATGTTAATTAAGAATTTTTATTCTTGAAAATTTTATTTTACAATAATGTATTTTGAGAATAAATTAAATGTATCCAATGTTAATTACTTATGTGTCATAATGAGTATAAATCATGCATTTAGATTAAATTGACTAAGAATTTAGGTCACATTCATTAGACGCATTGATTTGAACTAAAGCATATTTAAAAAAGTTTTAAGAATAAAATAAGTGATTATAACTTAAAATAATTTATTATCATAAGTTACACAATCAATGTATAATATTGATAATTTATCTTTGTAACATCTTTAACTATACTAGGTTGTAACATTATCATTGTAACATGAATAACTTATTTTCTACACAATCAATGTTTACATAACATGTCTATTAATACATATAAACTTTGGCTAGTAGAGTTTAGTTCATTATACACATACACAAAATTTTAAAGAACAAAAATATTAGATACAATCCAATTGTTTGTTTATTCATATCCAAAAAAAATCCATAGGAAAACCAACTCTGTAACTACTACTTTAAGGTATTTAAGTACAATGAAATATCTAAGTTACTAAAATCTTATTTGGAATGGGAGAATTTAAGCATAATGAAATATCTAAGTTACTAATCTTACTTATTTGAAATAGTATAAAATTATCTGAGATATAGTGATAAATAATAAGCAGAACAATTATAATAACTAAGTTCATGCAAATTTTAAGATCTAAAGCCACATATAATATATTTAACAACAACATATATTATGATATGTTTGAAAAAGTCTTTTTATCTTTACTTTGAAAACTTAACTTTTCCTTTTAAATTCCTTTTAGTTTTTTTTTTCTCTTTTTTTGTGTTTTTTTTTTATCTTGTAGCATTATGTTGAGCTCAATTATAAGAGAGATGTCTCTCCCATCTATGCCACGAATTCTTGATATTTATATACTTCAGAGAATTCAAAACCTTGCTGTTACAATTGTTTTTCTTTTTCTTCAAAATAATTTTGCTTTACATTAATTTTAAATTCATAATGTCATGAATGATACATGACTATGTGATAATCAAACATAAATAAAGTATGCATGGAAAAATGAGATGCATAAAAAACATGTTTTTAATAAGGTTGTCTCTAAAAGCTAAAGACCTAAATGACACTAAAAATTCTCAATACTTAAATCTTATATAAAAAGCTTTTCTTTATAAAATACCTCGCTCCTAATTTATAGTTTTTCAAATTGACATACATTTACTGAGTTGATTTGAAAGATAAGTTGATTTGAAAAATAGGATTTACACCGACTTAAATTCGTTAGGCAAATGAGAATTCACTAAACGAGTTTTCATTCAAGAGCACCTATGATTACATGGCTCCCAAATAATACTTTGTAAATCCACTTTCAGTAGGTGAATTTAGATTGATTGAGTGAAAACTAATTAGTTGAGTGAATTATGCAAAATACTCTAGATAATTGTCCATTTTTCTCCATTTGGCTAAGCTAAATTCTATTTTGCTTAGTAGATCAAGTATAATCAAGTATAGTGAAAACTCATTTATTCTTTATACTAGATTTGTTGAGCAAAGACTAATGCGTTGGGCGAATTTGGCTGACAAAGTTGTTCTTATAAGTACATAGAGTTTTGTTGGGTGTTATAATATTTTCTCCCTATTTTTAAAATTTTTTGTCCTAAAAAGTTTAGATGACATACTAATCTTAACCAAACACATGTTAATGTCTAACTTTCATATTTATTATATATATTCTTTAATGGAGTGCCCTATCGAAATGACCTTTACCAAAAGAATGATTTTAGTTTTAAGTGTTTTAATATTGTGATCAACAATCTCAACAAGTTTAGATTTGTGAGATTGGTTTTTAAAATGTATAACACTTGTTTCAATTACATGTGTGATAGAGTTTATTTATATGATACTTTTGGACAATTTTTTTATAACAAAATCAATTCTCTCTAAGTTTAGAATTTGCTTAACTGTCAATGTTAGGTAATTTTTGTTAATAAATGATTGTGAGACTCACAAAATGGATTTGATTGTTAATTTTTATTTTTTTCCTAAAAATGAACAAGAAAACAATAGATTAAGAAAAGAATGATTAAATCCTTAAAGACGAGTGATTAAAGAGTAATTTGGCGCAAAAAAACACAAGCTCGATGCCCAGCCTCAGAAAACCCAAGAGCAATTCAAAGGAAATGCGCCCAGCGTAGGTAACTTGAGCCCGACGTCAGTTGGGCTTGGACGTGTGGAACAACAACAAACCCTAGTCACGCCCTACACCACTGAGGCTGAGTCGGGCGCAAGTATTGATTTGTGTATTCTATTTAACACTTGTTTTGCATTAGGGTCAGACATCTTAAGCTGTTAGGGAGTGAAATTGACATTTGGAAGCAACTTTAGGGTTTCCTGGGAGTAATTTCTTATTTTAATTATTCTTATGTAATGTTTACCTTCTTCATATTGTGAGGAAATAAATTCATTATTGTTGGAGGTTAGAAATTTATCTTTCTGAACTATTATGTAATCATTTCTGGTTTTCAAATTTATGTCTTTCTTTTCAATATATCAATATTTTAATTCTGTAGTTATTGTTTGTCATTTTGGTTTGCAACTTTCTTTAATTCTTTGGATATTGGAAAATATCTATTATAATCGAAAATTAAAATACTGAATTAAAGCTTGTACCTAAGAATAGAGCAAGATTCATTTGTTGTCTTAAGACCCTTGTAGCGATTATAAATTTTATTTATATAATTGATAAAGAAATTGACAATTAGTAGATAAGCTTTGACTCATTCATCTAAGGAATTAGGGTTTAGGTAATATTGTGGGTTGACTTTTTATATGCCTTCACTTTAACTTTGTATAAAACATACTTGTTGGACACATGTAGAGAGAATAACATGCTAATATAAGTGCATGTTTGATAATAATTTCTTTCGAAAAATAATTTTTTGGAAATATCCTATTTTATTAAATTGATGAAAACAATTAAGTGAGAGATGAACATAACTTGGGTTTTCTTCAATTCCTCTTTTTCCTTTACATGCAACCAACTAAAACATATTATATATTATAAAGTAAGATTGGTCAATTACATGTCTCGATGAAAAGACTTTCAAGTGACACACCTTCTTAACATGAAGTCATCTAGGTCATGGGTGTATTAATTTATTATGAAAATAAATAATAGCATTTAGTATCACAAAAGAGACACAGAGAAAAGGATGAACAAGTAGATATGATAGATAACTAAGAAGGTTGTTATTCTCACAAAAAGCTAGGAAAAATAAAAGATAATCTAAGATAGTTTGGAAAAAATCAAACTGTTACAGCGATTAAACCCTCAATATTGAAAATATTATTTTCCTAATAGGTTATGAAGATGAAAAATCAAACTAGCATATTGGAAAAGATCTAATTTTGGTTATATAAATTAATTGACATAAATAGAAGCTAAAAATCAAACTAGAATTTAGTATCACAGAAGAAACACAAAGAAAATGATGGACAATTATATGTGAAAGACAACTAAGAGGGTTGTTCTTCTGACAAGAAGCTAGAAAAAAATAAAAGATAATATAATACAATTTGGAAAAAATCAAAATGTTACAACAATTCAAGACGCAAAAGGTTTCTCGATTTATTTTTTTGAAATGTTAACTGTTTCACAATTTTGACTTTTTATGTTTAACCTTACCTTTTAACATGTAAATTGTTTTGTTGTTGTTATATATTTGATATTATATGGCTATTAGAGAGAAAGAAAAATCACCTTTGATAGCCAAGAATTGTAAAATGTTATTTCCAAGTGGTAATCCTTGATGAGATGGAAGAAGTTACACCAAGACCACATTGTTTATTGGTTAGTTAGTTAGTTATAAATGTTTATTCAGATATGTGTAATATGTTACTGTATATGTTTTGTAGACAATGTACTAATTTTTCAATTTTATACTTAATTAACAGGTTCTGCTAGTAAAAGAAAAAGAGACCATGCCAAATGTCTTAAGTCTCATGACTTAAAATATGAGGAGCATTTACCAGTTAAACTTAATACTCTTGGCCAACCTGTTGGTACTTATCAATACAAATTAAGCAATTATTTAGGGACATTAGCTAGAAATGAACATCTGTCTCTTCTCTAACTTTCTCTACTTGGAAAGGACTAAAAGAACATTTGGGATGACATGTGAAAAAAACAGTTTTGGTATTTGGCTTCATTAACCTTTATCTTCAATTATATATAATACTTAAATTCTAATATTTATTAATTAATTATGAAATGCAGTCAAAATTTGATATTGAAGAACATGCTAAAAAGTGTCTTAGGAATGCTCAAGTTGGAGGGAACCATAAATGTTGATGTTGATTGAAGCAAAAACATTTTTTTTCAAATATGTCAAATGATTACCTCTTAAAAAATTGACCCTTGACTGTTCCTCTTGAGTAGTGAAAAATTCTTATTAAATTTTAAAAATCTGACATAGCTAAGGACACGTGATTATCTATATTTCATTATATGATTATTTGTACATACCACAGGAACTAAAACCTTTATTGAGATACGATATGAAGATGTTAGACCAATTGCATACATAATTAGTGTATTAGTGGTTTTATTTTTGTCTTACACTAATCTCTTTTTTTCTTTTATATGATAGGCAACGAAAAATACTTATGGAAGAGAGTCATCTTGTGCAAATATGTTCATCATGACATATAAACCTAAGAATGAGGAGACCAAGGAAATTATTGTACGATAATCTAAACCATTATTTATACTTTTATAATAATTTTGTTTTATAATATTTTGATAATTATTATCTCTTGTCATTTTCAGTCAAAGTTAAAGGATGTAATGGCTTCTCATTCAGAAGAACCAGATATAAGCTTAACTCCTGATGATATATTCCTAAGTCTTTGGAAACGATAGACATGTCTATGTGGGGAAAATATGAAAAATGGGTCATACTTTCAGACTTATGGAAATCTAAATCTAAAGCTGAAATACATAAATTAATTAATGAAGTTTAAATAAATGCTCAAATTAGACTTCAAAACATAAAAGAAAGAATGCAAGAGAAAATGGAAGTCAACTAAAAGAGCAAGTGGAAGACATGAAAGTTAAACCTTTAAACAACTTCAAGTTTGCTTTTACTCAATTGCAAAACAGTTTTTTAGGAGTAATGGTTTCAGACTTAGAAATCATCAAATATGTAAAAGAAGTTGTTGTTGAAATATATTATATATTTTTTTACATTAAGCTTATTAGTGAATTTGATATTACACCTTACATGTTTTTTTTTCCTTTTTTTACTTTTATATAGAAACAAATTTAGACAACCTCCATAAACAAAAAAAGGAAAAAAGAGGAGAAAACTAACATGAAGTTAACTAAAGGTGAATTCATATAACATATTTTTTCTTTATTTTATTTTAATATTATTTATTAACTAATTTCGTTAATCTTATTTTAGAACATATTCTACTTTTTTTTATCCAGGAAAAATCATCAGATGATCTCACATATCCATCCAATGCCTTTGAACTGTTCTTGTAAATCTTAGTTCTCTAACTTATATTTCTAATTCTGTTCTTTTGGTTTATTGGATAATAATGATCATTATTACAGACAATGATTTGAAAAAATTATAAAAAAAAATTGTTGATTCAAAGAATTTTGAAAAAGTAAGTGAAATTCAATAAATTGATAGATTTTAATTATCTAAAGCCGTTTATTAATTAAAATTTCTTTTTAAAAATAGGTTCATAGAAAGATTATTAAAGCATGGAAGTCTGACTAATGAAGTAAGGCTAAATCTTTTTATTATTTTTAAATAATTTAATATTAATTGAGTCTCTAATTTATGACATTTGAATTGAGAAAAATGACTTTATTTTAATACAACAACTAAATTCAAAAGAAATCTATATTTCAATACATTAAATGAAAGGTTATTGATGTAATTTGTTATCATATCTTATAGTTTCTATTCATAAAAATTCTTTACTTTTTTTTATTCTAAATAGGTAATTACTTTCTTTTGTTTGTATCATTATTTTAATTCTTTGTTAATGAACTTCATGTAACACAAGTAGAGAAACCAATGCTCAAGAGGAACAAATTGAAAAAAA
>Ga0099824_1005775_pt1 | contig 17302 bp, 4 predicted proteins | sample SiratrowhiteBW_FD_76837 | JGI IMG/M metagenome (GOLD analysis project Ga0099824, IMG submission 76837) | Root nodule microbial communities of legume samples collected from California, USA - Siratro white BW | ecosystem: Host-associated > Plants > Roots > Nodule | place: USA: California... | reverse complement strand
TGTTTCACCAGGAAACATCTGCAATATGTTACTGGGCAAGTTCTATTCCAAGGTCTTCTTTGTGGGTTCTTTGGGTAAAATTTCTAATGCCCTAATTCATTTAATATAGAATTTAACCAAAATATGTAAGATAATGATTTAAAATTTTTCAGGGGATCCTTACTACAATTTCTTTACGTTAAATCGTTGGCGTTGACATCTGCAGTATATGTTTCAGCCATGTTGAATCTCATCCCTGGTGTCACCTACCTTATGTCTGTTACTCTCAGGTAGGCCCATGTAACTTTGCATATCAAGCAATAAACTTCTAAATAAGGATTTTCAGAAGAAAAATTAAAAAGAAATATATATATTTATTTTACAGACTATTAGGTGAATCTTATTATAATCAGAAATCAGCACAAATAACTATTATTCAACCGTATTCAAATTCTTTAATGTTTTTCAATGGTGATTTTTTATTTTCAAAAAATTTTAACCAATAGAAAAGTGTATGACTAGCATTTTTCCTAATCACCATTTTAACATTGAATAGCATTTGATCCAATGGTGGGGATTACATCCCCCCAACATTGAATAGCATTTGATCCAATGGTGGGATTACATCCCCCCATCCCTGCTCGATTATGCAGACTTGAGAAGTCAAATCTTGGAACAGCAGGTGGCATGGCCAAGTTGGTGGGAACTATTACAGGAATTGGTGGTGCCATGATCCTCACTTTCTACGAAGGAAAAAAGTTATGCCTCTGGTCAACAAATATTGACTTGTTAAACCATGCACCATCACGACATGGTACCCCCACAGGTTCTCTCTTGTGGGGCTGCGTAATAGCCTTTGGAGCCGCTTTGAGCTACTCGGTGTGGTTGATAATCCAGGTTCAACTCACACTTGCCTTCAATAACTTTCTCAAGATTTTACAAAAAGTGTGTTACAAACTACAATAGTATGATACTAATATAATTCTAAATATTTTGGAAAGTTATTTTTAGGATCAATAATCAAATGAGTCTGCACTCACCAAGAGGGTGTTTCTTAAAAACATTACCAAAACCTTTACATTTTCAAGACATTTTTCTCCAAATTTATACTACTTTTTTGCCTTAATTCACTCAGAAATTGAATTTTGTAAGATAATGCAGACAAAGATGAGCGAAAAGTTTCCGGGGCATTATTCAATTGCGGCTTTAACATCTTCAATGGCCTCAATCCAATCCGTTATATTTGCTCTTAGTACTGAGAGCGATTGGAGGCAGTGGAAAGTTGGTTGGAACTTTAGGCTTGCAACAGCAGCCTCTTCAGTAATTGATTGAATATTTGCTTTTGGTGCTTTCTAAATACTCTCCTTTGCCATGAGCAGCACACACATACAACCAAAATATTGCATGCTTAAAATGAGGTTTTGGTTGCTATATTTTTTGTTTTGAAGGGAATTTTGGCCGGTGCAGTGGGTTACGCCCTTCTAGCGTGGTGTGTGCGAAGGAAGGGACCACTATATGCTTCTGCTTTTATTCCTCTTATGCTGGTGATTGTGACCCTTTTGGAGCCATTGGTACTAGATGAGTGTCCCAGCATTGGAAGGTGTGAATTGAACAAACTAAATTAGCTATGTAGTTATATGTGAACCTTCAACTTCCTTTTCAAGTGTGAACGCATTATGGTTTGTTTATGTACTTTTGCAGTGTAACAGGATCAGTGTTAGTTGTGGGAGGATTGTACATGTTGTTGTGGGGAAAAAGCAAGGAAACACAGATGAAGCAGAATGAGGTGTCCTCAAAAGACTTTGTTCAATGTGAAGCAATACACGTTACCAACCGATCTTTGGCATGCAGCCAAAAGGATCAAGAAAAGAAGATTGTAGCAAGTGCTCCTTCTTATACACCATCAACTGTCAACCATTCCTAAGTGAAAATTCAACACCCACTAGGGTCAACCCAGTGGTAGAAATTTAGTAATTGGTGTGAGATTAATTTCAAACATTTGAGGTGGCAATTCATATGAGCAGTTTATGGGCATCAAATACATTTGTTGCATATTTTATTACTTTGTTTTATGGGAAAACCTTACATATATTCACATTTAAATGGGAATATATTTGTATATATTGTTTTTAGATGTCATCAAAAACTTTTGTACCCTTATCATGAGTTTGGAAATAAACCGACACGATTTGGCTCTCTCAATAACCGAGTATGGAGTGTTAAAGCCCTAACCTCAAAAAGGGTTAAATGGTAATTAGAAAACAACTATATCAATTTAAAGATAATTATAATGTAATTATAATGTTGGGCTTAAATGAAAAATATAATAATAGCTTAAATATGAAAAATATAATAATAGCTTAAATAAATAGTAGCACGGCCTTAACAACAATCTTATAAATAGTATTCACATACTGAATTGATCGTCGAAACATCTTTTGCAGGTCCTTCCTAACAGAAAAGGAAAAGGACGAATTGAGTAAGAAGACTGAGTTCAAGAAACAAGTTATAAAATCGAATAACATAATCCAAAATAAAAAATTAACGTATTCCAGAAGAGATTAGAAGAAGGAAGTGAGTCCCACATCCCTAAATCAACAATCCGTACTAGTGTTCAATAAACAATTTTAAAGAGAAGATAAAAGAAAAGTGCTTAGTATCTTGTTTTTGCATAAAAAGTTAAGGTAATTTACAAGGAATCCTAAGTGAATTGTTATAAGTTATGTATACACATGTGGATGTGATAAAGGATTTCAACATCAACATGAAAAATTATTCCAATTCATAATACTACAAAAAAAAAAAAAAACTATTTAGAAATTAATTTTAGCTATCAAATAAAATTATTGCTACTTGTGACCAAAATAATCACACAAAATTAGGTTTTGGTTTCCAAATAAGTACAAGATAAAAGTAATAATTGGATTTAGTGATCAATTAAGTCAAGATAATTAGTATCTAACATTAGTTACCAAGGTTTTAGTCACTTATACCATTAGATTTAAAATTAGTCTCTAACTTATAATTACATACCAGTTTAGAATCTAATGGTATAAGTGACTGAAATGTTGGTAGCTAATGTTAAATACCAATTATCTTGACTTAATTAGTCACTAAATCCAATTATTACTTTTATTTTGTACTTATTTAACAACCAAAACCTAATTTGATGATTATTTTGGTCACAATTAATAACCATTTTATTTGGTTGCTAAAAATTAGACTCTAAATAGATTTTTTTCATGTAGTGAAAGCTATCATTCTATGAAAATACAATTAAAGTAAAATATAAAAGATTCACTTACAATAGAAACTTACTCAGAGAAGAAATGCATATAAAATTTGAAAAATGAGATATGAAATCATTAAAAACGAAAAAATGTTCCCCTCAAACTTTCCACTTTATGCAAAGAAAGGTTGATTTTGTAACTAAATAAAATATAACAAAAATATTTGTTCTTTAATTTTAAAATAATAATAATAATTAACATATATATATATATATAATTAAGTTTATAATAAAATAAGAATATTAAAACAATTAATAAAGTAAAATAAATTTATATGTTTTACGTTAAATAAATTTAATAAAATTATAAAATAATAATAATAAACTATTAATAAACATTAAAAATTTAAAATATATTAATGATAAACTTATAAAATAATAATAAAATTAAAATAAATTTATAAAATAAATAATATTAAAAAATGATTTATTTTCAAATTTAATTTTTTTACGAATTATACCTAATTTTGTTTCATTTATTTAAAAAAATATTTTATTTACTACATCCATCATATGACTTAGAACTTTCATAATTTTTTTTATTTTTCATAATCTTTTCTTTAATCTAAACATATATATTTTTCACTCATTTATACCTCAAATTTTTTATTTTCTACTCAAATTCATCTTCAAATTCAAATACATCCTAAATATGCTACGTGGACTAATTACAACTACACGGTTAAAGAAAGTTAAAGGAAGTTGAAGGAAGGCTCAGTTGGCTTGTATTAGAGCTATGGAAATAGGTTCAAAAAGTTTTAACTTTTAAGACAAAGTCAGAAAGAGAAGGAAATATCGCAAGCTCCCCAATGCAGTTCATGTTTTAGAACGAAGATTCACTCATTTGGAAAAAAAATAGTTTTTAGGCTTTTTTTTTATCTTATTTCTAACATTTTTGTTTTAATATATAGTAACCTTTTTGGGTATACTTCAAGTTCTTAATGTAAGACTATAACAGTGAAGTTTTGAATGAAAGAGTAATTAAGTTTTCTTTTACAACATTCCTTAAAAAATAATTAATTCTGAACATGCCCATCATTAGAAGTGCTTATGCTTTAGAGGTTGGAGGTTACCTAATTAGGCACAATCACCACCCTAGGGTTTGTTCATAAATGCTATCAACGGCACTTCCAAATATCTCAGCTATCATTGTTAATATATGGGCGGAACAAAGATTCTTAACCACATTGATATCAAATTTAATCCAATTATGTGCAATCCTCTCTCCCCATAATAAATTATTTTGTATATTTATGACTGTTATACATTGTATTTTGTCTAAATAATGAACTACATTCGTGAATATTGTGATGTCATTTTAAAATGGACAGTCGAGATAGAACCCAATTTTGGATTAATTGAGTACTAATATGATTTATATGGAACTTATTAAATTTCATTCAGAACAAGAATATCAATATGATTATTATAAAAGAAAAACAACAAGAAGTAAATGGTATTATTAATATTTGTTCCAGGTAAAGAAATTATTAATATTTGTTCCAGGTAAAGAAAGAATGTTGAGAGGATGGGCAGAATTACTTACACAAGAAAAATATTTGTAAAATTAATTACGAGTCTTCAGTTGGTCTTTAAGGTTTGGTGTATTTTTTAAAGTCAAGCGTCTTTTCCTTCTCCACTTAGGGGAGAAGATACCTGTAAAGATATTTCGAAGATCAAGTCAATTTTTATCAAAGATGAGTGGTTAAATAAATAGAGAGAGGTGTCTCCTTATTTATAGAAATAGTATGTCAGTTTGTAGGTTCATTGATAGGTCCTTGATGATAAGCTCCATTAATGACATAAACTTGTGTTTAATCTTGCTAATCATGCTTATAAGCTCCCTTCATCGGATGAGGTGATAAACTTGGTTGGTTCATCCCTGTTCTAAATGACTGGACCTAGATTGAGGCCCACTCTGCTCAATCTTAACCCGGTCAATTCAACTCGATTTGGGTAGCTTGGGCTCACATAAGTTACCATGGGTTAGAACTCACTCGACTCAAGTTGGTTATAAGATAAATCAGCTTTATCTAAGCTCAAATCGACTCACTTAATTTAGGCTTTGGTCGATTTGACTCGACTTGGACACAATATAACAAAGCACGACTTAGGCCTGAATTGATTTGACTTGACTTTGGCCCAGACCCACTTGACTCAACCTGGGTCGAGTGGACTTGACCTGGGCCAAATTGACTCAGCTCAATTTGCGTTGAGTTGACTTTGCTCAACCTAAGCCTAGTCGACTTAAATCAACTCATGTCGAGCGAACTCTATTCTACCAGCCCATGGTCGGCTTAGTTTGACTTGGCCCTGGGTTGATTTGGTAAGGATTGGGCCAGGGCTACTCAATTTGATCTGGGCTCGGGCTAACTCGAATCAACTTAGATCCAACAAATTTGACTCGATCTGGGTTTAGATTGACTAAACTTGACTCTGGCCTGAGTTGACTCGGGTTAACCTAGATTAGAGTTGGACTTGAACCTATACTAACTCTAATTAAAGTCAACTTGGGTCGATTTGACTCGACCTAGGCCTACGCCGACTCAACTCAATATGGGTCTAGGTTGAGTCAAGACTAAATTGACTTGACATAGGCCTGGGTTGACCCGACTTGACATGTCTCTTGGTCGACTCGTCTTAACTTAAGTTTTGGATAAATCAACTCGACCTTTTCTTGACTCAACTCGGCTCAACCTGATCTCGATCTGGTGCTACTTTACTTAAATATGATTTAATCTAGTATTTCATAACTTGAAAAGATAGAGACACGACTTGACTTTTTGAATTTTTAAAATTCAAAAAGTTATCCGATCCAAATCCAATTAAATAGATTGAATTTAAAAGTCAAAAGTATGGATTTGAATTTCACATAAATCTATATAGGCTTAAAGTAATATAAATTTAGATAATTATATATTGATTTTACAATATCGATTTTTTTTAGATAATTATAGATTAGATTTGAAAGTTTGAATTTTTTTTTATCAAATTTATCTTTTGGATTTGTGATATTCTAATGTAGACTTAACTCACATCTCATCTAAGTGCTACAAGTACCCGTGTAATAAAGAGTTAATCGGTAAGGGATGTAGGGTAGGACTCAATCTACTACACAAAATTAAATATCCAACAGAGGAGTTAATTGGTGAGGGATGTAGGGTGAGACTCAAAATCTACAACACAAAATCAAATATCCAAGCACATATGAAATCATATGGAGTGGAACCAGGCTAGCTAGGCTTTTATTTTAATATGACTGAGGGATCAAGGAGTCACAAGGAAATAAAAGAGGCAGTCCAACCAGCATAGGAGGATGTTGGTGAGGGTGGATTATGATTATAATTTTAGATCTATTTTCAGAGACTAGAAATAAAATATCATTTATTTGAAGTGAGTGTTAAGGGAAAACCATGAGTAGAACAATGAATTAGATATATAAAAACTATGGTTGTTATGGTTGAATTGACCAGTACAAAAATTGTTAGGAACAAATAAATCTTCTAGACAGGTTGTACTATCATAAAAGATCTTGGTAACTATCTAGGCACAACCAAGAATGCAACACCAATATAACTAACATAGTGTAAGCAAAATATGGCGGGATGGAAATATTTTATCAACAGGGTTGGACTAAGTGAGAATAACATAGGTGATGGATGATCCCAGCACTAAAGCATCATAAGAAATATGTTGTTTTTTAGTGCAAAATTTTTGGTGTCTTGTATATGAAACATGGTGTCTTTGTATTAGTACAACGTTGAGCAAAACAAAAAGATAAACTATAAAATTAGGAAAAATAGACAATAGGATTTCTTCACCAAAAATATCATAATCTTCCAGCTTAAGCACACTACCCTTCAACTTTCAATAGCTAAATTTCTTCATATTTTCCTTCATCGCATAGCAATATTATCAATATACATACACTTACATGTTCTTAGTCCTATTAGGTTTTTCACACATAAAGTCTTACCTCTTAGCTCCTTCGTTTCAACATTCTTTGATTCTTGGTTATGTTATAGCCAATTTCATCCCATATCAACAAAAGGTCAATAATAATCTCCATCAAACATAATAATAGGATTTATTAAGCACCTATGATGCACCTCACTCCTTATTCAAATCTTGTTCACCAACCTCAATCAATTCTTCTCTTTCTTTTTTTACTTACTCGCAGCTAAAAGGTCATGCATAATAATTTTTTACTTTTATACTTTTTCACTTAAAAAATTCCTCCATACCTTCAAATCTAATTTTGTGAAAATAAAGTTTCCCTCAAAAACCATGAAACTTCGTCCAATAATTCAAAGGATTTTCACACCATCCAATTAAGACAAGTAATTCAGATCCCTTCTCTGCTCTCCAAAATTGAAAAGATTATAGTTAACCAAAGGTTCCCACAATTTTTTCCCATTCTAGAAATTTTCTAAACGTACCAAATTACAAAAGAAAAAAAAAATGAAAATGTTCTCTATCTATGCTTTATCAATCCTTCATATTGATTGATTTCATCCACCAACACACCAACCAAGAGAGAGCACTTCCGCAAGGAGAAGTGCACGAGCGTCACGTGACCACTTTGAAACAAAACCTTTTAAATATTTATTTATCCACACAACTACTGATTTATAAAATATGTCTCGCAATAAAGTACTGTCACTAATAATTTATTTATCAGAAAACACTGGAATTTATTACTCTTCACAATGCTAAACACTAAAATTACCCCATGCATGTGCAAAACCATTAACAAACGTTTGAAATACCCAATAGGGTGTAGTGGAAAACCAAACCGTCAAGTTAATTAACACCATTCCATATAGATTCATCAAGAAAAAATTAAAACAAGGGGCAACAAAACCACGTAGTTTATGGTTTAGGATATTAACAAGTTTCACTAAAAAAACTGCAAAAGGTTTTTTTTTTTTTAAACAAATCAAATTAACCCAGGTTTCGTATTCCTTTCTACATCCACACAAAAGGTCAAAAAACTGTGCATCGTTGCAGTTTTTCTTTTTCTTGAAACTTTATCTTCAATAAACCACCGTAACCAGCCCCTGGTATTCCCAACTTTCCGACCCATTAAATCTAATAAAAAAACACCTACTTCACAAACAAACGCAGACAAAGAAACTAACCCAGAAAGATTAAGAAAAAGAAAACAATTAAAAGACAAGAACTGAATTGAGGTTGGACTTGAATCAACAGAGTTTCTACGATCTGATATGTGATATAAGCAAATGGAAGGACAATTAAATGTACAAACAGCAAAAGGCACAGTGTACATGTTCCATTCTATTACGGATTGAAATTAAAACCCACAACACGAAATCTATCCAAGATTGGTTTCACGAATTCGTCAATTGAAACGTGAATTGGAGCGAATCCATTGGCCGTTGATCCAATCCTGGTGAACCCTAATTGCGGAGGCGGGGTAGAGGATCTCCTCGTGAGTGGTGGTAAAGTATACATAGTAGTGGTCGTCGTCGACCTTGCCGGTGATCTCGCCGGCCCACCAGCCGTCGTTGTCGAAGGCGTCGACGCGCTGGTAGAGCGCGAAGGAGGAGGAGGCGGCGATGCGCGGCGGCTTAGGGCGGAGCTCTTTGGGGAAGACGGTGGCCGTGAGCGGCTGGGACTCGTCGTCTTCGAGCAGCGTGTCGTAGCGTACGACATAGAGGCCGGTGTCGAGAGCCGAGACGACGGTGGCGCGGTAGTAGGAGCCGAAGAAGCCCTCCTCGTTGCTACACACCTCCACCTTGTCGCCGGGGCGAAAATTCACCTTCTTCCGCGGTGGACGCATTGAAGAAGAAAATGGTTCTTGAAAGTGTGTTTGGTGGTTGAACCCTGATGCCAAAAACAGAGAGTGTTGTTTCTGTGGGGGTTATCTCTTCGTATATTGTTCTTCTTCTTATATATGGTTTTTTTTTTTTTTTTGTATGGACTTATTATTATGCTAATCTATAATTTTTTTATAAGATAAGATTAATCACAATTATAGCACATTGTATATAGATATATGGTATGTTTAACGAGTAAATAATAGAGAAAACTACTTTAAATTGAAAGTTATTCCTCTTAATCTAAAGAGCGAGAGATATAAGATTTGGTTTTCAAAATATTTAAGTATCTAAATTTCTATCAATATTTTTTGTTATATTTTTCATTATTTCGGATTCGTCACCACTAGACCAATATGAATATATTTAATTTCATTTCATTTCATTTGTTTGTTTTTTCAACATTTACTTTATTAAAATTTTTTCTATTTTGATTAAGACTAATCTTTAGATACAAACTTAAATTTTTAAATAAGACATATTTTAATAGAAAAAAAGGTAAATTTCTTAGATTACTTTTGAACTTATATACGTAATTCAACATAAACAATGCGATATTTGGGTTGATAAAGAACAGCAATTTTTGTAATAAAATTAATGTGGATTGGATTATAGTTATTTTCTACTGCAGTACTTATCGGACGATTGATTAAATTGTTTTGTATCATTTTAAATATGTTTTGATTAATTTTTCTAATTTACTAATTAGGACGGAGTTTTTAAAATAATTGTTAATATATTAACTAATAGAAGTTATTCTGAAATAAATTCTACTTTTATATATTCAAGTAATCAAAATTATTATATATATATATATATATATATATGATTAATTATAAAGTGATAAAATTTTACTATATATATAGTTGAATCTTTTACATCTTACAAGAAAAAAAACGTTGTCAAGAACACGTGTTGATTATTTTTACATCTTAAAAGTGATAACATATTTATTTATTTCCATGATAAATAATCATATAATGTAAACCTAAATATTCGTCTATGATAATAACAATTCAGGACACGTGTATCCATCAGAAAGTTTTTCAGAAAATCAAAATAGAAAATTGTGAAACAAGGTAACAGTAACACGTGTTTGTTTTTGGTGTTAAATCGTGGTTCTTCTAACCGAAGTAGATATTCAATAAAATCACATTATTTTTTTTATATCAATTTGTTATAATATTATGTTACAGATAATTTTTTTTATTACTTTTAGAACTTTTTATAATTAGATGCTATGATTTAATGAGTGTAAGATAATATTCAAGTTCTAAACAATAAATAAGAGATAATTATACAACAAATTTACCAAAAAGATATAATCATAATTTATTTTATAACACTTCGTGTGATATTTAAATTTTTTTTATTTCGGTGATTTTAGATTGGTTAATTTTGACTTAATTTGAATTTGATTTTTTTTCAACTCAATTATTTAGAGTCATTCTATAATTTATTTTCAAACTAATATAGTCAACTCATTTTTTAACCAATACAAGATCATCAGTCCCTTCCTTAACTTTAAACATGGTAGCATGTTATTTTTTATGAGCATTCGTTTTTGGGATAAGTGTTTGACATTTTATTTAAGTTAAACACTAAATTAATGTCAGTTTTATAACAAAAACATCAAAAGTAAGAATATTTTGATTTTTCAAATTATGGAGGTACAAGAAAAAAAAGTATGGAGATGTAGGAAGAATCACTTTATTTTTTTTTTTTTTACATCTCAACCCAACTTCGACCTTGGACCTTGGCTCTTCAACTCAAAGACGACTTCTTTCTTCACGGAAAATTAAACTCTCAAAATATTCATGTGAAAAAGATTTTATTGTACTTATGAAATTAATGTATAGGTTTTTGACGGGTGAAAATGGAAATGTGTGATTGGAGTTGGGGTTGATATGGGTTGTATTTTGACATTAGGAATGTGTAATCTGGAAAATCATCGAATTGTAGAATCCTAAAGATTAGCATAATTTGGAATAGGATTTTGACTTTCGGATTAGGTGAATCTGGAATAAGAAAATTTATTTCAAAATATATTTCTTAAAATTCAAACCGTAAGGTAAATGTGTATTATGGAAAAGGTGAATCCAGAAGCTAGGTTTTGTATTTAGGAAATCAAAAATGTATTTTGGAAAAGTATGTTCCGAAAGTCAAAAATATATTTCGAAAGCAATTTTCGTTCTAAAGTATTTTGGATTTAACAATCTAAAAGCTAATTCTAAATTTGGAAGAAGCTTCCAGATTGTAAAATTGGAAATGTATGTAGAAAACAAGAATCGTTTCTGAAACAATGTGTAACCAAAATCCCCTTCCCCGCCTTCTTCGCCTCCACTTTCCATTAAAAAAACATACACATACCCTCACAGGCGACGAAAACAATGTATCACGATTCTTCTTTAAGTTAGTGCATTCCTTACTCTCAACGGCGGCACAAACGTGAAATCGAAATGACAACACATTTACAAAATGGAAGTGTAAGGCAAAATGGGGCATTAAAGGTATTTTACATCTTTTTGTTAAAGGACAATTTCATCCATTCACAATGTCTGTAAGTGTAGAAAGAAGCAAAGGAGGTGCAGGAAGAAGCCGTCCAACTCAAATTTCTATCTACACACGCCCACTCCAATGTCTACCCATATACCCAAGACAATTTTTCATCCACTCAACTTTATAGATGGTTAACAATCCATCATTAATGTATAGTTAATATATAGTCAATTGTCAATTGTCTTTTTACTATTTCATCTTCACGAAATTTTCTAAATTTATTGAAGAGATACTTCTTTTCTATGTCACTTCTCAACTTTTTTAGATCTACCACTTTATTTTTGCACAAGATGATTTAAACTTTTTAAATACATCAAATACTTTAGTTTTTTTTTTTTTTCATAAAAGAAACACATGTAATGAGTAAAGTCATTAATAATTCATTAGACCTTCTTCTTAATATTTAATAGTCCAAACATCATATTCTTTTTGAGAAAGTAACATATCACTATAATTGAAGTGTCCTAGCCTCCTATATCATAGACAATAGTCATTTCATTTTCTTTATTTGTCATTTTCATTGTAACAATAATTTTACTTTTTGAATTAAAAATTTTGAACTCCCACAAATGAAAAGAATAATTAATTGTGTTCCAAAAGTTGTCCAATACTCAATAAATTTGTTTCTTTATATCCAGTCATATGATTAATATCTTTTGACAAGCAAAGAACAAGTTGTCTTCACCATGTTATGCTTCTACTTCAACAAATGAATTATGTTGTTGATTGTCAAAGTGACAATCCTTTTGAACATGCCAAACTGTCCACAACTATAACATTGTAACTTGTCTTTATTCCAACAAAATTTTTTCTTTATAATTGTTCTTCTTACAGATCCCACACCATTTGTTTGATCCTCCATTATTTCCTTTTTTCACCATAATAATATCCTCTTTCGTGTGAGTTTCTTCCTCTTCCTCTGCCTAATCTACCACCTCTAAAAAACTCACAAGTATTTGTTGATTTGTCTTTTTGAGATGACACTTTCAAATTACTTCTCAAAATGATGTAAAAATCTTTGTTTGTAAGATCTAAATAATCCCATCAACCCTTGAAAAATCATGATTGACAATTCCTTAGTTTCTTCTATAACAACCACCATATCATCAAATTATTCTGTAAATTAATAAGAATTTTATTCTCAATTCTTATACATTGTTGAATATTCTTCATCAATGCATATTAAATGTCTACAATTTCTTTTGAAAACTTTCCATTTAAACACTTTGAACATTAGGATGAGAATTGTTGATTGTGTTCTTATTCACAAATTTTGTTCTTTTATTCATCCTTTCTCTGGTAGTCATTTGAATGTTGTATGCTTCATAAGTTTTTTCATCACTTGAGCATAAGCATCTTCATCCTTCTCTCGGTTAATTTGGAAACATTTGCATTGTTCCTTCAGTGAAAATATTATTTTCAATAATGATAATCAATCAAATTCAATCAGAATTAATTTTGTTTGATGTACAAATTACATCTAAGATGAACAAATAAAAATTATATGAAACTTTCTTATCTTAGAACTTTGATCATTAATTTATTTCAAAAACCTTTTAAATTTTGCATGATATTACATGTTGAAGCAATTTAGATTTAAATATATTTTAATAAACTCATAAATCACATCTTTGAAATTCTAATGATATATGTAAGCACAAAGTTTAGAGATACTCACCAAGATGATAGATCTGTCTATCATAAAAAAATTGTTTCGCCTGATATACTCTTGATTATTCCATCTGTCTTGCGTGTTGATTTGTCCATCTGACGCTCTTTGTGGAATTTGCATCTTTTGATGCTTTTGTCTAGTTATGACTTCACACAATTTCTTCATCCATTTGATTTTGGTCATCTAACCCGTGAGTCAACATTGGTCCTTACACTCCAACTTATCATCTCATGCATTAATTCTTGTACGATTCCTCTATTCAATGTATCAGCGTATCATATGATACATTGATTCTTGGGCAATCATCTTTCTGAGCTATACTACATGTTTTTTTTTTCTATTTACCATTATAGTATTTATTATCATCAAAACTTATGATCTCCTCGGAGGGATGATTTTGTCTAGTGCTTAGCATCAAGTATTCTTACAAATCTTTTGTATTTAATATACAAGTGTAAACTTTAAAAGAGATATTTGACCTTGCTTCTAAAAGGACATTTGAGCCCAAATTTACAAAAGTGGTAAAACTTATCTGAATACATTATTAAAGAATCTTAATCATGTACATTAAACTAATCATTACATTGCTTGAAGACACGTTAATGATTACACTGAATGTTATTAATATCATGATTACACAAAGTTAACTTCCTCATTTTTGTATTAGCACATGTGGAAGATCTCATTAGTTAGGATGATACGTGAAGTAGTCACAATCTTCATATGCACTTTGAAAGTGACGTGAAGAAAGTTACAAATTTTTACACATAAGACTTTGTATCCTTTGGTTGCCCTTAGAAAGGATTTTAAAATCTTCATGAACTCTAGTTCATTCATTTCAAGTGTGAAGATTACATGGAAGAACCTTTTTATTATGTAAGGAGGGGGGAGGAGAGAAGTCATATGCAACCTTGTTGGAAGTGACATATGACCTCCAATGAAAGTGAGGTGTGAAGAAAGTTATAACTTCTTTATGATGAGATGGTTAGGTGCATGAACTTGATTGAGTGATTTAATGTATATTCTCACTTGTTTTTCACCTTTTATAAATTTTTAGAAATTTTTATAAAATCCTATATAAAAATTATTAAAATATTCTAAAAACTTCTAGAAAGTAACAAATTATGATGCCTCTTAATTTTCTCTTCAAGTTCTTTCATATTTCTCTTATAAATCTTCCTTTAAAATTTTTTTCTTATTTCTTATTCCTTCTTTTTATTCAGTCATATTCCTTTTAAAGACTTTTTAGTAGCTTCTCCACCCTTAAAGCTCTTATTTTCGTCTTGAATTGCTTATTCTGCTTTCACGATCACATCATCTACCCCATATTGAAAAAATGTGTCTATAAATTTGAAAGATAAGCATTAAAATGAGAGAAATAACTTCAATTGAAACTAGGACTCACAATATAATATTACAAAGTTTATTTTATATGCATTCTTATTTATCCTCCATAGGATTAGGAAAAGACTATTTTTTCGATATTAGACTTTAGACTTTCTCATATTAAGAAATTTATCCTTCTCAAATGTAGCCCCATGCAATCTTGTGGATGAAAGATGAATTATTTCCTCCCTTTGTTGGTGGAATTTTCAAATTGGGATACTTTCTTTAGTTCTTTTTAGTTCATTTTGAACCTGAGCATTCAAATCCTCCACTAATTTTGCTTTTCATAGCTCCATTATTACACATCTTAACTTCATAAGAAGAAAAGGTAGTAAATCAAAAGGAGTAATAAATCAAAAGAATTAGTAAATCAAAAGAAGTCAGATATATAAACAATATTATAGGTGAGTAAGAAGTTTTATTTTAGATGACTCTACTAGAAAACTCTACATGTGGAATAAAATCTTTTCACTCTCTTTAGATTTTTAGAAATTATACAACAAAGTAGTTGAGATAAAGTCTTACTAATCACTTTGGTCTAACCATTAGTTTAGGAATACAAATATTTGAGAAAAGAAGTTTAATACCCTATTTTCCCTAAAATATCTTCTAAGAATTACAAGAACTTAATAGATGTATAAAACACCATATCCGTACAATCTTACTTTAGCAAGTAAATTAAGCATAACCTATTACGTGACAGGACATAAAATTACTCATTTTAAAAATATGTAATCTATCACAAATATAGAATCATGACCTGACCTTCGTAAACCAAGTAAAAAGAAAATCCATTGAAATATCATACTAACATGTGAAATGGAACCCATAAGTCATAACTCTAAATTCGGCACTTCTTATGTACAATGGAATTTTCACGAAACCTTTGAACTTCTTTGTTCAAAAGTGGCCAAAATGTTCAATTATAACATTTTGAGCTTTCAAAGTTCCAAAATTCCGCATTAGATATTCATGATGAGCTTCTTCAATAAATAGTCCTCTTAGGCTTTGTTTGGATTGGGGAGAGAATTTGAGAGAGTGAATTTGAGTTGATTTAATATGAAAGTGTGTGAAGAGTTAGATTGTTTGGATTAAAATAAATATGGTAAGATTTGAGTGAAAAGTTGGTGAAAATTTGTGAATAATGTGATAGATAGGATAGATATTTTAATATTTTTTAATATATAAAATTATAAAATTAAAGATTTATCCTTATGATTAAAAATAATTAAAAATAAAATATAATTTATTGATTTGATGTAATTGATAATTTATTTTAAAAAAATTAATACATATTTAATTAATTCTTTTATAATTGATTATGTTTGTAAAAATTTAATATTATATATGTTAAATTAAGGTTAGTTATGTCTTTTTTTAATTGTTGACATAGCTTTTTGTGTGTTTCTTCACTTATCAAGGAAATTAAAATTTTAGCTTTTTATTTTGTTTGGACACTTGCAATTTGTCTTGTGGCAGCCGAGATCAATACGGGACGATCACAAAATTTATTTTTTAAAATATTTAAATTGATAATGGAGTCGCCACTATAACTTATTATAGAAAAATTATAGAAAAACCAAAAAAATAAAAATGTGTACCAGATTCAAGATTCGAGAGTCGGTTACCTGTGGGGAAGATATTAAAAATAGTAATTACAGCAAATAAGAATAAATATATATTTACAAAAAAATACAGACTACGAATGAACAATAAGCAAACAAAATAATAACAAAAACAAATTTTTATTTTTTATTTTTTTAACCCAACAAGGATGGATCTTGGTCCTACGTATTTCCAAAGGAAAATCAAGAATCACATAGTTCTAATTTAAATATTTATATTTTTTATTTGTGGACCCGACAAGGATGGACCTTGTTCCTACGTATTCCTATCCGTGATAGAAAATCAGGGTTCACGTAGTTCTAATTTAAGAAATTTTAAGAAATTTGTTTGATTATGTTTGATATATATCTTTGAAATTTTTATATATTTTTTTAGTTTTTTATGAGCTATTTTATATTTTTTAAAGATGTTTTGTTAAACTGTTTTTTAGTTTTTTAGAAAATGTCTTATTTTATTATTTTTAGAAATCTTTATATTTTTTTGAATTGAGAATTCCTGGTGGATTGGATTTTCTAGGAATAATATCTGGATTAGCATTTGGTGGGAAATATCTGGATTTCGATTTTGATTTCTGGTTCCAGTGTGGTTCGGGATGATTGGGTTGGTTCTAGTGTGGTTCGGGATGATTGGGTTGCAATTAATCTTGGGTTTTGACTCTGCATTGGTTTCTAATTCAGATGATTTGAGATTTGCAGGTTATATTTTTTTATGTATGAATTTCTATTTTTTTATTAAGGGTTTCGAGGTATTCGAAATGTTGGTTTGGCATTCCTAAGGTATTTTCCTAATACTGAATTCAAAGATTGATCAAAATCGGTTTTGATTTTGGTTTCTAAAAGGGTTATTTGGTTGATGAGGATGAGACCGTGCCAACAACAGCGACTTTCTAGATAATTTTTTAATCATAATTTTTAATTCCACTTGAAGATCTAGCTTTTTTTTTTTTTTTTC
>Ga0099824_1005774_pt1 | contig 17309 bp, 9 predicted proteins | sample SiratrowhiteBW_FD_76837 | JGI IMG/M metagenome (GOLD analysis project Ga0099824, IMG submission 76837) | Root nodule microbial communities of legume samples collected from California, USA - Siratro white BW | ecosystem: Host-associated > Plants > Roots > Nodule | place: USA: California... | reverse complement strand
TGTCCTAAGGCTTTAACCCTTTAGCATGATCTTTGCCCCAGCACTCTAGCTATTTGTCCTACTGATAAAGGGTACTCACAAAAGCCCTCACACCTCGTGTGCAGGCAGAAAAACACACACAAAAGCTATCCACTAAAGCCATTCATTCAAAGAGAAAAAGTGATAACTGAACAGAAAGACATGTAAAAGTTTTCACTCACAAGAGTGATTATTTGGTTGTTGTGAATAAACAACTTGGTTGTCACACTTTATTAGCAAGTCTTGCTCGAGAAAATCTCGTTACACATCACTTACAAACACACCAGTTCACGTGTGTAGGTGACAAACATTCATAGACCACAACCACACAAATGAGTGAGATGACAAGTTGCCACTAGAACACATGTGCAGTTGTGAACTAATATGTGTCCTTATAATGTTTAATCAGATTCCTTTTTTACTTTTAATGCATGTTATTCTCTTTACAAAATGATTGATTATTTTTATAGATTTGACATTTTTGCAAGGATCTATTAATGTTTTCCTTGTAGAGGGGATAAAATTAACTTTTATTTGTCATAGTTTTGGTTTTTCAGTACACATTTTTGAGAGTTAAATTTTTAAGTATTACACTGTCAGCTAATCAGAAATCATGGTTTGCATTAACTTTAAGATAATTATTGTAAAAGTCAATAAATTTATCATACATAACATCTTAACACATTCAGTGCATTCAGTCTTTACTCTCTTTTTTTATTCAAACATGACAATAGTTACATTGTCTTGATACTCACTAGTTTTACCTTTTTGTTGTTGGGCTGAGAACAGATAATAGCAGGGGACCCAGAGAATGTGACAGAGACATGGATGAGTAATGTGTATAGTTTTGGGATGGTAATTTGGGAGATGGTAACTGGTGAGGCAGCATATTCTTCATTTTCACCTGTGCAAGCAGCAGTGGGAATTGCTGCATGTGGCCTTAGACCTGAAATCCCAAAAGACTGCCAACAAACTCTAAAATACATTATGACAAAGTGCTGGAACAACACCCCTTCCAAACGCCCTCAGTTTTCTGAAATCTTAGCCATATTGCTGCGACCAAACAACCACAACAACAGATAAACTTCATAAATAGCAACCTCATGGACTAGGAAATGATATGTCCATGGATCAACATGACATGTATCCCCTTTTATGGCAGTAATGAAGATGTAAATTTTCTGCTTTTCACAATCTTGTATTTACTGTCATCTCTTCATCACAAATCCAAATGTCTTTGTCATCATAATCATACTGTTTTCCGTTTCATGATTGTCCCAAAATGAAAATATATTACAATAGAGAAAACGAAACTAAGTACCGATATTTTTTACTTAGTAAGTAGTTCAAAATACACTTTTTTTATTATGAAAAATAAAAGCTATTTAAAGTAGTTTTAATGTAGATGGTGTAAATGGATTAACATTTGGTTATTTTCAGCATTATATATATTTTTTTCAAATATTAAAATTCAGACATAAGTACCATTTTTTGTGTTGCAACAAGGTTAACATTTATGAGCATTATCCATAGAACACTAGGATAATGTTATGACACGTTTTTTGGGGCCTGCTAATGGTCATTTTTTTGGTTCTTCCTTTGTTTGTTCTGCAGTGGTTATCCTAAGGGTATCAAAAAGGGGTCCCATTTGATTTTGTGTTTCTTTAGTGGTGAAATAATCTAACCCTTTCAGCAACAACGAAGTGACGTGTTTCGTGCATGTGCCGGGCACAATGATATTATCTACACATATCTGTGCAAATGGTTGAGCCTCTTGAGGGAAAAGTTAAAACGGAATTGAGTTGTAGAACATGAACCAGATTCCACAATTTACTACTGTTTTCTATTGTTTCTGTATGCAAGAACCTGAAATTTTGTGCATAGGACAAAGCATTTCTTTAAAACAGTGATTAAGAATTTAGGTAAAGAATCTATTGCCAATCTCGAAAACCTATTTTTTATGTACAAAAGATTTATGAGAATGTGAATCAATTCTATATTTATAAATTACAAATGTAGGGATAGTGAAATTATTGTTCTCTCTCTCTCTTTTCTTTTGGATTTGTATTTAATTCCCTACTCTAGTTATTATTTAGAAAGTGATTATAGAAAGGGATTTGGCTAATGAGGGAGAAGGGGATTTTTACAGGAGTGAGGGATTTGGCTTAGGGGGAGAAGGGAATTTTTGGTGAAGAGAGGGTTGATAGGGACAAAGGTATTTTAATTCATAGGGACAAGTTTTATTCCTTTCAAATTTGTTTTTTTGTTTCCTGTATTCAATGAGAACAATGTCTATCTTCAACCATGATGTTGCCTATGATACTGTTACAATAATTTATTAAATTTAGTGATACAATTACTGTTTTCAAGCTTAGATGAAGTTATAATTTCATATTGATGTCATCTATTATCTAAAGTTTAAAGTTAAAAATCATTTAAGTGTTCCTAATTTTAGGCTTCTTTCCCCTTACATTTTATTTATTTACCGGATTCAAAATAATATAATGAATTTTTCTAATTATTGTATACAAAATTAATAATTTTTTTTCTACTTAGAATTCTCAAAATTGATCTAATTTTCACGTGCCTCCAATGTCACGAAACATCTTTATCTATAAAATAATCTAACTCTTTCCATCCAAAATTTTCAAGATAATTTTATTCCAAAGTTTTCACAACAATATTATAAACCTATAGTAAATACTAGTAAAGTACAATCATAGAATTTGAATCACCGTATCGATCAACATTATTCAAAATCTAGAACTTTAAACCTAGATTAGTTTGGACAATATTAAACTCAATAAAAGAGAAAATAATGACAAGAACATGAAAAATTAAACTTAAAAAAAATAAAATCCGGAAAACAACTATTGTGATCAAGGATACAACTAAGAGGGTGTGTTTGGATGAAGGAGTGGATTTGAGAGAGTTGAATTTGATATGAAAGTGTATAGAAAGTTTGATTGTTTAGATTAAGGAAAAATGGTAAGATAGTTTTTGGATGAAGAAGTGGATTTGAGATGAAAGTGTATAGAAAGTTTGATTGTTTGGATTAAAGGAAATATGATAAGATTTGAGAGAAAAGTTTGTGAATGATGTGATAGATAAAATAATATTTTAATATATAAAATTATAAATTTATTTTTATAATTAAAATTAGTGTATAGTTAATTTATTTAATGTAATTAATAATATTTTTTAAAATTTATAAAAATATTAAATTAATAATTTTCTTTAAAATAAATTTAATTTCTTATTATAATATATAATATATATATATAATTTTAAAAAATATACAATTAAATCTTTTAAAATAACTTTAACAGTAAATTTAAATATAATTATTATTTCACAATAATAAAAAATTATTATCATATAATTTATTTTCATTTTAAATACCATTATTAAATTAAAATTATATTTATATTATTTATTTTACTAAATATATTATATAATATTTTTATTTTAAAAATTTAGATAATATTTTATTTTTTATTTTTATATTATATTATTTATATTACATAATCGATTACGTTTTAATCGTAATCGATTATATATACTATTATATATAATATTATAAATTTAATTATTTGTTATTTTAAAACAAAAATAAATATTTTTAATAATTTATTTTATTATAATTAAATTATTTTTTTATTTAAAAAAATCAACTTTCCTTGTATTTTCTCGAAAGGTAGAGAGGAAAGTTTTGAAACGAAAGTTTTTTTCGTTTTTCTTAAAAGTTGATTTTCTCTGCCTTTCCTCACTCGAAAGTATCTCTGGTCGGATACAAACATTTTGTAAAGGTTAACTAAGATTCATAATGTTGTTGGAAAGTTTGTTGGCTGTCACTCAAAAGCCCTAAAAAAAGGAAAAGTAGTAGCTTGGATGAAGATATCATAAATGAAATATATGTTATTTATCAACAAGACACCAATAAAACATTTAAATAATAACACTATTTGAAGGATCAACTTGGATATAAATATTTTTTTGAAAAAAAAGAATTTTTTTTTTCTAGAAGAACATATTTATCACCTTTCAATTCCAACAAGTTATGAAAAAAAAAATAATAAGGACTTTAAATCACCATTTCCCTCAATATTACTTAAACTCTAGAACTTCAAACTTGGATTAATTTGGATAATATTGTATGAAGGAAAAAACAGTGACAACAAGAACATGAAAAATCTCAACTTTAACAAAAACAATTATGAAAAACAGTAAGTATTGTCAAAATATTGTCTTCAAAATCAGTGACATAACTAAAAGGTTATTGGACTGAAATTATTTTAAAAAAAATTGTTGAATATCACTTAAAAGTCTTACAAAATAATAACAGTGAAAGCTCTTATGAGAATGTCATGAATAAAACATATACTATTTATTAACAAGACATCACATAAACATTTAAATAAAAATATCACATTTTTATTTGAAGGATAAAGCTTAATATACATATTTCTTTAAAGAAGACCATTCGAAGAGATAATTAAAAAAAAAATTCTTCTAAAAGAATATACTTCCTTTCAGTTATGTGATTATAAGAAGTTATGAAAACTTAATAATGTCGTTGATTCACACAATTAAAGAAAAGGAATACACGTAGTTAAGGAGGAAAAATAAAAATAAATTTAAATAAATAAATAGTTAGTTAAATATAGATCTTTTAATGTTATAGTGGTCAATATAGATACTATCTTCTAAGTTGTGAACCACTTGGTAAAAGGTTACTCTAGTCATAAATCTTTAGTTTGGACAAAAAGTTCTATGTTGTCCCATAATTGTTCGTGCTGCATGGTCAATATAGTAATTAAGTTTTTTGTTTCAAGGCTTGATCATTTATGCAACATCAATGTGAAATTTGATTTCTTTGAATTATGCACTATTTGTTTTATTAACCAATCTAAAAGGACACTATTTGTTTTATTAACCAATCTAAAATGACGATGGTAGTTGATTTCGGTGATTTCTTTGTAATCTATTTATTGTAGTACTGAGTTATGTTGTATAACAATTGTTAGATTGTCATTGTTCTTGGGTTGTTACATTTGTAGATAAGACTGTAACCATTTGGGTTTCCCTAATGGTGGCTTTTTGGGAAATGCCTCTGAAGTAAAATATTGTTTGCGTGAAAGAGATGGTATTGGGGTTTGTGGAAGAGGTTGGAGTTGGTTGATTTAAAAGTGTCATAATTTGTTCTGTAGATCTTGTCAACTTAGCATACAATTCAATGATTGTATTCAAATGGAAATGAGACTTATAAGCTATCATTTCATATACATGGACATCTGTTGAAATCTAAGTAACATGATACATAGTTGACCCTGTTCGTTAAGTGTAGGTTGACAATAATACAAATTGTTTAATGTGTAGTGTTTAAAAGGTCCACAACAATGCATAATTTTTCCTTGAGGAGAATGAGTGTGCAATTGTATGATATGCAAAAAAAGTTTAAGAGATTGACATTGGAACCAAACACCTTTGTCACATGACATGATGCAATTTGGCCATTTGTAAACAAAGTGGCAATATAAGAATTGAAATATTTGATTAATGAAGTTCAACGATGATCGTATCGAGTGAATGATTGTTTTTGGTTTTCCGGGGAGGAATTGTTGTGTCTCTGTGGCGTTAAGTTGATACATTGTTCCATTTATAAAGTGGAAATCCTAACAAGTGTTCAACACGCATTTCTAATGACATGGACAAGTCTTAAACGTGTGTCAGTGCACATGTGCATTTGATGACTAATTTTCTTAGTTACCTAAACCACCCATTACATGTTAGGATAACATCCCATTGAAGGTTAGTTGTGCTTAACACACGTATGGAGTGACTTTGACAAGTCCTTGACGCATGGCAGTATCCATGTGCATGTGATGACATAGTTTTTGAGTCACCACAACCACCCATTACATGTCAGGGTAATATCCCAATCAAGGTTAGTTGTGCTCAACAACTCAGCACGCGTATGGAGTGATGTCGACAAGTCTTATACGCATGTCAAAATGCTTGTGCATGTACATGTGATGAAACATTTTTTGTGTTTTTGACGAAGTGTTTTGAACTTGTATCCGGTATTTTTTTTTTCTAAGAACCTTATCATTGTCTTCTTTGACAAAAAATACTAAGTGAAATGCACTTCCTTAAGGCCCATTTCTATATTTAAGTTTGTCTTTATGTGTGACGAAGTGAGGCACTTAACATGATTGTGGATTGAATAATAATGATTTTTTGTGTTTTTGATCAACCTTTTGGAACTTATACCTTATTTTTTTTTTCAAACCATGACATTGCCTTCTTTGGTAAAAATACTAAGAAAAATGCACTCCATTAAGATCCATTTATGTATTTAAGTTCGTCTTTATTTCTAGAAGAGAAGTTAAAGTTGATAGAAGATATTCAGAATGATGCAAATTGTTCTTCCAAAGATGTCATGACATGGAGATCTTGAATATAGAGCCTTTAGCAATCCTCTATGGTTCTCTATAGTTTGTGTCGAGTTCGTCAGGAAAGGTGTTTAAAGAAGGAGATTTGACGGAGAAGGTTCAGAAAATAATTGATGAATTTGTTCAGGATTATCTTAACGTTATTGAAAAACAATATTCAAGCTTCTATCACTCAGCCTCTTCCAAAAATAATGAAGTTATTGGTGACAAGAGAGAATCCTCAAACTTCTAAGGATCAAGATAAAAATAACTAATGAAAGATAGTGTATTTATTTATTGTTAATTGTATCATAAACAATAATGATTTGTAAATAAAATATTCTTTTTTCCTTCAAGTTCTTCACTTAATATTTTTTATTTTTCATTTTATTATAATATTTCGTCCATTTTTTTTTATTTTGAGATTTTTAAAATCAAGATAGAGAATCACCTTAATTTAATATTAAGTGTGTACCTCAATATTTATTAAGACTTCCTTCGTCTTTATTCTTTAAAATCACTTGGATTTTATATAGTATGCATAGATAAAGAATCTCTTACTGAAATAATGATCATGATATATTAATCTTTATATCTTTGTTCATCATCTCTTCTATCATGTTAGCCTTTGACTTCTATTACCTGCTAGGTAAACTCATAAAATTAGAGTTTAGAATATTTTATAAGTCCATAGTGGAATGTGTCTTACTAATTCATTTTTTCCTATGCTTGGCCATTCACAAATCAATGTTAAGAATATCTTTCAACCCTTTTTATGGAACGGTGTTATGGTACCACCTCAATGTGATGTCTTTGTATATAATTTTTTTTAAAATCAATTAATAAGGTATATTAGAAAAGAAACATCATGAATCTACTCAATGAAGTGCATTGTAGCGGAAGAAATTAGAAAGAAAATTTTGTCTACTAGATCATGAATCTTAGACAAAACCTTAAATGTGTATTATTGGTATGAGTATAAGAATATGACCAAGCACTACCAAGGTATAAGAAATGTAGTGTAGGCCCAATAAAAATCTATTAAACGATGTTGATAAACTAAGTGAGGTAATCAGGAAAAAAGAAGTTGGTAATAAAGCTCAGGATTTTGATATAGAATAGTCGAATATGCTAGTATGGGATATTAGATGAAGTATCATTCTTGTACATAATCTATCAAGATATAATTTATAATCATAACTCTTCATCTATTAATGTTTGTTACATCTTTAGACTTGTCTATCTTGTTTAGCTAATAATATAGTGAATTCGTTTCGTCTAATGAAACAAAAGTGAATGAGAAATACTTTGATATAATTATATATGATTTTATTGAATTGAATCAATGATTCTACTAGGTATAAGTGGTGTGAAAAGTTTTACAAAATAGTTTTATCTTTAACACTGAGATGCAATTTGAAGTCCTAACATGTTTATACTTCATCTCCTTTGGCTCTGAGCTGCAGCTCCTTTTCCTTCAATTTGATGGAGTTCAGTTAAAATTGAGCGTCCCTTCGAAGTCTTCAAAAGATTAGGTCGAGACACCATCCCTTAAAGGATAACAAGTTTTCATTTGAATATTCATTTGTAATTCATGGATCAAAACAAAAAGCATAGGAAAGTGATATATATATGAAAAAAATTACTGCATCAATATTTAAATAAAATCATTAATAATAAAACCTTAGATCACAATACCATTATCTCAAATTATTTGTAATATTCATTCATTGCTTCACTTAAACAATTTCAGAAATACTACTTCAAAACTAATATTGGCCAAATCAAGATAGATGAATATATAAGCGTATATCAAACCAGACTCCATATCAACATTGAGAATGTATAAATTTTTTAAATTTTTTAATTATGTAATATTTATTTATTTTAAAAGACTCTTTTTTTATTTCTTCACCCTTTTAAAATTAATTGAATACACATTGTTTTAATTTCTTTAAAAATAAATTTATTATACTGATATTTATTCGAAATGTAATTATTCCACAGGTTGTACATAATTTCATGATATAATTCAATAATGTGATTCCGGAAAAAGACACTGTAAATATGGATAAACATTTATATTTTGAAAATATTAATTTTTCATTACCATATTATTTATTTTATCTTTTAACTTCTTTTACTTTAATATGTTGCGTATGCAATAACTAAACCTAAAGTGAAATACTATTACAATATTGTAAAGAAAGTCAATCCAAAATCAACAAAACATTTTTACGCACAAATAGACAGTTGTATGGGATGAATTACTTAAAAATCAACTAATATTTTTGATGTCAATGAGCAAATTTAATATCAGAATTCAGTCTAATTCGACTTTCCAACAACTGAATTATATAACCTATATCCAAAATCGTGTTACCTTATAAATATCGCGTATCATTTAGAAAAAAAATAACAGAAAAAGCGCTGTCAGAAAAAATTTCCCTCTTCGGCTTGCTAGGATCCAAAACGAAGGGCACCAAAGAAGAATCGACGTCGTTTGGACTGAAGGAGAACCCAAAACGGCGACGTGGCATGTACTGATCCCGGTGCATTGGTTTTGTCCACCCCGCTCACGATTCTTCCATAATCACAGTAACAGGCCCACTCTCTCTCTCATTGCTGCAAGAGAAGACAGAGATAAATGGTAGCAACTAAAGGCAAAACCCTAGGTGCGTACAACAATTAACAAACCATAATTTACATGCAAATCCACAAATACCCTTCTCTCTCTCTTTCTCTTTCTCTTCATCTCGCACACACTCACCTCACATCTTCAAACCCAGCTTCAAAGAAACCTAAACTGTCTCTCTCCGATTCGCACCGTTTAATCTGATTCCATTCCTTCCTTCCTTCTCCCAAGTTTCATTCGGTACGTTCCCTTCCTTCAATTCTATTCCACCTAGATTCAGATTCCTCCGCTTCTTCCTTCCTTCTTCCAACCTCGAATCTCGTGCTACTTAGGGTTTTGCATAATTTATTTATTCTTAAATATCATCACTGGCATGGATCTTATTTCTTATGATTTTGGTTTCCGTTTGGTTGAGTTTTGTTGTGGTGATAATTTCGATGGTGCGGTTGCGTTGCGTGTTATGCAGTTTACTGCACTATATGCTTCCTAGAAAGAGAGCTAGCGAAGGAGGAGTGGTAGTTCAAGAAGAGACTGACGCCGCCAATACTTCGAAGAAAGCTCGGATTAGCTGCTTTGCTGCCTGCTCGGGTACTGCGGAATCGGCGGTGAACGACAGCGGCCGGGGACTCAGTAGCGGCGGCAGCGGCGGGGACAACAGCGGCGGCGGGAACTCGATCGAAGGAATGGCGTTGGGGGTCTCGCACCCAGGGGAGATCGACGAGGATCTGCACAGTCGGCAGCTCGCCGTCTATGGCCGGGAGACCATGCGGAGGCTCTTCGCGTCCAGTGTCCTCATTTCGGGGATGCAGGGTCTTGGTGTTGAGATTGGTAATTGGGTTTTCTAACGCTTCAATTGGAACTGTTTTAATTTTTTCAGGATGTCTTGTTTTTTCTGTTGGTTTTCGTAGGGGTCATTTATGAATAGTTAAATCTTTGGGGTTTTTTAGGAGACTGCAAGATTTCTGAATCATGCTTATTCGCAAATATTTGCATTCATTTCTGCATAATTACCTACAAAAAAGAACTTAAGAAGGTAACTTGAATTGAGCTTCTCTCATAAGATAAAATCAACTTAATGGATTTTTGTTGTTGTCCTGCCACGGGTTTCCCCTAGTTTACTGGGCCAGATAATACAACTTGTGCATTTGACTTCTATAGAAGCTCCTTCATTTAACTTCTCCAAAAGTAGAGATACATAAGTTGATTTTAGCTTTAAAGAGAAGCTGTGTGTATATTTACCTTCTTGTTTTCTTCTATTATAAAGGTTTACGGAAAAGTTTATCAAAAAAGGGTCTAAATTAATTTTGACTTGGTGATCATACTAGCAGTGGTTTACCCTCCGCCCCCGTCTCTAAATTAAATGTAAGAAAATTGTTTAGTTGTGTTGTTTGATAGGATTGGTGCTAGTTGGATTGGTAATTTGGTCCCTTGTCCAGCGATAGACTTATACAAATGAAATGAAGCTGAAAAATGAACTAAGCTTTGTTGTTTTATCTTATTCAAATAAAGTTTATTACCTGCAGCGAAGAATCTCATTCTTGCTGGGGTGAAATCTGTAACCTTGCACGACGAAGGAAACGTGGAGTTATGGGATTTGTCCAGTAATTTTGTGTTTTCAGAAAATGATGTTGGCAAGAACAGGGCAGTGGCTTCTGTTAGTAAGTTGCAGGAGCTTAACAATGCGGTAGTTGTACTAAGCTTGACAACTAAGCTGACAACAGAACAACTTGCTAATTTCCAGGTACATGCAATGTTGTCGATTCTCCTTTTTCGTTTTGGAACTTCATTTTTTTCTTAAATGCATTTATTTGTACATATGCTTCGTATGAAGTCATTATATATGCTGTGGCATGTTTTGTTGTCCATTGAACTTTTGGAAGAAGGATTTTTCTTGTGCATATGTTGAAGGGTAACTTCTAATGTTGCACAGTTATTTGTGTTCAATGTCATGTACTTGAAACTTCTGCATTGATGCTCATTATTTGCAAAACCTGGTGATTAACAATGGGTGAACAATATTGTGCCATTTTAAAATGTGATTGATGAGGGAGGGGGATTCCTGTTAATGCATAGTCAGTGGTTTTTGTGTCTGTAATACTACTATACTTCTATTTTGGTTTACATATGCCTGAGTTATTTGTTGACAACTTAATTGTGCTTCTGAATGTAATGGAGCACTTGGTTATTTGCTTTCAATTTTATTTGAAGTTAATGAAAATATTTTTTGTTGGTAATTAAAAGGAGGCATGTGTATGTTATGTGATTTTCGATGATTGTTGTAGTAGTATGATATGTGTTCTGGGTAAAGATAAGAGTATTGGTAATAATGTGGGCACCTGGTATGAGACAACTAATTGCATCTGTTAAACCTGATTAGTCGTGTACATTTAATGGCCCAAAATTAATTATGATGGTCTTTGTATTGTTTGATGATTAACATTGATGGTAAAAATCTGTATCGTTAGATTATATATTTTGATCATAAAACTGTGAGGAGCATCTTTGAATTTTCTTGACCATGTCAGCAAGATTTATTCTTGTGAATTTTATGATTTAGATTGTGAATGTTGGTTAATGGTGTACTTTAATGTAAATTTTCCTGCTTATCTGCTACATGAATCTATTGTATTTTTGTTTATTTCAACTATTTTGTAGGCTGTTGTTTTCACTGAAATCAGTCTGGAGAAAGCCATTGAGTTCGATGATTACTGCCACAGTCATAAGCCTCCTATTGCCTTTATTAAAACTGAAGTTAGGGGCCTTTTTGGTTCTCTGTTTTGTGATTTTGGGCCTGAGTTCACTGTTTTTGATGTTGATGGAGAGGATCCTCATACTGGTATAATTGCATCCATCAGCAATGACAACCCTGCTCTAGTTTCCTGTGTTGATGATGAGAGGCTCGAGTTTCAGGATGGAGATCTGGTTATATTCTCTGAAGTTCATGGTATGAAAGAGTTGAATGATGGAAAGCCAAGAAAGATAAAAAATGCTAGAGCGTATTCATTCACTCTTGAAGAAGACACCACAAATTATGGTAGATATGAAAAAGGTGGTATTGTTACACAGGTCAAACAACCAAAGGTTTTGAACTTTAAACCACTGAGGGAAGCACTCACTGATCCAGGTGATTTTCTTCTGAGTGATTTTTCTAAGTTTGATCGCCCACCACTACTGCATTTAGCATTCCAGGGTTTGGATAAGTTCGTCTCCGAGATAGGTCGCTTCCCTGTTGCTGGTTCAGAGGATGATGCACAGAAACTTGTATCCGTTGTCAGTAATATTAATGGTAGCTTAGGTGATGGAAGGTTGGAAGATGTGAATCCAAAACTTCTACAACAATTTGCCTCTGGTGCTCGGGCAGTATTGAACCCTATGGCGGCTATGTTTGGTGGAATTGTAGGACAAGAGGTTGTAAAGGCATGCTCTGGGAAATTTCATCCACTTTTTCAAGTAAGTAATATTGTTCTTGGTCAGTGATTGTGTCATATTGTATTTTGAAATGTGCAGTGCAAGTAAAGTGTGCCCATATTGTCTTACCCGAAATATTTTTCTTGGACTTAGTCAACCATTTGGTTTGTGTATTCAGTTTGCTGCCTCAGTTGATGTTTTGTTCCTCCGAATCTTCTCTAGTTTGTTGAATTTGATTCATATAAATGAAATTTGATCTAGACTAAGATTTTGATTTTTGGAGAATGTACTTTTCTTTAAGGATAACTTGCACCCATTAAGGTTGAACAAAATTTCAGTTGATAACCCTCCTTTTTTATTGGGTATAGACATCCCTTAATTTATATCACCACATAACACTATATTCTTTGCTATCATAGATCTCCCCTGATTTCTTGTGCTGTTATATATATGTGTGTGTGTGTGTGTGTGTAGGGCTATGGTTTAGTATGTGTGATTCTTCTAGCATTGAAGTAGGACATTATACCCTATCTCTGCATAACCTCCTAATACTACTATGAACTGAAAGTTATCCTTAACTTGTGGCAATACCATAGGTGTGTTACTGAAATCTCTGAAAAGCTTTGTGCTCTGGTCCACTCACACACAAGGGTACATGCCAAACTTTAAGCGAATGATTTTATATATGGATTAGTTTAACTACTTGATATTCTAATGATGTGTGGGTAGGCGATCAGGGTTCCAATCCAACAGTTCCAAAATATATTGGCGTTTTTATGCTTGCTTAGGGTATATAGAATAATAGAAATAATTCGAGTCAGGCAACTATATCTAGTCCATGCTTCAGTTTTTTTGTTTTCCTACTTATTGGACCCTTTATTTTTTCTTGAGGTTATAATACATGTCCTTTTTGCAGTTTTAACTTTAGTTCCCCGTCTGATCTTTGCAGTTTTTCTACTTTGACTCGGTGGAGTCGCTTCCAACAGAACCACTGGATCCTAATGATTTAAAACCATTAAATAGTCGTTATGATGCACAGATTTCAGTTTTTGGGCGAAAGTTGCACAAGAAATTAGAGGATGCTGAAGTTTTTGTTGTTGGATCTGGTGCATTGGGATGTGAATTTTTGAAAAACCTTGCCCTAATGGGAGTTTCTTGTGGTCAGGGAAAACTGACAATTACTGATGATGATGTTATAGAAAAGAGTAACCTGAGTAGACAGTTCCTCTTCCGTGATTGGAATATTGGCCAGGCGAAGTCTACAGTTGCTTCTTCAGCTGCTGCTTCTATAAATCCTCGTCTGAATATTGAATCTCTGCAAAATCGTGTTGGCCCTGAAACTGAAAATGTGTTTCATGACGCCTTCTGGGAAAAGTTGAGTGTTGTGATTAATGCATTAGACAATGTGAATGCAAGACTGTATGTTGATCAGAGGTGCTTGTATTTCCAGAAGCCGCTTCTGGAGTCTGGAACTCTTGGAGCCAAATGCAATACCCAAATGGTCATTCCCCACCTAACAGAAAATTATGGTGCATCAAGAGATCCACCTGAGAAGCAGGCACCAATGTGTACTGTTCATTCCTTTCCACACAACATTGACCACTGCTTGACTTGGGCTCGGTCAGAGTTTGAGGGTTTGCTTGAGAAAACTCCGGCTGAAGTAAATGCATATTTATCTAATCCAAGTGAATATACTAATGCAATGAGGAATGCTGGTGATGCTCAAGCAAGGGATAACTTGGAGCGTGTTCTTGAGTGTTTGGACGAGGATAAGTGTCTGACTTTTGAAGATTGTATTTCATGGGCTAGGCTAAAGTATGTTTGTTTGATAATATATGCTTGCATTCTCTTGTGATATTGTCAGAGCTTGTTAGAAGTTTTTCTGTACGGGCTACACTCATGGTTTTTTATTCACAGGTTTGAAGATTATTTTGCTAACCGGGTAAAGCAATTAATTTATACTTTTCCTGAAGATGCTGCAACTAGTACTGGAGCTCCTTTCTGGTCTGCACCAAAACGATTCCCTCGTCCACTGGAATTCTCATCATCTGATCCGGGTCATATGCAGTTTTTGATGGCAGCTGCTATATTACGTGCAGAAACATTTGGTATTCCAATCCCTGATTGGGTTAAGAATCCTAAGAAGTTGGCTGAAGTCGTTGATTCAGTGATTGTACCTGACTTTAAGCCCAAGAAAGATGCAAAAATAGTGACAGATGAGAAGGCCACCAGTCTCTCTTCTGCTTCTATAGACGATGCAGCCGTGATTAATGATCTAATTGCCAAGTTAGAGGTGTGCCGGACAAAACTGCAACCAGATTTCAGGATGAAACCAATTCAATTTGAGAAGGTTTATTTTCTTTCATTGAGTTTTTACTCCCTCTGAATTTTCAGTGATGATGCATAAGGCCTTTTCTGTTATTGAATTTTGGTAGTTTTCAATTGGGGATTTTAGTTTGGTGAGGTTTTTGTTTGTATTTGCTGAGGAATAGGAGTACACGAAGTCTTCCACCCACATTTCATTTATTTATTATGATTTACTTTCGTCCAATTCCAAAGTTAAAATTGACCTTTGTGCTGTAAAATTACAGGATGATGACACAAACTATCATATGGACCTGATAGCTGGGCTTGCCAACATGAGGGCGCGGAACTACAGCATTCCTGAAGTTGACAAGCTCAAGGCCAAGTTTATTGCAGGGCGGATCATTCCAGCAATTGCAACATCAACTGCCATGGCTACGGGGCTTGTCTGCCTGGAGCTGTACAAAGTTTTGGATGGAGGGCACAAAGTGGAGGACTACCGAAACACGTTTGCCAACTTAGCACTGCCTCTCTTTTCCATGGCAGAGCCAGTTCCACCCAAGGTTATCAAGCATCAAGATATGAGTTGGACAGTTTGGGACAGATGGATCGTAAAAGATAATCCTACTCTAAGGGAGCTTCTTGAGTGGCTGAAGGCAAAAGGTTTGAATGCTTATAGTATTTCATGTGGAAGTTGTCTGCTCTATAACAGCATGTTCCCTAAGCATAAAGAACGAATGGACAGAAAGATAGTGGATTTAGCTAGGGAGGTGGCCAAGGTGGAGATACCTTCATACCGGCGTCACTTGGATGTTGTGGTTGCCTGTGAGGATGATGAAGACAATGACATTGACATCCCCCAAATATCCATCTATTTCCGTTAGGTTCTTTTCGACCTATCAGGTGTGTCTGAGACTTATCTTTAGTTAGAAACAGAGTATGCTTCACTTTCGGTTCCATATTCATAATGGTTATACACATGGCGACACTGTCGGCCATATATTTAAGATTATATATGAATTGAAAAGTAACTTTCTTTCTTTGTATTATCTGGTTCTTGAGACGATGAAATGACGTCATTTCTGAATATAAACCCTTGGCGAGTGCATAATGGTAGAAAGTTTACTTAATTATGATGATGCTTGTTGTGGCGTGAAGAAGTATGTTAGCCTAGTGAAGTTCGTCTATCGTATACCCAACACGTTTCTAAAATTTGAAGAAGTGTCTTGGGCGATTTGATAGGCAAGAAATAGTAAGTACGTGAATAGTAGGCGGGAATGATTAACTTTAATAAGGGGAAAACTGTTAAATCAGAATATGGAATCTGAAAAGTTGTAAGGTGGACAATAAACGTGAATTGACTGAAGAAGTTATTGTATCGATTAACTGGGTTTTATCTTTTCAGTTTGTCAATGGTGTAATCTTAGATCTAATCATTTCTCAATTCAATAACGTAACTGACCGTTGTTGGCTAATAGTCTATCATTTGGACTAATATTACTTGACATTCTTTGAATGATAACAATGATATCAAGGCATGCAGTTGTTTTGCATAATTATTTTTAATTTTTTCATCCATGATTCTTGGAGCCAACTACGAACTAAAGTTTGGTAATGATCAAATTTTGTAATTATTTGTGAATTTGTCAATCTATGATGAATTTGATGACGGATCATTCTTTTAGTTTTGTCTAAACGGCCGAGGATCCCGTCGCTTAACTTTCTTTTAGGTACTAATCAGTCAAAAATGAAATTGTATGAATCATTATTGTATGAATCATTATAAGAGTATCTAAAATTGTATGAATCATTCTAAGAGTGTCTTCAGATCCATTTTCAATGAGGATCCCGTCGCTTAACTTTCTTTTAGGTACTAATCAATCAAAATGAAATTGTATGAATCATTCTAAGAGTGTCTAAAATTGTATGAATCATTCTAAGAGTGTCTTCAGATCCATTTTCAATATAGTAGACATATATATAAATCCATTTGTTATATAATTTGTTATTTATAAATTCATTTTCAATATACGTGTTTAAAAATAATAATAAAATATTTATAAAATTGTATAATTTATTAATATATATTTATAGGTACTACTCAATTAAAATAAAATTGTATAAATAAAATTTATTATTTATAAATCTATTTTAAATATAATTTATTAATCCATTTTAAATATATTTTATTATTTATAAATCCATTTTCACATATATGTTAAAATTTATCATTTCTACGACATTGGAAATGTATTTATAACTTCTAATATATATGTGTAATTTATTATAAACGAGTTTATAAGTAATAATAAAATATTTATTATATAATTAATTATATTCAAAATGATAATTAATTATTAATATTTATTTGGATGTGTTTTTTATATTAGGATAAAAATAAATAATTATAGTAACAAATAAAACAAGATAAATGAATGTTTTATTAATACACGTTTTATATTATAAAAACAAAAATAAAAACTGATATAATCAATAAAATAAAATACAAT
>Ga0099824_1005769_pt1 | contig 17315 bp, 11 predicted proteins | sample SiratrowhiteBW_FD_76837 | JGI IMG/M metagenome (GOLD analysis project Ga0099824, IMG submission 76837) | Root nodule microbial communities of legume samples collected from California, USA - Siratro white BW | ecosystem: Host-associated > Plants > Roots > Nodule | place: USA: California... | reverse complement strand
AGTGCTGATTTCGACCATAATGTTTCGGTGCAACAATTTTTTCCTTTAGGAAACATTACAAAAGCCAACCGACAATTGCAGGAAGAATTGGCTAAACTCGCCGAAAAACGAAAAGCTTTGTCTTCGTATGAAATTGAAAAAGCGGTTACATTGGCGTATTATCAATATTTGTATGGCGTTTCGATTCAGAAACTCAATTCAGAATTGAATGATATTTATACGAAATTCCTAAAGAACGCTGAACTGCGTTTTAAAACAGGGGAAAGCGGAAACATCGAAGTAATTAGCGCGAAAGCAAAAGTAAAAGAAATTGAAACCCAGAAAGCACAGTTAGAATACGATTTGGCGATTTATCAGAAACAATTGCAGTTTTTCATTCAGACAGATGAAAATATAGTTCCTGATTCAAATACCGCTTTGCAATACACTTTTATAGAAAGTCAGGAAAATACAAAAGCAGAAGTTCTAATGACCGATTTTTATCAGCAGCAGATTTCAGTATATCAGAAAGAAGCAGGAACATTTAAGGCGCTGCGTACGCCAAAAGTTGGTTTAGGATATTTTGCACAGACGATAAATACCGAATCTTTGTTTCAGGGATTTACAGCAGGTTTGCAGATTCCGTTGTTTGGAGGTGTTAATACTACTAAAGCAAAAGCAGCAGAAATCAGTGTTTCGCAGTCTCAATTGGCTTTAGATAGAAACAAAATGATGCTGAATCTGCAACGAGAAGAATTGCAGAACAACTTTCAAAAACAGCAGAAGAACCTAAATTATTATAAAAATGAAGGTTTGCAATACGCTAATCAGATTATTGAAACAGCTCAAAAAAGCTATGCTAACGGCGATATGAGTTACTGGTCGTACATTAGTTTCTTAAATCAGGCAATTGACATTAAGAAACAATTTGCGGAGGCAACGCACAGCTATAATCAAAGTGCCATCGAACTTCAATTTCCAACTATCAAAAACAATTAAAAATGAAAAATATATCTGAAAATAATTTAACCGCAAAGAGCGCAAAGATTTTAACGCAAAGTTCGCAAAGTTTAATTTCCTTGCGTGCTTTGCTCCCGATAGCTATCGGGATTGCGTGCCTTGCGGTTACCTTAATTAGTTGTAGCGAAAAAAAGACAGAAGAACCACAGGAAGAAGAAAAATCAACTACAGAAGTGGCGTTAACAGTTTCTCAATACAAAACAGTGGGAATTGAAACTGGATTTGTGGAAGATCGAAACCTAAATAAAGTCATTAAAGCAAATGGTTATACGACGGTTCCCCCGCAAAATTCTGCTGAAGTTTCGACTTTGATTGGCGGAACGGTTAAAGACATTTTTGTTTTGGAAGGAACGTATGTAAACAAAGGAAAAGTATTGGCCACAATTCAAAATCTGGAAGTTATTGGAATGCAGGAAGATTACCAATCGGCTGTTGCCAATGTTGAATATTTACAGTTAGAATATAACCGCCAGAAAACCTTGAGTGATGAAAATGTGAATCCGAGAAAGACTTTTCAGGAAGTAAAAGCGAAATTAGCAGCAGAAAGAGCTCGCGCACAAGCGGCAAAAAATAAACTTGATGCTTTGCATGTGAATACAAAAGGAAGTTCGTCTGTCGTTCCAATTGTTTCACCTATAAACGGCTTTGTTGGAAAAATCAATATTGCGAAAGGCGCTTTTGCGAATACAGGGGTTTCGCTTTTTGAAGTGGTTGACAACAGTCAGATGCATTTGGATTTGAATGTGTATGAGAAAGATTTGGAATCCATTTCGATTGGTCAAGTCATAGATTTTGTCTTAACGAATCAATCCAATAAATCGATTAAAGGGAAGATTTTCGGAATCAATAAATCTTTTTCTAACGAAAGCAAAACTGTCGCTGTTCACGCTAAAATCGATCCTGCTGATGCCAAAGGGTTGATTCCGGGAATGTATGTTTCGGCAAATATCAATATTACAAACACCACTGTCCCAGCTCTTCCAAAAGATGCGGTTGTCAAAAATGCCGATAAGTATTTTGTTTTCATTGAAGAAGAAGAGCATGCGGAAGAAAAACATGAACATTCAGCAGGAGAAAAGGAAGAAGCTCATGAAAAAGAAATTCATTTTAAAGCAATAGAAGTTATGCCGGGAACAACCGATTTGGGTTTTACCGAAGTGAAGTTTGTAAATGATATTTCGGCAAATGCTAAAATTGTGACAAAAGGCGCATTTTATCTGCTGTCTGCCATGAAGGGCGGAGGAGAGCACACCCACTAGCTAGTTTTGCCACGAAGACGCTAAGGCACAAAGTTTTTTTTTAAGATGCTAAGTTGCTAAGATACTAAGGGGCTAAGTTTTTTATTGGAGTGGAATTTGCTCACAATCGCGATATCGGGATTGCGAGATTAACTCCATCAGACTAAAAAAACTTAACGTCTTAGTGCCTTTGTGGCAATAAACTTTCCCACAAAATGCTTAAATTTAGAACATTATTTAAACATACCTTCAGGCATTTAAAACATGAAACCTGAAGCATGAAACTTAAAAAAATGATACATCAAGATAAAGAAGTAAAAAACGCTAAAAATAAAGCCAAATCTTCCTGCTGCTGTTCGCATGATGAACCCGTGCATTCTGATAATGAGGTTCATGATCACGGTGGACATGATCATGAACACAATGCAAGTGGCAGTTGGTTTAAACTGTTTTTGCCTTCGATTATATCCTTTATTTTACTGATTATCGGAATTGGTTTAGATAATTATTTTCCGCAAGATTGGTTTACAGGATATGTTAGAATTGCGTTGTATGCAATTGCGTATCTTCCAGTCGGGCTTCCTGTTTTAAAAGAAGCTTATGAAAGTATTGTAAAAGGAGACATTTTCTCTGAGTTTTTCCTCATGTGCATTGCTACAATCGGAGCTTTTGCCATCGGAGAATATCCAGAAGGTGTCGCTGTTATGCTGTTTTATACGATTGGAGAAACTTTTCAGGGAATGGCAGTTAATAGAGCAAAATCGAGTATTAAAAGTCTGCTGGATCAGCGCCCCGATGAGGTTCACATATTAGAAAACAATGTAGCAGTAAAAGTAAAAGCTAAAGAAGTACAGATTGGAGCGATTATTCAGCTTAAAGCTGGAGAAAAATTAGGTTTGGATGGCGAATTATTATCCGATTCGGCTTCATTCAATACAGCGGCTTTAACGGGAGAAAGTAAACCCGATACTAAGAAGAAAGGCGATACTGTTTTGGCAGGAATGATAAATGGCAATACGATTGCCGAAGTAAAAGTAACAACCGCTTACAGCGACAGTAAATTGTCTAAAATTCTGGAACTCGTACAAAATGCCACAACCAAAAAGGCGCCAGCGGAATTGTTTATCAGAAAGTTTGCTAAAATTTATACGCCAATTGTAGTGTTTTTGGCAATTGGAATTTGTTTGATTCCGATTCTTTTTGTTGACAATTATGTTTTCACAGATTGGCTTTACAGATCGTTGGTTTTTCTTGTGATTTCTTGTCCGTGCGCTTTGGTTATTAGTATTCCGCTTGGTTATTTTGGCGGAATTGGAGCTGCAAGCAGAAACGGAATCCTCTTTAAAGGCAGTAATTTCCTTGACAGTATTTCGACTATTCAGAATGTTGTGGTAGACAAAACAGGAACTATGACCGAAGGTGTTTTTAAAGTTCAAGAAGTCATCATAAAACCTGGATTTGATAAAGATGAAATCTTAAAACTGGTAAATGTTTTAGAAAATAAAAGTTCGCATCCTGTGGCAACAGCCATTCACAATTATGTTGGACCAATTGATTCTTCGGTTGAATTAAAAGATATTGAAGAAATTTCAGGTCACGGATTAAAAGCTTTTTACAACGGAAAAGAATTGCATGTAGGTAATTTTAAATTGTTGGATAAATATTCGATTTCGTATGACATTGATCCGTCCTCAATTGTTTATACTACAATTGCCATTGCTTTTGATAGAAAATTTGCAGGTTATTTGACTATTGCCGATGAAATTAAAGCAGATGCAAAAGAAACTGTTTCTAAACTAAAATCGTTAGGAGTGAAATTGACCATGTTGAGCGGAGACAAAAACAATGTCGTTCAGTTTGTAGCTGATAAACTGGGAATAACTAAAGCTTTTGGTGATTTGCTTCCAGAAGATAAAGTCAATAAAGTCAACGAAATTAAAGCCAAAAACGAAACGATTGCTTTTGTGGGAGATGGTGTAAATGACGCGCCTGTAATTGCTCTAAGCACTGTAGGAATTGCAATGGGAGGTTTAGGAAGTGACGCAGCCATCGAAACTGCCGATGTGGTTATTCAAGATGATAAACCGAGTAAAATTCCAATGGCAATTAACATTGGAAAACAAACCAAAAAGATTGTTTGGCAGAATATTACTTTGGCATTCGTAGTTAAAGCTTTTGTCTTAATTCTTGGCGCGGGCGGACTTGCCACAATGTGGGAAGCTGTTTTCGCCGACGTTGGAGTGGCGTTATTAGCCATTTTAAATGCCGTAAGAATTCAAAGAATGAAGTTTTAGAAAACCATCTAAATAAAAACCACCTAAATCTGCTAAATCTGCGAGAGACAAAAAATTTTCTCGCAGATTTGGCAGATTTTGAATTAAAATTTTAGATTAACAATGCTTTCGTTATGTTCTAATGTAATTTCAGTCGGATTGCTTTCGGAAGGAATTTGAGTCGGATACCAATTTCGAGTAGGCTGTACTAGAATCAATAAACCTTCATGATCACCAATAGCCGCAAATTTATCGGTATTTGTATTTTCCGTAAAGAAATGAAGTCCGTGTTCTTGTACTAATTGATTGCCTAATTGTAATGGACTTTCTGTAACAATCCCTATTTCGCTTATGCTTAAAATAGAAGCAGAGTTAAATTCGCCAACTTGTTCGTTATTAAGATTATGTCGCGCAATGAATTCGAGTAAATTTCCGTTGTGATCGAAGAAATAAATAGAATGTGCATTCCAATTTTCAAAATGAGTTACTACACTTTTATCTTCCAGAACAATTAAATCTACTTTGTCTTTACACCATTGAATAGCTTCTTCAAGCTGATTTTCAGGAATATTGAAAGCAAAATGATATATGGAATTAAAATCTATGTCCTCTACAAATTTTAAAATGGAAGTTCCAGCCTGAAACATTATTGATTTTTGATCGCTTTCTAAAATGAAAAGGCCAAAAATGTTCTGATAAAATGCTTTCGTTTTTTGAATATCGTTTGTTTTGATTTGAATCTGATCTATTCTCATGGCATGAAATTTTATAAAAGAAAAAGCTTCTTTTGAGTTATAGTCAAATTTAAAAAATGCCAATAATTTCAAGGTTGATGAGGTATTTTATGTATCAATAAAAGATAGTAAAAAATTATGGATTGGCGCTTAATGGCATTTTTAAATAATCTATAAAGCTACAAAAAGATAGATACCAATTGTTGTAAGATTATCGAAAAAACTTTCATCTTATAATTGATTTCAATTAAAAAGCCCGATTGTGGTCGGGCTCTTATATTTTAATATGTAGCAGGTTTTCTAATATTTTTTCCAACCTTTTGATTTAAATCATCACCAAGATCTTCTCTTGCAGTATCTGCAATTTTCTGAATTTCGGCTACAATTTCGGGATATAATTGCTGCACATCACGTACTTCTCCCGGATCGTGCGCTAAATCGTAAAGTGCCATAGGAAATTCTGCAGACGCACCTTCACCGCGATATCCATCTTTTCCTTGTAGCTTTTTGTTGTAGGTTGTGCCTTTGTGTGGAAAAACCAATTTCCAGTGTTTGTAGCGAATAGCTTCTAGATTATTACTTCCAACTCCAAAATAATAATAAAAAATTTCTCTCGGACCAGAAGCTGTTTTTCCAGTTAAGACAGGAAGAAAATTTAAACCGTCAATTTGATTTTTAGGTAAAGGAGCTCCTGTTATTGTGGCAATTGTAGGTAATAAATCCATATTGGTCATAAGCGAACTGTTTACAGAACCGCCTTTTATTTTGCCAGGCCAACGAATCAGGAAAGGAACTCTTGTGCCGCCTTCCCAAGTGGTAGATTTTCCTTCTCTAAAACCTCCCGAAGAACCCGCATTATCACCAAAAACAAGCCAAGGCCCATTATCGCTGGTGATGATTAAAACGGTGTTTTTAGCAATTCCTTCTTTATCGAGCGTATTTATAATTTCGCCAATAGACCAATCCAGTTCCATAATAACATCACCAAAAAGGCCTAAATCGCTTTTGCCTTTAAATTTGTCTGAAACCGCCAAAGGAGCGTGAGGCAGAGGATGTGTAAGATATAAAAAGAAAGGATCTTTTTTGTTTTTTTTGATAAAACCAATAGCTTTTTCGGTAAAAAGCGTGGTTAGTTTTGAAGCATCTTTGATGTTTTCAATCGTACCAATAACGGTTGTATTACTGATTAAAGGAAGCGGAGGAAAGCTCGAACGCATATCTTTAGAATCGGTAACTTTTGAGTAGCCGTCATAATCAATTGGCCATACATCGTGCGAATATGGAATCCCGAAAAATTCATCAAAACCATAATTGGTAGGCCAGTAAGGCAATACATTACCTAAATGCCATTTGCCATAATTGGCAGTTTTGTAACCGTTTTTCTTTAAAAGCGATGCAATCGTTTCTTCATTCGGATTCAAAGCGTGTTTAGCTCCTGGAAGCAATACGCCCGACATGCCAATTCTATTAGGATAACAGCCTGTTAGTAAGGCAGCTCGAGAAGCTGTACAAATAGCTTGTCCAGCATTAAAATTGGTTAAACGCATTCCTTCTTCGGCAATTTGATTGAAATGTGGAGTATTAACTCCCGTCATTCCGTACGGTTCTGTGTCACCATAACCCATATCGTCCATATTGATGATAATAATATTGGGTTTAGAATTTGAGTCTTTACTTTGAGCAATGCCTAAAGAAGTGATTGCCGAAAGAAAGAGCAAGAAGGAACTTCTTTTCATAACTTGTGATTTTTGGAATAATTAATAATTGCATGGCGTATAAGTTTGGTTGACCACAAATATATTCAAAAGATGAAGTTTAAAAATAAAAAAAGCCCGTTTCATAGAGAAAGGGCTTGGAAGATTTGCACTTTTTGGGGCAAAATACAAATTGTATAACTAATTTATTTTGGCATTTCTGGAGTGATAATTCTTCTTGTTGGAGTACTTAAAGTTTCAATAAAAGCTAGTAAATCACTTATTTCTTCTTTGCTTAAGTTTAATTTTTTAAGTGCAGGATCCACTTTTGGAATCAAAGAATCGCGAGCAGTTCCTAGATATTTTTTCTGCACAGGAGATGGATTTCCTAAATTATATAATTCGACCACGTCCAATAAAGTTGGAAAATGTCCATGATGCATCCATGGTCTTGTGTTTACAACTTCGCGAAGAGTTGGGGTTCTAAATTTGCCAATATCTTTTACATCTTTAGTAACGTTGTAACGTCCGAAATCTTCATTTTTGGTTCCGAATAAAGTCTGCCCGTCATTATGAAACTGATTGTCGCTGAAATAAGGCGTATTGTGGCAGTTGATACATTGTGCTTTGGTTCTGAACAAATGCATTCCATTTACTTGCTGATCGGTATAAATGTCTGATTTTCCGCTTACAAACTGATCAAATTTACTTTTCGGACTATTAATCGATCTTTCGAAAGTAGCAATAGCGTATTGAATTCGCTCTAAAGTCACTTTTTTGTCTCCAAAAGCCTCCGTGAATAAAGAATTGTAACCTTTTATTTTTGCAATTTTGTCAACAGCAATCGTCAATTTTTCATTCATTTCTAAAGGATCCTGAACAGGAAACTGCGCTTGATCTTCAAGACTTGACGCACGTCCATCCCAAAACAGGGAAGTGGCATACGCCGAATTTAAAATGGTCATCGAATTGCGTTTTCCGGTTTGCCTGTCGTGGCCAAATGAACGCGTTAAATTATCTGTCCAGCCCAGTTCAGGATTGTGGCACGAAGCGCATGCAATTTGTCCGCTTTGCGATAATCTTGGATCAAAAAACAAAATCTTACCCAAACTTTCTTTTTCTTTTGAATACGGATTATAAGCAGGATAAGGAACAGCGGGTAAAACGCCAATATCCTGAAATTTAGATTTGTCTACACTTTCATGTAATTCTGCAGCAGGCCATTTTGATGAGTCTCCGCTGGAATAGATTTTTCGTAATTCCTGAATATCAATGTAATTAGGATTTTCCACGCTTTTGTATGCCGTCAAGCATAGCAGGAATAGGAGAGGGAAGATTAGCTTTTTCAATTCTTTTTGGTTTTTGTTTCATCCCGATAGCTATCAGGACAGGTTTCAAGTTGTCACGGAACTTTGTTAAAGTTTTAAATTTTGACAAAGTTCACTAGGTAAAATATTTACAATTCATAACTCATAATTATAAAGCAACTTCTTTAGGACACGGAATGCTCAATGCCGTTGGTTTTGGATATGTTCTATTGTTATACATTCTGTATTGTGTTGACACTGTTCCTCCAAATAGTTTATCATTTGTCAGTTTTAATTCAAATGAGATTTCATATAAGCCATTGCTGATTTCTTTGTATGTTCCTTCGCCAGAAATGGCAATAACATGAGTATTTGTTCCACTTGATCCGATTGTAATGTCTTGTGGAATTACTAAAACAGTCCCTTCGGTTTTGCTGTTTCCGTTTGCAGGGAAAAATTCCAAAGCAGATTTAATATTGAATCCAGGAGAAATTGAGGCAGAGTTACTTTCGTTAGAAAACCATCTTTTTAAACCAAATGAATTTACTGTATTGGTTCCGCTCGCAACATTAAATCCGATTTTGAAAGCATCGTGATACACATCGTCATTAGGATTTGTTGTTCCTTTATCGCTATATAATATAGCATTCGGATCATCTTTTGTAACTACAACAGGAAAAGTCAGAGCGTTGAAAGTTTGCCAAGTACAAGTGGTTCCGTTGCTAAACCAATGTTCTCCATAAGTCAAATAAAACGCATTTGTAGGATCGGTAAATTTTGATGCTGGATTTGCCTGAATATCTCTTAGAGATTTTATCGGTTTTACAATTGTCAGATTGGTGTTTCCTGTAGCAGTGTAATTAGGAATATTTATTAAAGTAATTTTTGATTCGTAACGGGCATCATCATTTTGCAGATCTTCTAAAAGAGTTAAATGATATGTTATAGAACTTCTGTTATCGCTAAAATCATCGTGCGTTAAAGAATATTCAAAACCGTTTTGAAATTTGAAAAAATTAGCATTTTTAATTTCTTCAGGGAAAAAGCCATTAGGGAAGTTCACTTCAAAATCAATTGTTTCGCCTACTTCGCCTTTGACATTATATTGCGTTACAGGAAAAGTGTAGTTAGTTGCAATTGTTCCCAAATCAATTTTGAAAGTATTGTTTGGATATGCTGTGTTTAAATTTCCGATATGAATATCAGGATCAGAAACCGTTTCGAGTTTTAGATTGATGCTTTGGTTTGCAGCCCATCTTTTATCAAAAGAAACATAAATGGTATCTGTTAATTTACTGCCTTGAAACGAAAGCTGATTTACTGGATTTACACTAAAGCTATCGCTCACGCCTGATGTTTCAGCGCTGAAATTAGCTGTTACCGTTTCTTTTAACGAACGTGTCGTTAAGGTTACAGGGACTTTTAATGTTTTTACAGACTTGTTTTCATAAGTAGATTGCGGGACTAAACTTCCGTTTATAGCTGGATATTCTAAAGGAGTGTTATCTGCTTTAACCAAAAAGTTGAATCTTATATAAGGATCTATATTAGAACCTAATTTATAATCATCTTTTGAGCACGAAATGTATAATAGCGCTGTTAATAATAGGCTGAATATCTTAATACGAGTCATTTTGCTGCAAGTTTGGGTTAAGATTTGTGTTGAATGTTGGTATTGGCAATACGTATTTTAGAGACGGATACGTTAAACTGCACACATTTGCCAGACAGCCATCGGTTCTAGAAACATTTTTATGATTTCTGGCAATATCAAAGAATAAAAAGCCTTCAAAGCACAATTCTTTTCTTCTTTCTAAGAATATATTTTCTTTCAGATTTGTTGTATTGGTTAACAATGTCGCATTGGCGCGGGCGCGGATAATATTTATGTCTGCCATCGCCATATCAGCTCTATTTGTTTCTAAAGCTGCTTCGGCACGAATCAAATACATTTCGCTAAGCCTGAAAGCGACATAACCGGCATTATCCTGATATTTTTTGGTAAAACTGTAATTTACATACGTTTGCACACCTCCAACAAGAGTGAAAAGTGGTTTTACTAGAAATAACTGTTTTCTTAAATCGGTACTTTCATACAGATTAATCAAATCATTTGATGCGGTATATTTTCCAAAGTTAGTATCAGTGCTATAACCAAAAACTTGTGACATAGATGATGATACATTGCCTTCGGCATCTTTTCTAATTGCAAATTCTAACAGAATTTCAGAAACAGGAAGATCTGGTTTTTCCCATTCTGAAATTAGGTTTTCTTTGCTAGTTAATACAGTTCCAGAATTGGTAATTAAGTCATTTGCCGTTTCATAAGCATTTGCCCAATCTCCTTTTTGAAGAAAAACTCTCGCCAATAAAGCTTTTGTATTTTTTTGATTGAAGAATGAATATGCGGCGCCTGTAAGTAGCGAACTATCTGAAAAATTGGCAATAGCAGTCTGTAAATCATTAATAATTAAAGTATACGTTTCTGCTGCAGTTTTTCTTGCTGGATATTGTATGCCTGCTTTTATAGATTCTGTTTTATAAACAATTCCTAAATGCGATGCATCTGCAGTATATTTATAATCTTGGCTGTAAACCAATGATAAAAGAAAATGTGCATAAGCTCTTATGGCCAATGCTTCTGCTTTTATCTGATTTTTTTCTGCTTCGGTAGCATCGGGTAGAGAAGGAGTATATTCTAAAATCAGATTGGCTTGGTTGATAATATCATAGCTTTCATCATAAAATGATTTGTAATTACTCGTCAATGCTTGATCATCAAAAGAATAAACTTGTTCTACATTTGATGATGCCGAAATTTGTCCTTTAAGACTTCCCGTTGCAGTTGGCGCAAATTTGAGGTTACCGCCTTGTAAATCTGCATAAACAGCATAGCGTTCTGGTCTAATATTTTCTTCTAACGAAGAATAAAGTCCTGTAAGCGCTTGAAGAACACCCGTTTTATTTTGTAAAAGTTCGTCTATAGAAGTTTGTGTTCCAGGTTCTTGTTCTAAAAAGTCACTGCAGCTTTGCAATGAAAGTAGTAGAAAAAATATTGATAGGTATTTTGAATATTTCATTTTCTTAAAATTTAGCATTAACTCCTAGCGAAATTGTTCTTGCCTGCGGATACGTATAGCTATACTCTCGTACGCCATTCATGCCTTTTGGACTTTTCTCTTTGTACCAGTACGCCACATTTGTAGCATCTGCAAAGACAGAAAGGGAATCTAGAAAAGTATTTTTTAGAGGCACATTATAGCTTAAATTAACATTGCTGATTCTGATATAAGTTGCATCATAAACGTATTTGCTTAAGTTGTTGATGATTGGAGAAAGGGTTACAGCAGATTGCGTAACGTTGTCTCCAGGATTTCTCCAATAATCATATGCGTTTACAGAAAGATTTCGGTTTGTTGTTACATTGTATTGATCAATAAGAGTACTTGACGCTAAAAAATCACCGCCAATTTGATAGTCACCTCGAATAGATAAAGTCAGATTATTGTAGAAAGTAAAATTGTTGTAGAAACCGCCGTAAGCATCTGCTTGTTTATCGCCAATAGGTTCCCAGTCTGCAATCGTATATAACTCGCCATACGTTTTAGCATCGTAAACCTGACCATTTTTTTGAACCAAATCTCTTCCTGTTGCTGGATCTACGCCAACCCATTTAACGCCCCATAAAGTTGTAGTGCTGTAACCTATTTTTTGTGCCAATGCTATATTGGCCAGAGAATAATCGCTTCCTAAACCTTTTAAATCAGTTACTTTGCTGTCTACTGTAGAAATATTGAATGCCGTTGTCCATTTAAAAGCGTTGCTTTTAATCCATTTAATTCTGGTAGTAAGCTCAAAACCTTTGTTGTACATACTTGCAGCATTTAATTGCACTGAACCATAACCGTTTTCTGTTGGAATATCTCGAGCAGTAATTAAATTGCTTTTATTGTCATAGTAATATTCTAAAGTCAATTCGACTCTTTTGAATACATTAAAATCAAATCCTGCATTGAATTTGGTGTTTTTTTCCCAGCTTAATCTACCGTTTGGAGCGTCTCCAGGAGTAGCACCAATACCGCCATTGTATTCGTTTTGGCGAATATTGTATAAACCTTTAGATCGGTACGAACCAATTTTAGAATTTCCGGTTGTACCATAACTTGCTTTTAATTTCAAGAAATCAATCCATGAATTAGAGTTCATGAAGTTTTCATTGCTAATGATCCATCCGGCACCTAAACCGCCATTATGAGCCACATCGGTATCATCTCCAAAAACAGAACTTTGATCACGACGATAATTCGCCAATAAGAAATAACGCTTTTTGTAGTTGTAATTTATTTGAGAGAATAAAGAAACTCTCGAATTATAGCTAATTTCACTTCTATAACTCTGTCCATTTTTAGATTCATCGATAGCTGTATCTGGATTATCGTCTCTTATAGCTTCAGATACGTCATGAATCGTTTCTGGATTTAAAAATCCAGTTCCCGCTTTGTAATTAAAATCGGTTTTATCTTCAGCAAGTTCAAAACCAATTATACCATCAATTTCATGAGTTTCGTTCCATTGTTTATTGAATAAAGCTTGTCCTTGCCAGTTCCATTTTATAGAATTTCTCTGATTGATAAGACGGCGTCCCCAAGCTGGACGTGAAATTCCTTCCAACATAAAAGTGCCATTGTACTGTCCGCTTTCATTTGCTGCAGAGAAGTATCGATCCTGTTCTTTATCGGTATAATCCATACCAAAAAGAGTAGAGAATCTAATGTTTTTATTAAGTTTATAAGATAAATTCAGACTTCCTAAAAGACCAAAAGTTTGCGCTTCGTTTTTGTTTTGCTCAATTGCTGCCAAAGGATTTCCCCTAGTAGAACCGCTTACGCCCAAATCGGCATAAGAGCCATCAGCATTATAAACGGCAAGGGTTGGAAGGTAGGCAAAACTATAAAAGATGTTTGGAGCATCTTTTTGTACAAAACTTGGGTTTAGCATTAAATTAATATCCCATTTGCCAGAATTATAACCTAAGTTTATTCCAGCATTTAACTGTTTGGTTTCATTTCCGACCTGCGGTTCGTCAATTTTTGTATAGCTTATGTTTGTACGGTACGAAAATTTAGAAGTAGAACCCGAAACATTAAAATTATACTTATTGTATATTCCTGCGCGGTTTAATATATTGAACCAATCTGTGTTAATGCCATTGTAAGAAACGGGAACATAACCAGGTGTAGTATTCTTCATAAACTCATTTCGCAGTTCTGTGTATTGCTCTCCGTTTAAATATTTAATCTGATTAATGGCAGAAGAAACTCCAAGCTGATTTGAAAAACCAAATTGTGTTTTTCCTTTTTTCCCTTTTTTAGTGGTAATCAAAATTACGCCATTAGCTCCATCAGCACCATAAATTCCAACTGCTGCGGCATCTTTTAAAACAGAAATAGTTTCGATATTTTCTGGTGCAATTTTCATTAAAGGATTTGCCAGATTTTCGGCAAAATCACCACTTCCGTTAAAATTGGCGCTGTCAATAGCATATTCCTCACTCATTACAACACCGTCAACAATAAAAAGAGGCTGAGAAGAAGTTCCTGAAATGGCACCGCTTAAAGAAGATAAAGTTCCTTGCCCGCGAATATTGATTTTAACTGGTCCGCCAACACCAGAAGTATTTTCGACCAAAACCCCTGCAATTTGTCCTGTAATCATTTTGTCAAAACTTTCAGAAGCCTGTTCAACTGCGATGTCTTTTGCCTGTAAAGTCGAAATACTTCCGACAATTTCTTCTTTTAATTTTGTAGTTCCATAAGAAGAAGTAATGATAACAGGATTCAATTCATCTGTAACTTCTTGAAGATAAAAAACAAATTCTTTTTTGTAACCCGCTGTTTGCGATTGTGGTTCCATTCCTAAATAAGCAACTTCAAGAATCTGATCCTTAATGTTTTCACCTTTTAGTTCATAAGCAAATTTTCCATTTGAATCGGTTATGGCACCCATTCCAGTTCCATTTACGCGAATAGTGGCACCAGGAAGAGGCTGTTTGTCTTTTGCGCTGTAAACTGTTCCTTTAATCATCCGTTCAGTTTCTTGGTTACCAGAATTAGATTTATCAACTCGAGTCGCATCTGCCAATAAAACTTGCTTTTTCTGAATGTAGTAGGAGATATTCGTGCCTTTCAGCAACTTCTTTAAAGCTGTTTCTAAGGTGGCATTATTGACATCTAAATCAGCTAATTGATCGGTATCTATTTTTTTTGTATTATAAATGATTCTAAAATCACTTTGTTCTTCAATAGATTTGATAATTAGGCTTATAGGTTTATTTTTTACGTATAATGTTATGAGTTTATTCTGAGAAAATCCTTTAAATCCAGATAAGAGAATGGCTAAGAAAAACAGAATTTTTCTTAAAAAGGGCTGTATCGTAAATGTCATGGTTATGTATTTATCGCGGATTGGTAATTGTAATGATTTTTTGGTCAATTGAATAATTAAAAGGCGTGTCACGTTTTAGGAGGTCTAAAATGTTCTCGACACTAGATTCGCTAATTTTAATTGTACCTGTGAAATTCTGTTTGGCCAAATCAGAATTTTCGTTGATAATTTCAACATCATAAGTACGCTGAATAATTTTAGCGATTATAGAAAATGGCGTGTCTTTAAAAGCAAGCTCACCTTTTGTCCAGGCAACATAAAAGGCTGGATCGACTTCTTTTACAGCCAGTTTTTTCGAGTTATTCTGCCATGTTGCCATTTGATTTGGTTCTAACAGAATAACGTTGGTAGAATTAGCAGCTTCAGACATTCGAATGCTTCCCTCAATTAATGTACTATTAACTGTAGGGTTTTCAGGATATGCGCTCACATTAAAGGTAGTCCCGAGAACTTCAATATCTGCATGATTTGCATGAACGATAAACGGATGCATTTTATCTTTTGCCACTTCAAAAAATGCTTCACCGGTTAAGTATACATCTCGGTTTCCATTTAGACCAAACTGTTCTGGATAACGTAAATTTGTTCCCGAGTTTAAACTCACAATAGTACCATCTGAGAGTTTAAGTTTGAAACGTTTTCCGTACGGAACAGAGAGGGTGTTGTAAATCACTTTTTGATCTGCGACTTTACCAAAATAAACAATTTCATTCGGAAATTTTTTGGCAATCAATTCGCCTTTATCATTTAGCAAAGCAGTCTGAGCTTTTCCAGATAAATATTCCAGACGGCCGTCGCCCAATTCCAGAACAATTTCTTTTGGATTTTCAGTTGTTTTGTTCAATAAGAAAATAGTCGTTCCTAATCCCAGAAATACTAAAAATATCGCAGCGTACTGTACATACTGTCTGATTTTATTTTTGGGTTGCATCTGGATTACCGGAGCGGTTTCAATAGATAAATCAGAAGAAAGAGTGATTAATGCCCAGATCTTCTTAGCCTTTATAAATTGATTTTTGTTTTCGTCAGATGCCTCGATCCAGTCAAAAAGTGCCTGAACTTCTTGTTCCGAAGCTTCATTTGAAAGGTATTTGCTTATTATTTCCGATGTCATGTCTGCTTTTTTAAACTTCTCACATTGTAAGTACACCTCAGAATTAAAATACCCTATCTTTTTATTCTTAATTATTATAAATAAGGATAAAAATCAAGAACAAATAATCAGACAATCTGGTCTTTAGAATTTTTAAAGCCTTTGTCATGTGGGCTTCTACGGCTTTTAGCGAGACTCCCAATTCTTCGGCGATTTCTGCATTTTTTTTATTTTCAAAGCGTTTTTTAATAAAAACTTCTCTGGTTTTTGGAGGCAGATAGCTGATAGATTCCTGAATAATGCGTTCTAGTTCGGTTAATTCTAGAGGGTCGAACTGAATTGAATTTAAAACTTCAATATTCAATTCTCTTTCTTTGTGGTTTAAGAGGTCATTTTTGAATTTGTTCTTCACTTTGTTGTGACGGATCAAATTCAAGCATTTTGATTTGGCATAAGTAAACAAGAAAGCTTGAATTCCGTTTATAGATTCCACATTTTCTCTGCTTTGCCATAGGTGTAGTAAGGCTTCCTGAGCCAGATTTTCAGCTTCGTCCTGATCATAAATAAACTGAATGCTGAAAGACTGGATTCTCTTAAAATATTTATCGTAAAAAAACTTGAATGCAGTTTCGTCGCCTTCCTTAAAGGAATGGAAAAGATCTAATTCGAAACGGACATTCTTATTCATTAAACGAAATTTACTTTGGAAAAAGCAATATTAAGTAAATTTTAAAAACAACTCAATTTTGCTCAGAAAGCGGCAAATATAAAAGTTTATTTATATTAATTCTAAATAAAATAAAAATAAAGATGTTTCTTGAAAAAATTATTCAGAATAGGTTTATTTGTGTACTTGTTTAACCGCTATTTTAACCGCAAAGTGCGCAATGGTTTATTCTATGTAATGCTTAATTAAAACGCAAAGTTCGCAAAGCTTTGGCAAAAAAAAACTTTGCGTTCTTTGCGTATCCCGATAGCTATCGGGATTTCGCTCTTTGCGGTTAAATATCAAAGATTGCTATATAATAATTGCAGTGTATGAAAATCAGATGAACCGTCGAAGTATTTATGGAGCACTTCCTGAAAAATTGGTTCTGTATTTTGAACGCTGGCAAATAAAGTCATACAAGATTGAAGATTTTCTACATCTATGCTTTCAAAAATATCTGATACGTTTTCTTCTTTTTTAATTAATTCAGAAGTAATTTCTAAAAGATGTTTTCCTAAAATGGGATGTTCAAGAAAAGCAATTGCTTCGTCGGCATTTTTGATTTCGTAAAATTTAGATGTATCGCTCGAACCCATTCCTTTTATTTGAGGAAAAATAAACCACATCCAAGGAGACTCTTTTTTGCCATTTTTAATTTCGTCTAGAGCTGTTAAGTACAATTTGTTTTGAGCATCTAAAAAACGAAGTAATCCATTGTTATTGTAAGCCATTATTTACGATATTAATTTGGGGATATCAGGTCATAAATCTAGTCAAAATATGTTTACTTGTATAGTGCGAAACTTATTTTTTAGAGCCAATTT
>Ga0099824_1005767_pt1 | contig 17322 bp, 5 predicted proteins | sample SiratrowhiteBW_FD_76837 | JGI IMG/M metagenome (GOLD analysis project Ga0099824, IMG submission 76837) | Root nodule microbial communities of legume samples collected from California, USA - Siratro white BW | ecosystem: Host-associated > Plants > Roots > Nodule | place: USA: California... | reverse complement strand
ATATATTAGATATTTAAGTGTGAGTCTAGTTCCACATTGAATAGAAATGAGAAAGTTGAGCAACATATAAAAAAAAGGAAGATCCATAAACTTAATGTCTTAAAGTTTTGAATTGAAGATGATAGTCATTCCATAATGTGATTTGGTTCTTTGCCTCATTCTTATTTGTCTTACCCCTCATATTACCTAACAATATGATATATTTATGTCAGCTCATTTAAGATTTAAAAATATTAATAGCAATTCAAATTAAAATTTTAAGGAAATTATCTTTGTTTACTTTTAGTTTTAATTAACGACTATTTCTGCCACTTTGCTCCTTTTTTTTTTCTTTTCGCCCTAGTCACCAATTAGAAAACTTTATGTAATGTAATTAATAATTATAAAACACGAGCTTTTGAATAATGTAAAAATGGTGAATTAATTAAGCCTGTACTTCCTTTAATATTCATCCTATACGATCCCTAGCCACCACGTTATTTCCAGTTAAAAATATGAACTCCTTATTATCTTATTGGTATTTTGTTTATAAAAGTATCTTTATCTATTTTGGGAACACTGTAAAAACTATGTTATATATACGCACTCACTCGAAATGAAATTTTTTTTCTCATATATGTAAGTGGTCAGCACTCAATTTTTTTAACATTGGAGAGGCAAGTACATAGGTCAAAAGGGGAATAAATAACTTGGTGCATCAAAGTTTTGAAAACTTTGTTGTGTTTTAGCTAGTTCGCAATAGTTAGCCACCTCTCCGAACATAGAAAAGAGTTGTCTTGTAAGAACCTTAAATACAGATACATGGAATGATTGTCAGCACAAAAAGGAAGTTTAAACTTTAAAGTTTAAACCCAAAGTAACAAACAACCGTAAAGGAGCTTAATAATTAATCAAACGGTAACTACACTTATTAAAACTAAAAAGGACTCTCCACGTCTTGCAAACTTTTCTGATCTTAAAGACTTTAATCAATTATTTCCTACCACTTTGAACCTAAACCACCATATCCACTGGGATTTTCTTTTCCCAAAATAAAAAACATTTGACTAATTTACCTACGTTGGCTTGCTAATGTTTACGAAAGTAGCTGTAAATTAAGGGAGAAAAAAAGGTACTATTCACACTAAAAAAGCAGATGATACGGCATGATATCGTTGCATAAAGTGAAACAGTGGATTATGACGTGGGCATTGAACTTTGGTGGGGCATGTAACGGATGAACTGAATTGACATAATTTTTCTTCTTTTTCTTTTCTAAGCTTTGAGTTTTTTTAACTTGTGAAGATATTGTCATGCATGCGCACAAGTGGAATAGTTGGTTCTTAACCCAACCGTTGCAAAAGCGAAAATAAAAGGGTAAGGTAATTAGTATTGAGAACCCACCAATGGCACTAAGTTGTGAAGCTTTCATGATTTTAATTTAGTGGTAATGTAGTTGGAGCAGGCCATTATTTTGTCGTCCTGAGAGTTCAATCGATGATCCACTGTGAACAACTGCTGGACACTTGATGCATCAACACAGGAAGAAGTGGATTCTCTCAGAATGTGATCGATCCTGATCCATGCCTTTTTCTTCTGCATCTGCAAATGTTCTGCAACTTGGACCCCTTTAAACATCAATCTTTTATAGTATCTCTCTTTTCCTATCTTTAATTATTACATTCTAAAATGTAGTTTAAGCCACACAAAAGTTAACTAATCACATTCAGCTTTCGAAAATTTTTCTAACATGTAACTAGCTTCTATATTATACATGCAGATAAATTTTTTTAAATATTTGTGCTAATTTTTGTGAATTAATTAATTTTAATTGTAGTTAAATTCGATTTGATTTAAAAATTATACTTACCTTCCTTATTGTTTTATTATTTTTAAGTGAGTTTAATTTGAGTATGCTTTAAATGTAGGATTTTACACTGCAAAATAATTAAATGACAAAAACTAGCTATAATTTTTATATAACTTAAATAAGAAAAATCTGCACGGTTTTTAAACAAGTAGGATTAATTAAGGTATAATTGTAACTAACATGGGGTTATATAATTATCTGTTCATATTTAAAAACCTTACTTTTAAATGGAAGATCTGTTAATTTACTTTTGTGAAATATATATATGATAATATTTTTTGTTTAAAAACATAAACACACTCATAAAGAGTGAGTCTGTTTTCGTATGATTTATAGAAAACAATAAAATAAATAGAAACAAAGTAGACCATCATAAGATATTTCACTTATTTAGATAATCAAATGAAAGTGAAAGGAAAGAAATTTTGTAAGAAACCCACTTAAAGAAAACTTCTCTTTCTAAATGATGACCATTATGTACATAGTTTGCTCTTTTAAAATTTTGAAAAATGATAGTTTGACCATCAATACGACCAAATTTTACCTTTCTGCATTTCACAACTCTCGTGTAGAGTTACTTTTTGGTTGTAATCAACATTCCATGCTCATAGAGAAGTTTCTGAATGTACATGTAAATACTTGCTTTTACTATTTTAGTATGAAAATAACATACAATTATTCTGAATAATATATAAAACGTAGTATAATTTTCAATGTTATGAAAAAACACATATTATAATTGTAAATTCTAAACAAACCGAAGACAGAGGATGAAGAAGGCAATATGAATCAAGAAAAATCACTACCATCAAAATATTGAAACAAACTTCATTATTGTCATCATACTGTAAAAAATATATAATTATGGAAAGAGATAAACCTGTTGAATAAAATTAAATAATTAAATGGAATAATCTCTTATGAATAAGAGAATCTCTTGTTTTACGAAATCAAAATATTTGTTTTACAATTCAGAGTTCGGCTTTGTAGTTGTTTTAAATGAATTATTAAATTAGCTTATGTATTATTAGTGCATTACGTTGTAGCAGTGATTTGGCACGAGAATGGTTCTTTGGAGGGCTTTAACCCCAAACCCATTTTCTTTTATGCTATTCTCAATAAGAAGATCCAATGTTGGGCTTTCACAGAGTGATTCTTCCAGCACCTCCTTACTTTCTCCCTGCACCTCCATGGATTCAATTAAATGACTATTATATTCTTAATGGAAATTTTTTTTAAAATCCTACACTCACTCGTCTCTTAATCCAGAAACAAATTTGTTTTGTTTTTTTATTCTAAATTCTATAATTTAAAATATAAAAATTATATTTGGAATTGTGAAATCTGAAATATAAAAAAAGAATTATATTATTATCCATAATACAAAAAATATATTTCAAATTAAATAATTACAAAATATTTTTTATATTTTCAAAAGTATTGAAGTGCAGGAAAAAAATATTTTTGATATTTTCAAAAATATAGAGGTGCAGGAACAATCACTCGCTTTTGCATGGAGTCAGGGCCCAAGAAACTGTATTGTAGATTTAGAAAAAGTTAAAAGTGCAGGCAAAACATCCATACAAGTAACTTCTACATAACATTACATTAATGATATTTTTAGATACTTAACACTTTTCTTATAGGAGAGAACTTCTATCAATTAAATCAAACTAATTTTAGTTCATGGAAAATTATTATTTTTTTAAAAGTAATTATGAAAAGGCTTATCCAACCATATTCCAATTAAATGTAAGGATCTATTACCTAAGCGTATTGAAGTATTTAAATCCTACGATTTTTTGTTTTGTAAAGTAATATGCAAGTCGCACTTCAAAATGCAAATTTAAATGATATAATTTCATTATTATTTGTTAAAATGAAACAATTTCATAGTTCTAAAGGCAATATCAGATAGATACACATACAAGTATTACATAAGCCTGATATAACACCATTTTGATGGAGTACCAAGTGATGTATGATGTGTGCTAGAATAATCTTTCTCTGCTCTCTCTATATCTCTATTTTTTGTAACTTGTTTTTTCTTTATATTTCTTTCAGCAATCTAAACAGAGTATATGCTCGTGTACAGCATTAAATCTGTGCACTGCCCTTTATTCTTATTAAAGGATGAAAAAGAAAGACCTGCCTTTTTAATTCATATGATTACGCACGAATTTGACAATAGGGTACGCATCTTATTTAGTGGACCAGAAGACAAATTGCTAAATCCTCGTGATTTAATTTATGAATTTTAAAATCCAATGTACATGCTTTGAAATGCATGTTTTTGTAGTGATTTTCTCAGTTGTAGTTGACATGTTTCTTTCTGTAGTGACCTTTTTCAATATTTGTCAACAACGAGTGTTAGGTGAGGAATGAATAAGCAGAGCATTCATATAAAATTTTGGTTTTTCTATTAATATTATATATAGTAAAGTGATTGTGATTACAAACAACTAAACCCCGTTTTACTACACATTCAAAATCAATTTTGATAACTATTTTTCAAACATCATTTAAATGCAAATCATACCATTTTTCAAAATCAATTTTAATAAAAATTAATTTTACAAAATCAATTTTATTTAAAATAGATTTTAGTAATATATCTTTCTCATATAAAAAATTTTTAACTTATATTTGAGATTATATGTAAGATGGTTTAATAACGGTCCAATAACATTCGAGAAGTCCAATAATTTGATTAAAATAAATTTTGATACTATCTTATAAGTAAATTTTAGATCTAATTTAATTATATAAAATCGATTTGTAAAGTGAAATTTATATTTATTTATAAGTTTTTTCTCTAATTGATCTAAAGTTTTCAATAAATCATCAAGAGATTTCAAAATTTTCACTATCTTGTCCTAGTGAAACCGGTGGACTGGTATGAAACAAAGCCTTGTGGCAGACTTTTAACAAAGTTAAGGAACCATGTACTTGCTTGAAATGCAAGAGGGGGACCTCTATGTCAAAATATGAAACCTTCACAATGTGTTGCTTTTACCACCAAGTTATGTGCCATATGATAGCGAAAAAAGTGAACTTTATCTTCTGGAATAAGGCACTGAGAAATGTTAACTGGGCACCAAGCTGTATTGTGTGGTGATCAAAGTGTGAGATGAGATGCATAGCTGATTGGTGGAGTGGCTTCTTCTTGTGCAAGGGAAAAAATGTTTGAAAGTGACAATATACCAGCCACAAATTTTAATTCATGAGTGACCTATTATGGTATTTAAAACGTCCCAAAATATATAACAGTGACCTTGCAAAATCTTCACCCCTTGTCTAAGAAAAGCCTCGATGGTTCCTCTTCATCTCTCTTACCCCTCTTGTTATCTCCTCCTCTTTACTTCTTCTGCATGAGCCACACCCACTTCTTCACCAAATGGGGTGGCTGCAATCCCTCCTCTCTCCACTGAAGAAGTTCTGGCTCCGCTTGAATTCAACTCAAAAGAAGAGTACGTTCCATGATCATGTTTTGTCTTTTGCAATACTTGTGTCTCGCTTTTTACATTGTCTAAGTACTTTACACAAAGCTTCTATTTATTCTTGAACCACTCATCATATTCACACCAATGCTCTCTTTCACTTATTTACCATTTCATTGGGATTTGAAATCAAGTAAAAGACCATCCAACTTGGTTCATGTTCTGGGAAACGTGTTTTCTACTCAAACACACTACTGCCAAGGGCACTGCATGATCACGTGATTCTTTTTCACATTTGTTTCCAACATTTCAGGAAGAGGGATTTACATTCTGTATGAAGATGTCAAGTCTTGCCCCTATGAAGACGTGCATGTTCTCTGGTCTATACTGGTGGAACCGCATTCACCTTCTATGGTATCCAAAAAAAATGAAGGCCTTGGACACAAGACAAAATTGAGAAGTGGCTAGTAATAATGTCAATAATAAAATATTTATAATGTTCATACTATAGAGTGTTCTTATCTTACTTTTACTTTTTCCTTTAACTTTTTAGCACCAGTAAGCATAGAGTGACTCTTAGCTTTTGCTTTTGAAGCATTTACTTTATATATAAAAATTTACCTATCTTTATACCTTCTTGAATGATTTTGGATTCTGGAAACTTGGCTTGATGTTATTGGGGAGAATGGGGTAAGAAAGAAGAAATTACATTTTTTTTCTTAGAAGGGGTTTGTTTAATCTGTGTTGTTAGTTAAGGCGTCTATTTGAAGGTGTTGATATGGTAGTTTGTTCCTTTAATTTTCATTGTTGAAGTTGACCTGTGAAAGCACAGACTTAAACTTAGTCAATCTAAAAATAAGTGACAGAATGTTAGGTAACAACGAAACAGGTCTTCTGGTTTAACAGTGTAGTGTAAAATGCTGAATGTGAAAGTCTTTTATATCATTCCAGTTTACACTATGCCTTTAGTAGCAACCAGAGAGCTTGGGATCTAAATAATTTCTTTATGGTAGAAGCTAATTCAATTCAAATCACCGGCTTTCAACAAACTAGAGTAATAATCTTTCGAAAAAAAAAAAAAGAAAGTACCAAAGAAGAAAAGTTCAAATGAGATATCATTAGTTTTAAATTTTTAATAAACTTGGAATATTTTAAATTGAGACCAAATTGTAAAATTTTCATTTTACTCGTTGAAAAATTTTTTATATTTTTTATTTGAATCTCTACTTGTTAACAAATAATGTGATAGTTTAATTTTGTAATCTTAAACATAACATCATGAAGTTATATAATAATAATAAAAAAAAAATTCAATAATCTTAATTATTATTATAAAAATGACATTATTTCAAATTTTAAAATTAACTATTGAAATAAAAATAAAACTAATTGTATGAAGATACGAAATAATATTGTGTGATAAATATAATTAAAGTTCTAAAGTTTCTTTTATGGTATAAGTTTTTAGTGATGTACTTTAGATTAAAAAATCAAATGACCACATGATGATAAGAACTTAATTAAAAAATATAAAAGTTTAAATATGAAATAGAACAAATTTTTTAATAGAAATTAGATTAAAATGTTCAAATTTATAAGAACATAAAACTTAATTAGATTAAAATTCGCAAATAATGACAAGACAGAATAAACTATCACCTCACCCTAATTAATAGCAAAATCAATAAATAAGAACTCAATTAATACTAAAATGATAAAAATTCAATTAAAAAATATAAAAAATTGAAACATTCAATAAAACAATTGTTTTAAGTTTAAAGATTGAGAATAAGAAAAACAAAAATTTTACTACGAAAACTACAAAAATTAAAAATGATACATGTAGAAATTAAAATAAATTATTTTTAAGTATAAGGATTAAAAACTAAAGTTTTGCAACTATTAATTAGACCTAGATGTTTATAACAGAAAATTACTCGAGAAATCAGAATAAACAACTCAAATGAAATTTACACATGAGAGAAACGATTCACAAGCAAAGCAAATAAAATTTGTACAACAGAGAGTACTTCTAGAGAAACCTACCAATACACAATTAGCCAAAAAAACTAATACAATTAACCCAAAAACAGATAGCTGATGATATCTCTTTCTTGTGTAACTAGATAAGCATAAAAAAAAACTATAACAATGTGTAATATGATCTTCTCATTTGATGTAAATAAATAAATAAATCATGTCTATTCTTGTGTAATAATGGAATTATGTGTCATTTTCTTCGGATTTGATTAGATATAAAGGATATTTTTGTCAAGGGCTTAGACTCATAATTTTAGGATAACTCTTGAGTTTTGTTTCAACTCATATAATTTCAATATATTATAATTAGTAATTTTAAAAAATATAAAATATTTTTAATTATTTTTGCCTTTAAATAAAAAAATTCTACTAATAATATATTAAAAAATAAACAATTTTACATTCTTTCAAAATTATAATATCAAAATTAATATATAGAAAATAAATCACAAACGTTCAGGTAAATTACAATTATTCTTAATAAAATACCATGTTAAAAAATTGAAAATAAAAGAGTCTATAAGTATTTTATTTATAATAAATAATAAATATACTAATTAAATTAAATTAAACATCTAAAAAATAAAACTATTTTAATTTAAATATTTTTTAACATCTTAAATTATATTTTTTACTTTTAACAATAAATTAATTAAAATTATAGATAATGACTGAAAAAAAAACTAAAATATTACAAATTTAAAATTAATAAATATTTTTTTAAGTATTAAAAGTAGACTAAATAGATATTTAAAACCTTGCTAGTTATTCATAATGATAAAATACATTTTACATTTTTATGAAATTTCTAAAATATTAAATATCATTTTAAAAAATTATATTATTTTTATCTTTCTAAAATTTAAGCATATTTTTTGTCTTTTCCATATTTTTTTCAAAATTTGAAAAGATCAAATTCAATTAAAAGAAATATCTTATATATGTGAAATCTTTTATAGAACATAAATGAATATGTTAATAACGAATCGCTGTCAATCAGATAAACAAGGAAAAGTATAAGACTCCCAAAGCAACAGGGTTACTTCTTTCTGTCCAGATTTTGTTTCTGCTGCATGCGATTTGCCTCTGGTAACCCTTCATCTCTTTCACTATTTCCACTTTCTGGTTTTCCGCTACCTTGTTTTCTTTTATTGTAACCTTCGATTTCTCTTGTTTAATGATGCCGTTGTTTCATATGTTTCAACAAGAATCTCGTACCATGGAGCATTATTATCTGTACCAAAGCCCATTCATATGCTAACTTATTAATGTTGGAATTAGGTTCCTTTCCTTGTCAACAACAAAATTGAAAGGAAAACAGTGTATCGCTAATGTTGAAAATTTCTGCCACTACCTAGCTAAGCTGTAATGTCTACCTTAAATCTGAAAAGTTCCTCCCCACTTGATTTTTTTATTTATTGTGGGTTCATATTTCTTCCATTTTACCTTTTCCTCCTGAAAACTGTGGTGTGGGTTCATGCTTGATACAGAGGTACAAATCTATTTGTTTTTCTTGTCTCCTGGTAAAAGCTGGATGTGAAGTAAGAATCCAATGAATTTATGTAATTTGTTTTTTCTCTTCTTTTTATAAATGTTAGTAGGGCATGTCTATGTTATTTATCAGGGTCTAGGTTCTTTCCTTTTGTTTGGATTCTCCTCCTCTTATTGCCTGGAAGCTTAACAAATGTCAGCTTCAAGGTTTCTCCTCAGTAATGGAATCCTTTTGGGCTCCTCAGATGCCCCTCCAGTCAAAAACTTCCTTGAAACTCATCCAGGTACTTTCAAAATGAGTAACAATTTAGTAAAATAAGTAAATGAACTATAGCAAGATTTCCTTATACATTTACTTGTTTATTTTAAAACTTATTTAGCTAACTTCTGGTCTAGGTGCTTACACAACATCACGTACTCACAACAATGCCTCATGGTTGTTATTTTGGGAAAGGCACATGAAAAGACTATCAGAATCTATACAAATTCTATCAAATTTTGCTCCATGGCTTCTATTTAAATCTAATCATTCTGCAGTTTTGTCACCCTCATCACCAACCTTGTCAATCTGGCAACCGACTCTTCAGGTGTTTGTTAATGATTCGATAAGCAAAGTCTTACCAATTGCTCTAAAAGAAAGGAAAGATTGTGAAGAGCTGGCCATTACAACTCTTGTTAGTGGTAATTTAGAGGGATTAAATGCAGGTGAAACTGTTAGCAAGGAAAACATGAGTAAAATTCTCGATGTGCATGTGCATGTTGAAACTTATGTTCCTCCTACATTCGGTATTTGGGGAAATGGTGTACATTTGGCTTTGGTGGGATATGGGAGGAATGTCGCAGCTGCAAAATATTCAGATTGGGTAAGGTTAGTTTGTGCATGTTGAATTGGAAGCATTATTAAACACTTACTTTTTCCTAAAATCCTAAGAAAAATAGCAGGATATTAATGAATAAAGATACAGACACTAAAAGTCATGAATATCTTTTTTTTCTCTATTATGGTTTTCTTAATTGCTTTAATTAGTTGTCTAGAAATTAGGGTGGGTTGTAGTAAGGTTTAAGAGGGAAACGTCTAGGAATCAATGATAAGAACTATTAAAAATCATTTATATATTGTTTTAGAATACTCTTTAATTTTACATCCATCCAACGTGTATTGCCTAATGAATTCACATCCCAGGTTTGATTTCTCAGAAATAGTGCAGCGTCTGTCGCATGACTATAAATTAAGTTATATATATTTTTACTAAAATAACCCCTTTATTTTTAGTGACTATAACTCTGGTAATGAATTCAGAATGATCTATTTTTCTTTTAAATTTCATTATTAATATTTATATCTGCTGTCTCTGACAGTGTAAATTTGCATTTTATTTCATTTTCTTGCTGTTTGTTGTGTTGATGTTCCTTCAAGTTAATAGTTGGAAATTCTGCTACAATGCAGGATTAGGAAGCCTCTGGAAAAGCTCAGGCCTCCCTCAGTGACAGAACTGTTGCTGTCAAATGATGGGGATCAGATCCTGGAAGGTTGTGTGACAAATTTTTTTGTTGTTTGCTGCAAGGTGGGCTTATTTTATCTATCAATTTAATTTATAACTTTCTATGTTACTATATTCATACTTATCTTATGCTAGATTCTACATGCCTATTTTTATTAGTGCGCATACTTATACATCACTCTCAACAATCGGAACCTAAAGTTGTTGCTAAATATTGGGGTTGGATTGAACAAACTTTAATATTCTAATAAGACTTATTAATTTTGATTTGTTGTAATGCTACAACCAATGCAACGAGCTTTCTTTACATAGCAGTCTTTGTTGAGTAGGATGGACTATTTTCTTTATTTGATAGAGATTGACAAGCATACCAATTTATTAAAAACCTTTAAGTTCATTCTCTCTTCATTAGGCAGGATGGAGATATTCATAATGAATTCCTATTCTTTGTCGTATTGATGAATATAGAGTACTCGACTACTCATTGAGTTTCAATCCTTTTTATATATTTGTGTTCTGTTTTAAAATTTTATGCTTTCATGTTCATTTGATGGTCACTGCACTCTTGTGACTGCAAAGGTACGGATGCCATCTTTTGAGTTTCCCCTGCTCTTTTGCTGTGAATGTGCGTGTGTGTGCTTTGAAACATTTTATGAAATAAACTTATGCATTGCTTTGTACTTCTGCTTTTGATGACAGGCTTGTGCAACTTTTAGAGTTAATTTCTTGTTTCATTTTAGGTTTGGGATTCAAATGATGGGAAGGCCCCGTGTGACTCTTTTGAAGTACAAACTGCTCCTATCAGTGATGGTGTCCTTCCAGGAACAATACGCCAACTAGTGCTTGAGTACGGTTTGATTATAAATCTTACTGCTATATTTTCTTTGACCATAAAGAAAGCATGCCCTTGTGTAGAATTTATGTTATTTAATATGGTCTATAGTTTAATTGTTTGACATTAGCATAAAATTAGGCTGTATCTCGTATTGCTAACAGTTAGACTTAAAGCATTGCCTTTCTGTTTCTGTAGTGTTTGAATAGTGTAGTTATGATACATTGTCTTGTTTGGTTTAAAGGTGAACAAAGTTATAATTTCTTCCTTTTTTCTGCCTAAGAATTCTATTTCTATTTTCTTTTTTACATTCATATGGAGTTCTAAGCTCTATTATAACAGTTATAGCTTAATTCTTAAGGTCAGCTTGGTTAAAGGGGAGTTTTGCTTTCTCTAATATTAGGATTCTGTCTTGGCCACAGAGAAATGTTTGTGGGGGTAAAATGAAACTAGAGTATTGTTTTTGTCAGGAAGATGTGATGCAGGAAGGGCAAAAGGAATAAAAAGATATGGTGGGCCTGTGTCTAGGATAGAAGCTACTGAGAAACACTAATAAGTTGTTTCTCGTGTAATTGAGCATTGACTTGTGTTATGTACAGGATATGCAGGAGTGAAGGAATTCCATTTCGGGAAGTTGCTCCCACATGGTCAGAACATGAAATCTGGGAGGAGGCATTCATCACAAGTATTATTTTGGCTTTCCAATGTTTTCATTTATTTAGTATTCAAATGCTTAAGAATACCATGTTAAAATATACATTAGTATTTTTAGAAATTTCAGTAGCTGTCTTGACTGAGTGTCTAATAAAGCCTTTGGTGGCAGTCTAAAGGGTGATGATTGTTTCTGATACCTTTGAAGTGGTTCATACTAATTGTTGGCCGCAAGAAATAAACACACTGCTTTCTACATAAGGATAAAAATCTGTTTTTCAGGCCAGGTTTGAGCACAAACACTGAATATCCCTAAGAAGGAGTTCCCTCCTTCAACATACAAGGAATAACAATCTGATACCTTAATTTTTTTTTACAAGTCCATAAGACAACTTATATAGTTATGTATTACTACAACTGTCACATCACCTAGAAGATTAAGATAAGTAAATGCCTACTGACTTCCCTATCGAGAATTATAACTGCCTAAATCAAATGTTGGCCTATCATATTCTACCATTCACTTGGGACTAAATGTCATTGCAGATAGCTTGAGGCTTTTGCAACATGTGGATAGTATTCAGGTTCCAACAGAATGGAAATCAGCCCATTCTAAAACTTGGAAGGAAATATCATGGACAAAAAAAAAATTTCAGGTGGTATATTTCTACTGGTGCTGCAACTAATTCAGTTTTTTTAAATGATTTTCTAAACTAGAGTAACTGTAGGGTGGACCAGGGATGATCACAACTGTTATCCAGGTAAATTGTTTGTTACTTCTACATAAATTTAGAAGGGGAGAAAGCAAGCAAAATAATATGCTAATATTATACTATATATTTACAGGCAAAAGAAAACTTTTATTCAAAATCAAGCTTGGCTTGTCTTTCTAAGATTTCTTGTTTCTCAATAATAATATTTCACAACATTGCAATCACAAAACCGAAATTCCCTTTCTTTCAACCAGGAAAAAATTATGGAGAAAGCAGTTGTGGAAGGGTACCCAATAAGTAACATATATGCATGTTGAAGATCCCACTGAGTTGCTAATGTGATGGGATGAAACGGACAATAGTGGACCTTCCCCTTCTTTAGTTGGCTTGTACATTGGCAATTCCATATTTCCTTGGCTCATCAACTACATGACAATGTTATCTCTTGGAACGTGGCCATTTTCTTCAATCTGAAGTCTGAAAAACTTCGTGAATTAGTCAGAGACCGAATAGAGAGAATTGGAACAAAAATAGAGAATCAACCTCTAATACTGAGGTCTGGCACTATTTTATTTTCTCCCCCGTACACTACTTATGTGAACATTATTATCCTCTTGTATCTGTTTATATGGAAAACGACTTGAACAAAACAATATAATAAAAATATTTTCTAAAAATCTAACTTTTTTGTTTTTCAATTGTTGAAGAAAATAAATGGGAAGCAAACCAAAAAGTAAAGCTAATCTCCCATGTACTGGATTCCTATCACATATCAGAGAGCACATACGCTTTAGCCGAAGAATCCGCGATAGGGTTTAATTCAAAGTATGTTCAAGTTTTACATCCCAGGATAAGACTTTTCTGGTGTTGCTCACAAGTCAAGCATTCAATTGATGGCCATTGACTTCCTGCTCCACCATGTTTATTACCATATGAGAAATACAATGATCCAAGTTTCCTTATACCTTAATTCTAAGCTGGTTTAAAACTAGAACTGTCCAAAAGGGTTAAAGCTGGATGACATCTCCTTAGAGAGATGATAGTCCATTAGTCTATAAAGTGGGGAAATTACTTCATGCACCCCCCCCCCCATTTTTGAATCTGCACCTCACAGGGTGAGATGACCGAATTGCCTGAAGTAGGTTTATCTACTCCTTGTATCATGTTGGTTATTTAGAAAAAAAGACAATTTTTTTAACCTATCTTCATGGGTTGACATAATTCAAAAGGCTCTATGGGCTTTCCTGTGGATGTACTTAATAATTTTCTTTAGTAAAATAAAATCATATACAGGTAATATAAAATGCAGAACATCTGTGGAATTAATGTTTTTGTTTTTTATCTGTTTTCTCAATACAAATGTTTTAAATCATAACTGCAAAGAAAATCTGTTTTCATTTTAAATTATAAATGTCATTTAGTTCTTACCTTTGCTGTTTTCAAAATTTGCATAAGAAACTATGAAAATAGAATTAAAAAAAATCAATATTTCATGTACAAATTTTTAGAAGTGGGAAAAAAAATAAAATGAAGTGTCACTTTTGCAATAAAAAATAAAATACTTTCTTAAACTAAACCACATTATTTACCAACATATCATTTATTAGAATGAAATTCAACTCCTATCTATAAAAGTTAGGAGCTAGTAAAAGAAAAAAGAAAAAGTGACTAGGACGGAAGATTCTATCAAAGTCAAGATTAACCATTGACAGAAAAAAAAAATACTTCTTACCAATAATAATAATATAAAACAAATAAACCACTTGTTACTTTTGCTTTTTTTCCTTGCAACTTTTTGAAGCCACAAAATAAAATGAATAAATAAACAATGTAAAGATGACTAGCTGTGCTCTCTTTCCTAGCAAGCCCAAAGATTCAATTTAAGGGAACAAAAATCTGGCAGCATGACAAGAGAAATTTGGCCGTTAGTAGATGAGCCAGGTTTCAAGTTCTTAAAAAAAAACAGTAAAATATATGAAAATGTCACATGCAAATATGACAACAGGATTGAACTTTGTCTTTAAGCTGATTGACAAAATCAGATTACGATTATTATATGGAAAATATATGTGAACCTATTGGAAGAAATCGGAGCAATAAATTGTGATTTTATTCTTTTGGTTTTATCTCTTGTCGTGGACATAGAAAACCGTGTTGGTCACTCCGTAACATGATCCAAGTCCAAAGATCTGATGACACTAATGTTTTTCTTTTTCTTAGAAAGTGTTAGTTCCATAAGATCTGAGATTATATAACTTTGTGAGAGGATTCTTTGGCACATTCTGAGCTAATGCATGCTAACTCTACATGCAGCTATTTTTTTTACAAAAAAACAAAAACTTCAGACATATTTACATTAAGAACTCATTTCTCAATATTTCACCCCCTCATCAAACAACACAATCTTTTGAACATATTTTTTTTATTGGTTGAGACTTATTTGTACTTATAAAACTATGAGAGAATTTTATAGAACGAGTTTAAAAAATCCGTGATTTCTACTAAATTTCAACTAACAAGAAAATATTTTTAAAAATGGGTTAGTGTGGTAGTTGTTAGCATCTCTCATCAAACAAATCTTTAGAGCTGGATTGAACATTACAACATAAAGGAAAGAGGCAGAGACACAACCCTATTTGGTTCAGAGGCAAACAGCAATTAACAACTTTGTTTTCTAAATTATGTTAACGAGTTTAACAGACCAAAATCACATGCTATGCTAAGTAGGTTTGAATTTTCACATAAAACAAGCAAGCTAAAGTACAAAAACGAAAAGATGGTGATTTAACTTGGTATCATACTGTATATATAGTGTTCGTATGAAGAACAATTCAACCATTTTTTACATGTTTATTTCATCGAGTTCAGAAGAATTTGAGATGTATCTAAATATCCATCCATAACATCTAATAAGAGAATTTTAGATTACGTTCGTGAAAAGGATGTAAAAGCTAGCTATACTAGTCTAACTTAAAGCAAAGCGTGTGTCATTTATTTCTTATGGACAACCAAACATAGTAGTTTCTTTCTTTTAAGTTATTGACCAAATTTTAATCCACAATATAAGAATTAAAAATATATTGTTAAGTTTTATCGTACAATAATAAAAAAAATTATAAATGTTTTATACTTTTTTTATTTTAATAAAAATACACCTAAAAGCACAAATGGTTTTTAGTTGTCCCAAACCAGCATCCCTTTCTCCTTATCTGGCTGGCACCGCCCTCTATACGATGGTCGGCAGACATGTTTGGGGGCTCCAGGCATAGCTTCCTACAAAACCACTTTAATTTTTTAGGTCCCTTTGTTTGGTGAGAAAACTTTCTAACAAGGATTAGGTTACGGTTTATTTGGATTTATTCTTAACATTTATTTAAAAAATCAGAAGATAATTAAAACAATTTTTTTATCACTTAGAACTAACTTCAACTTATAAAAATGTTTTTCTTCTTGAAAGTATTTATATAAAAAATGATCGAATTAAACTCTTAATCCTGGGCGAAATTAACTATTTTTTTGTAGAAAAGAATAGAGTACCGTTTTAGTACTAGACATTATTTCAACATTTAATATCACATTTATTGATGGATTTTATTGGTAACTAAATTTTATCAAGTAACTGAAAGCAACTACATTAATGAAGTTTTTCTTTCAAAACACATTTTTTTTATTCATACAACTTAAATATCAAACTTTGGCTAAAATATTCGACTTCCATTCCATTACTGACATGTTGGTTTCTCACTGCACTTTTTTTTAAAAATATGTTATTCAAAATATAAGTATTTATAAATATATAAATTACTCATTGAAATGATAAACTTAACCTTTTTTTTTTAAAATACTATTCGTCATCTTCCATATCGATTGCAAACACGATTGCTTGGATAAGGAACACTACTTTACAAAAAAAATTATGCTCTAAAGAAGATAAATTAATAGGGAAAACACTTTCAATATATGAGGTCAATCATAAAACACATACGAAATTAAGTTAAATATTCATTTTAATAATTTTAATTATATTTTTTAAAATGTTTAAATTTACGAGGCGTGGTAGGATTACGAAATTAAATTATCATCGATATAATGATTTTAGTTGTATTATTTGACTGAGAATCACTTTCTTTTGAGTTGGGAATTTTTGAGTCATGAATTGGACAACCCTTCTAGCATACGGCAATTTATTTAAGGAAAAAAAATGTTCTTTCATGATGATATAAACATGAAACCAAAATTTCCATCTTGTACCAATTGACGTTGTTCCTGCTAAACAATTCAATCAGAGAGCGCTTTTTTCTTTTATTTAAAAATAATCATTAAATATATATATATATATATATATATATATATATATATATATATATATATAATTTACGTTTTAATATTAAAATATTATAAAACATCATTTTTTGTTGTAGGAAATTTCAAATAAATACATATACTAAAATAAAACAATAAAAGAAAAACAAAACTCCAGTTACTCACTCCGAAGTTTTATCACTTGCAAATTCTTATATTTTCATATAACATAATCATTATATATTAGAAAATAATATAAAAAATAATAATCAAAGTAAAGTAGTTGTTTTAAAGATTTCAACACAAGTTTCAATTTGTCACACACAACTCAAACTTTCATATTTCATCTCATTACAACATACTAAACAATCAAGTGTCTATTAGTAACTTATTCATTATCACTCATGTAAAAGATATATATATATATATATATATATATATATATATATATATATATATATATATATATATATATATATTTTATTTTTTTTTTTATATATAT
>Ga0099824_1005766_pt1 | contig 17323 bp, 8 predicted proteins | sample SiratrowhiteBW_FD_76837 | JGI IMG/M metagenome (GOLD analysis project Ga0099824, IMG submission 76837) | Root nodule microbial communities of legume samples collected from California, USA - Siratro white BW | ecosystem: Host-associated > Plants > Roots > Nodule | place: USA: California... | reverse complement strand
TTGTTTTTTGTTTTTTTTTTTTTTAATTACTTTTTTTTAATTTGTTTTTTTTTTTTTTTTTCTTTTTCACTCTTTTTTTTTTTTTTTTTTTTTTTTTTTTTTTTTTGTTGTATTATTTTGGGTTGATTTCACATGCAGATTTTGTACAAACTATACAGGACTTTTTGATAGCTATTAAACTAGGACGACAAATTGCTCCCTGAACTCCCTCATCTGCTTCCAGCATCCACCCATCATATATCTAAAATACCAAAATTGGGCTTGTAAAATTGGTTTCTGAAAAATGTTTTCCGGAATGAATATTTGGAGTGTAAAAATATTTTCTGAAAAATATTTTCTAAAATGAATTTTGAGAATGCAAAAAGCAATTTTGAAAAACGTTTTTTTAATTCAAAACTAATTTTCGAAAAACATTTTTTGAAATGCAAATTTGATTTCTGAAAAACCTTTTCTCGACACATGTTTGGGAAAATATTTTTTAAAAATCAAATTGTACATTCCAAAAAATATTTTTCGGAATAAAACAAAACTTTAAAAAAAATTAAGTTTTGGAAAATGATTTTCCGAATTACAGTAGAAAAAAAAAACACCCCACCCCACCGTTGCACCACTGCACAACAACCATAAAATTCACCACACCCTCGTAACAAACCTACATTGAAATCAAAACCATCCTGGCAAATCCAACAAAGCCCTCCAAGTATGGACACATTCAAATCAACATAATATTTGAACAAAATTTTCAATTACAAATTAACACATTTTATCTCTGCACAATGTTGTCAATGTCCTTTGCTCCACTATCACTTCGCCTCTCCAACACCTATCGTCTCTACTCGTCTGCCAAAAACCTTTTCTGCAATGCACCTCCGCAACACCTTAATCACATAATCCTTTTCTCCTTCTCTTCACTCATAAGGGTACTACTGTCCATTCACATTTTTTTATGGGATACAGGAAGCAAATGTGGAAGTGCAGGAAGCAATTACCTTACATAGGCTTCTTCATAAGGGCTTGGTACAAACTATACAGTGTGGGTCTTAATAATTTTCCCTTCGGGTAAGATAAATTGAGAGAGGAAAATATTGAAAAAACTAAACAAAAATAAAAAAATTGAGTCAAATTCATAAAATGAATTGAAATTACCTTTAATTTAAAATCTTTAAATTATAGGTTTGTGGGTATATATATATATATATATATATATAATTTAGACTTACCTGAAAAAAGAAGTTCATATCTCTATTTGAATTCTTGCTCTATAGTTACTTTCACTCAAACAAGCACTTAATGTGTTGAAAGTATTCATTCTTTATGATGCTTTTTTATTTTGATGACATTTTCTATATTTTGTTGTTTTATTTGATGCTGTAATCCTTTATGACCATTTGTCCAAATAAAACAAGACAATATAAAAAACATCAAAATAACAAGCCCTTACTCAGAAATAATTTCTAAAGGGAAACATTGTTGATTAGGAAAGCCATTTTTTGACGGACTCGCAAGTCTTCCAATGTGATAATTTTATTAAGATGTAATTATTTATTTGTACATAGAATCAACTCAATAATTAAACTTTTAACAAAGTTTCCATAAACTAGGTGCCATGTTGGTAATAGTTAATTGCCAATTATTGACTTGATCAAAACAACTTGTTCTTCTTCATTGATCACATTCAATTACAATTTATATATAAAGTTATCTATGGGTAGATATACAACCATCTAGCAACCTCTGATTCCTCATCAAAAAGAAGTATTTTTCTCTCATGTTTCATGCATTCTGTTTTATATTTGTCCACTTCATTTCTATCTTTACATTGAAGCCGCTGTGGCTTAGCACAAACATGATTGTGTTTGCATCAGGCAACCAATCAGTTAGCACTGCTCAAATTCAAAGAATCCATATCCAGTGATCCTTGTGGAGTTTTGCCATCTTGGAATAGTTCTACTCACTTTTGTAATTGGGATGGAATCACATGCAATTCCATGCATAAAAGAGTTACAAAGTTAGACTTAGAGGCATTGCTATCTTTTCAATTTTTTCTTTTAAAAATTCAAGTGAGTCTAAATATCATATTAAGTAAAATTAAAAATGTTAAACATTATATAAGAAAAAAAAAATTTACAAATCTAATCTCTTAAAGTTTTAAATTAAATATAACGTCATTTTCTCATGTGAATTTGGTTCTTGTTTCATCCTGATTTGATATCCGGGTGTTGGCTCTAGTTCATTTATCAATGGGTATTAATAACTTAGAGGGAGAAGTTCCACACAAATTGTGTCACCTAAAAGACTTGGAACAGGTATTTGTATCTATCAACAATTTGAGTGGAACATTTCCTTCTTGCTTTTACAACATCTCATCTCTGATTGTGATCTCAGATACAGAAAATCAGTTTAATGGATCTCTTCCACCAACCATGTTCCATACCCTCCCCAATCTCCAACAATTCTATATTGCTCTAAATCAAGCCTCAGGTTCAATCCCACCTTCCATTACAAATGCATCTATCCTTTCATTACTTGAGATAGGTGCAAATCAATTCACAGGACAAGTTCCAGCTTTGGAAAAGCTACGAGATCTTTTTTATCTAGGTTTGTCTCAAAACAATCTAGGTGACAATTCAACTAATGATTTGATTTTTTTTAAATCACTGACAAATTTTAGCAGTTTGCAAATGTTGAATATATCTGACAACAGTTTTGGAGGTCAATTGCCAAATTCTTTAGCCAATTTGTCCACCCAACTCAACCAGTAGTATCTTGGAGGTAATCAGATATCAGGAGATATTCCTACAGCACAATGGGAAATCTAATTGGCTTGACTCAATTGATGATGGGATATAATCACTTCAGTGGGATTATTCCATCAACTTTTGGAAAGTTTCAAAAAATGCAAAAGTTAGTCTTAAGTGCAAACCAGTTGTCAGGACATATAGGAGAATTTGTTGGCAACCTTAGTCAATTGTTTTTTTTGGATATGAGAACAAATATGTTAGAAGGACATATACCTTCGAGTATAGGAAATTGCCGAAAGTTACAACATCTAGGTCTTTCACAAAACAAGTTTACAGGAACCATACCTTTAGAGATCTTTAATATTTCCTCTTTGACAAACTTGTTGAAATTGTCACAAAATTCATTGAGTGGCAGCATACCAAAAGAAGTGTGAAAGCTAAAAAATGTTTATTATCTAGATGTGTCTGAGAATCATTTGTCTGGTCACATTCCTGAAACTATTGGAGAATGCATAACATTGGAGTACCTCTATTTGCAAGGAAATTCTTTTCATACCAAAGCCGACACAATGGAACTGATGGGTTCTCAGAAACAAATTTGATTGGCTCTGGAAATTTTAGCTCTGTCTATAAAGGAACTCTTGAGTTCGAAGACAAAGTTGTTGGGACCCTTTTATTGGAAATGTTTACTAAAAAGAAGACCCACGGAAGAAATCTTTAAAAATGGTCAAAATTTGCATGAATTTGTGAAAAATTCATTGCTTGATAATCTCTTACAAAGCATGAAGGAGCAACAATAGAAGAGGAGAACAGTCAAAATCTAACTGCAGTTGATGAAAAGTACTTAGTTTCACTCTTTAAGATTGGACTTGCTTGCTCAATGGAATCACCCAAAGAAAGAATGGATATTATGGAGGTCACTAAAGAACTAAGCAAAATCAGAAAAGCATGGTATGATTCTCTTTGTATTAATAGAAAAAAAAAATGTCATTATGTGTTATTATGCCAAATATTAATAATGGTTCCATTCCTAATAATATTGTTGTCTCGATCTTTAATGGCGATTACAGGTGCGGAGGCATTGAGAGTGAGAGTAGAATGCTCAGTGACAACAACCAGCAGAAAAGAGAGTAAGTCACAAATGAAAATGAAACTCAATTAATACAAAAATCAATGTTGTAATACAAAACATCAATATTGTATATGATTAAAGGGCTCATATAATATGAAATTATGTTAATATAGGAATATTTGTGATTCAATTTAATTTATACGAAACTAGAACTTTTTCATGAATTTCAGGTTCTAGTAGTACGTGTAGATATCTATTCTTTAAATGATAGCTTTTAACAGCATAACATTTTAAAAATTTACTGCTTCCACCCTAAGACCATATCAAACTTTCCGTTCTCACTTCAGCAAATGTTTTTCATTGTACTTTAAATTTATTGATATTAAAAGAAGGTTTACTAATTTCGTTCTTATAATCACAAAAAATATATTATTTTAATATCCTTTAGTTCTTGCTTATATTATTTTAATTGTTTTTAGACTTTTAGTCCTAAAATAACTTAAAATAATATATTTTTATATAAAGTATATTGCTTCGTAATACCATCAGAGTATTTTTCTCAAATCGGTGCAACTTGTTTTTAAATTTATATAAATATATTTTTTTTAAATTAAAAAATGGGTAAGTCTTATTTGGATGAGAAGAGACTTTCACACTATTTAAAGTCATCTTAAAAGTTTAAGGACTTTAGTGTTATTGTTTAATATTAATAGAGAAATCTTTTGAATACAACATGACTTGATTATTATTAATTTTTTTTATTGAGGTCATGTAGGAGATATGACTATAGTTCAATAGTTTTTTTTTTATTTATATTAAGGTCGTGCAGGAGTAACTTTTGTAAAACAATTTTTTATTTATATTAAAATCATGTTTTTCTATTCAAACACTGAAAGGATACATGATTTCAATATAAATAAAGAAATTTTACTAAATTAAAGTCACACCATTCCGGTGAAATTATGTTCAAACAGTGAAGAGTACATGACTTCAATATAAATAAAGAAATTTTACTAAATTAAAGTCACACCACTCCAATGAAGTTATGTTATTTCTATGCAACTTTAATATAAATAAAAAAAAATATTAAGACTAATCAAATTCATGTTGCTCCCACACGACTTCTTCATTAACACTAAAGTGAGTCCTAAAACAATTTCACTCAAGTATTGCCACAATCGTGCTTTGGTAACATGATTTCTTCATAGTGAAGTTATGCATATAAACATGATTACTCATATTCGTAACTTTTTAAAAATTTGCCATTTTTGTAAATTCGAAAGAAAAATACCCTAATTTCGTAAATAAATCAAGTATTGAGATCTATTAGAATATATGAATATGATAGAAATCAATAAGTTCATATCAAGGAAACTTATGATAGCATTACAAGAAAAAAGCTATTTAGAGACCAATATTTAGCTACCAAATAAAATGATTGCTAATTATGGTCAAAATAGTCACCAAATTAAATTTTGGTTGCTAAATAACTACAAAATAGAAGTAATGATTGAATTTAGTGATTAATTAAGTCAAATAATTGATATCTAACATTAGATACCAAAATTTTAGTGACCTATGTCATTAGATTCTAAATTGGTATCTAATTAAGTTAGAGACTAATTTAGAATCTAATGAAGGTCACTAAAACCTTGGTAGCTAATGTTAGATATAAAACCTTGGTAGCTAATGTTAGATATAAATTATTTGACTTAATTGATCACTAAATTTAATCATTACTTCTATTTTGTAGTTATTTAGCAACCAAAATCTAATTTTAGTGACTATTCTGGTTACAATTAGTAACCATTTCATTTGATAGCTAAAAATTGGTCTCTAAACAACCTTTTTCTTATAGTGTAGATGAACAAAAACAAAGGCTTTTACTCTTAAGATTCTCAACCCCTTTACATAGGTAGAGTTAAGAGTACTTCAAAATACATGTGTTCAAAGGCAACAAGGAAATGTGAGACACTCCTATGATACACATGACTAATTTTTAATAAAATGATTTCCTTTTTCAAATTCTCAAAGTTTGTGTTTAGAACTTCAAGGTTATGTTTCATATTCTTATTTTCTTCACACGATACTTTGTGTTCTTTAGAAAGCTTGAGGTTTTCATTGAAAATGTCATAAGACGATGCATGTGTTTTCTTATGTCTCTCAAGCTATTTTTAGGCATTTAGGAAATTCTTTTTCTTAGATTTGAAAGCTTCACTTCCTCTAGATGTATTTGATATAACTTCATAATAAGCTTGTGTAACTGAATGAATATTATTAAAATCTATCTCTTCATCTGAGTTGCCAGACATTGTGAAGTAGGAAGTTGTGTCTACCATAAAGCTTAAGCTCAACAAATCTAGATCCTCCCATGTTGACATGAAACTTTTCTTCTTGTCTTTTTTCATCTATGAGGATAGTTTGCTATGAACTGTCCTGACTTCTTGCAAACATAGCATACCACCTTCTCTTTTAGATCTTTTTGGTTTCAGAGTATGAATTTCTTTTCTCCCTTGATAGGGATAAATGGTTAGAGGTTTGTCCTTTGCTCTCCATAGAGTCTGTAGCAGGATTGTGCCTCTTGTTTTGTTAGGAAATAACCCTAATGATTATCTCTAATACTAATTATTAGCACAATTGACACTAGAAGGATGAACTGTATAGAACTTAAAACTATTTTTGCAAAAAGACTAAACTAGATCATCTAGCATGCAAGGAATACAAATAACACAAAGAAACTTTATATTGGTCACCCAAACTCGGGAACAACTTTTAGTTCTCCCTTAAGCTAACTATTTAAGAGGTTTAACTAATCAAATATATTGATTACAATAAGTACACTAATCATTCCCAAGTACAATGAGTACACAAAATACTTTTAGTCATAACAAATATACAAATCATTCTTAGTTATACAAGACACAAACTACTCTTGATTATAATGAGTACAAAAATTATTTTTGATTATAGAATCTTAATTTCCATCCGAGATTAAAACCTCACAAAAAGAATAATTTAAGCCGGGATAACTTCATGTGGTGAAGAATCACAAGATTTTCATAACCCACGAAGAAGGCTTAATACCTAATAAGTACTAAAAGATTGGAAAAAAATTATGTAGTTATTATATTCTTCTTTGATTCCTTTATATAAGCTTCTTAAAATTGTTGTTGATGCATCTCTTTTACTGAATATATGATATTTGCTTGATCTTTCCATTTGCATGAAATCTTCTATCCATCCCTTGATATATACTTATACTAGAAACTTAATATAAAAAGTCTTGATCTTGTATACGTCTCGTGCTTTTGAATATACTTTGACAAGGAAACAATTGAAATAAAAATATCATATACTTTGATATTTATATAGATTATTTCATTATCATTTGTAATAAAAACTATCTCTACTTAATTTCTAATATTGAAAATATGAATTATTATATTTAAAACAAATTTTAGTTAAATATATTTTAAAAAAATATTTATTGTTTCAGCTTGTTTCTTTAAGACAAAACTTAAACAAAGTTTAAGCACATACATAAAAATATAATAGACGATTATACAAATAAATATTTTATTATTCTTCAACTAACATAAAATACACATTAGCATATATATCATTCAGTGTTAATAATCTTTTTCTCGTCAAAACCCTAAAAAGGGTTTACTAAAATTAGATATATGCTACATAGAAGCTAACGTGTTTAGGTTCTCAAAATATCAATTTAAACATTTTTTAAGATGAGTATTTTTTTTAAGTAAATATTTAATTTAACTCTTAATTTTATTTTATTTTTAACTTGGTTTTAATTTCCATGTTGATTTGACTTATAGTTAAAAAAATATCTTTCTCAACTAAGTCAGATGAATCTAACTTTATCTTTATATTTTATTTTTTAACCTATTTCTTCTAATTATTTTTCTTGTATTTGTATATTAAATTTTAATATTAAAAAAATAATTAAGATTATTTAGCTGTTGAGATTTTTGATCATTTTTAGTTAGTCTAAATCTAAATTATTTTCTCTTTTATTAATTTTGTATTTATAATTTTTTTTCCAACGTTTTTAAAGTCAAAATTGCAACTGATTATTATTTTACCAAATTTCTGAATATTAGCTCACATACTTAATTATGTGATTTGGTTAGATATTTTAAATTTACTGTTGAAATATCGACTTAATAGTATATAATTCTCAGATTTGATCAAATATTTCAGATTTATTACTGAAATATTGAATTAATTAAACAAAGAAAAAAAGTTATTTATTAGTAATTTAATTTTCACTCACCTTAAAAATTTGGCTGGATGAAACCCAGAAAATATAAACCACCTCCTTATGCTAAACGGAACCCCACTAGGCCAATATGCACACGCTCTAGGCCATGAGGGAAAAAAAATTTATATAATTGGAAACAATATAGTCCGAACTATATATTTTACATTAAAATAATACCATCTCATGAAAATAAATAACTTTGTAAGAATCTTAAAAATATATTTGTGATCACCATTAACCGTGCCACATAACTTTTATTAATTAGAGAGATTTTGAAACTATGTAAAAAATTATTTTAATTATTACAAAATAGAATTGTTTGAAAGATGGTAAATATAAAAAAAAAATTATCCCTTTAAATAAATTTTAAAATATAGTTTATATTACTATAAACATTTGTATATAATAAACTTAAATCATGGCATAATTTTTATATACTTAAAGTAAATCCAATTAAATGAGTCATAATGAAGATCTTAAAAAGCTGAAGCGGGTATCTTTTTTAGGTCTGCAAAACCCATTCAACCCAAAACAGTTACAAAAATGTAACCGCCACACGTCAAAAGCAGTTGTTGCGCGTACAACACACGCCTTTTACAGCGCTTGGAAGAAACAAACTTTCCCTTCTCTTCTCCCTTGATTGCTACTATTTAACGCTCTCTTCCCCCTTTTATATAAACACCCACCACTGCTCTTCAAAGCCTCAGAAACCAAGGGTTGGTGGGTGCCTCGCCTTACGCCACCGAAGTAATTCTTGGCATTCCGGCACAATGGCCTCCAGCGCTGCCGCAGACGGGCTCTTCCGGCCGATCTACGAGGGCTGTATCACCGCCTACGACAACGACGTGGAGCGCCGCCCCTACCACCGCAACTGCAGCTGCGCGCTCCACAGCAAGTCGCGCGGCAAAGCGTGCTCGCACAAGATGCCGCGCTGCAACAGCGTCTCCTATCCGATGAGGCGGGCCTGGAGCGAAGGGAGCTTGGTCTTGTCGGCCTCCGCGCATTCCTCCCCCTCCTCCTCCCCCGCCGCGCCCAGGCCTCAACAAGACGAAGAGGGGCATAGTCACAAATTAGAGGTTTTATTTGAAATGTAATGTAACCATTAACCACCCTCTTTTTGGTAAAAACTCTTATTTTTTTCTTTTGTTTCCCCTTTTCAGTTTTGAATAATTTGGGTCCGGTTCGGTTGAGTTCTTGGTATGAAATTGATTTGCCTAAGGTTGTGGTGGGTTCGTATTGATTCATACGCCATTTTGGTTCTGAATCCACGACCAAGCTTCCTGTAATGAAGCTAATTATTTTTTATTATATATTAATCTTTTAGTGTATATGTACAAATTTTCCTTCCTCTCTTGATTACTTGTTCGCAAGCATTTTTTTTTTTTATCAGAATTTGGGCAATCTGAATGTGGTTTACACTTGAATGCAAATCGTGATTCAAGAAGGGATCTTGCGGTGGTTTCTTATGTGATTAATGAAAAAAATATTAGGTTAATGCGGAGGATTGACGTGATTAAATTAGTAATTTTACATACATAAAATTTTAATGAATATATAAAAGAATATATTAGATATTTAGGGAATAAAGAAGCGGCTAGTTAATGCACGTAATTTGTGAAGAATAGGTGGGAAGTTGGGAGCTGGCAACACACCCAGTCACAGCTAATTAAATTGTCTTTCCAGAACTTAAGGATGAATAATTAAGGAATCTCCACCTGTTTTGGGACCTGACCCACATGGGACGGTTGGGAAGGACTGTTCCCATGCACCTCAGATGAGGACATATGTGTGTCCATGGACAAAAATGGAACATGATGTACTCTACCAAGAAACAACCAAATTACTCCATTTGGTACTCAAATCTTGTATACTGGTCAAACATCCAGAAAATTTTTGCTAGATTCAATGAATTTCAGATATTTATTATTAAATGAATAAATGCTTAACAATTAGGTGTTTATAGATGGGGTTGTCTCTCTTACTTTGATCACTCCTAAATTTTACACATGTATTGATCTTTATTATTAACTAAATATATTTTTATTTTGTTCTGAAATATTTGACATTTTCATAAGACTTCGTATTAGAGTATTGTGATTTTTATTATGTTATGTTTATTTTGGGATCGTGTTATATATTTTTATATCTTAAATTAATTTGAATAAATTATTTTATATTTTTTACATCTTAAATTAATTTGAACAAATTTGTTATAATTTGATTTATTAACGAATTTAACATTTAAAAAATATAACTTTTAATAATAAACTGAATATTTTTCAAAATCTTAAATTAATTAGTCTGATTAAGAAAAGTTAACCTAAACCTTAAACATAAAGAAATGTATAAACTCAAAACATCGATAACCCAATCCCATCTTGATACTTAAATTTTGTCCTAATACTATTCAACCTACCCGCTAAACACCTATATTACCAATATAGATTTAAACTGAATGAATTAGAAAAGATTAATAAAAAAATGAATTGAATAAATATATGAATTGGTCCTTAAAAATATATGAGATGGTGAATAAGTTTCTTATTGAATCTTAGTATTAAAATTTAAAGTAAATTAATCATTTGAAAAGTTTATTTCATTCTATAAGTCTTTTTATGTACATATCATGTATACATATATATGATATTTTATTAGTAGATATGAACTTAAAATTTAAATTATATTAATTTTATAGATAAATTTAAATATCTATTCAAAGCATTCAAAAAGTATTATTAGAATATAGACTAATATATGAACAAATTATTTTCATACTAAACATGTTATACTAAGCTAAAACCTTTCAGGTTTTAGCTTTGAAGACATTCATGATGTTCGCTTGAGGTTTTATTCATCATCATTAATTTCAAAGAATGTATGATTTTACATACACCAGTTACATACATCCCCTGGAATAACACTAAATATACATTCATGGAAATAAATTATGGCAAAGAAGGTGTGAGGGAAGGCTTTGTCACTTTCAGTTCCCCACAGTCACTAATATAAACAGTCGTAAGAGCCCTTCCATCTCCAAAAATTTCAGCCAAGTCATTAAACTGGCGAATTCTCTCAGATGGTTGGTATGTAGGAATGGAAGCTATGGCCGTGATGACATCCAATCCTGCAATTAGATTCATCTAAGAGATAAGCACTTCATTGGTGACAGAAATTAAAATAAATATAATGTAGCCCCCAAACTGATCAAATATTTCAACATTCAAACAACTGATTTGTGTCATCAGAACCAATATTGGAACCTGAAGGTACAAGACAAAATTCATCTTTTTGATTAGTTACTAAGCATATACTCGGAACACAATCAAACGCTTTGTGTAGAAAAATAGATAGGTAACCCTCTTCAGGAAAGTCTCCTGATATATAGGAAATCTTCAGTTTAGTCCTGTACAATAATTATCTGATACTAGAAGTCCCAACGTACCATTAGTGTGCTGCCCCAGTGGTGGAGTTTCTACCACCACTTGTCATAGATGCTTGCTTTCAATGATTTCAAACACGAATTTATATACACAAATTCTCAGAAATGATAAAAACTACTCAAAATTAATAACATTCATAATTAAGGTTTTTAGTACCTCAGGTTGCATTGAGATGGAGCTTCTTCATTCTTACACAGACCAATGCCATGCGGTTCACAATTTCTGTCATGGCCACCAGACCACCACTCTGCCCAATGCGGCCGCTATAAGCTGCCATGCAAAACCTGATTTGCCACTGTTATGTGATGGCAGCCAGCAAAACTTCTGCACCAAAATCCTCCATCATCATTTTTTAATACACTGCTAAAAATCATCACCAGACACTGAAAAATTTTGTACAAAGATAAAGATGATGAATGCTTACCTTAAGATTTTGATAAATACACGAGACCCATGTAAAGTATAATCCCATGTTACCTGAAACTCTAAACAGAAGCCCAAGGCATACAAGGATTTCCGGAGCAGGTGTCTCTCAGCATTTTAACTAAGAGCACAGTTGCGTTGCTCTTGACTGAGAGAACAAATTTCAAAAAATTGAACGGACCCAGTAAAAGCACAGACCTGCAAAATTCAGATTTGAATATCAGCCAATATAAATTCCATGAGAATTGACAGACTTTGCTGATAGTTAACATCGTTAATTATGCAAACAACTTCTTTGTTGTGTAAAAAATGCAATTTTCAAGATCATATAGCATACTAGTTATGCTACAATATTTAGTTCAGAAGGGAAAATGAAGAAGCTGAGCAAAACTAAAAGCCTCGTGAATGTATTCTCTTAACACTGTCAACAACCTTATACCAAAAAAAGGGATTTTGTTCATATAAAGTACAAAACCAAGCAGTGTAACCAAAAAGTGTCAGAAGGGATGACTTATACTAAAAGATAAGAATCAAAGTTTCATGAAACCAAAAGAATGATACCGGAGGAATGTAATACAAACCGTATAGGAACATCGCATCTGGATGAGTAACAGAACTGTTGGTTCAGCCTCATCAGTCAACACATATTCTGGGGAAGGAAAATCATAATGAGATCAACCAAACTTTCTTCTCATTTTGTACCTCAAATGAATTAATCTTTTCCTAGCAATAATCAATAACTCATTCAATCTTTTGGTTTCTCCATATGAATTAAAAGAAACCAGTTCCCTGACTTCTACGTCCCTCAAAAGTTTTTTACTTTCAGTATGATAATTTCCAGCACAGAGAGAATCAATAAGAACAATGTATATAGAGGTATTAGGCCAAAGATTTCTTTGTTTCATCTCTTCATAAAGTTTAAAAGCTGCTTCAATATCTCCATTAGCACAGAGGCCAGATATAAGAACATTATACGCAACAACATCAAGCTTCAAATGACAGTGTTCCATTGTGCGCCTCAATTCTAGAGCTTTTGCAACGTTAGCTTCTTTGCAATAGACGTGCATTAATGTAGTAAAAGTAGCGACAGTTGGAATGATTTGCCTCTCAAGCATCAAATCAAGAACCCAAATAGCATTTTCCATCTTCTTTGAATGTGCAAGCCCTCTAACAATAGCACTCATTGCAACATTGTCGGAGCAGACACCATGTGTTTTCATTTCATCTTGAACTTTCAAAGCTCCTTTTATGTTCCCAACTCTACACATACCACTGATTAAAGTAATATATTGTTTACTAGTAGGAACAGAACCACTTTCCAACAAGGCTTGCAAAACACGATGGGCTTTATCAAAATCACTACTTCTAATGAGTCCATTAAAAAGGGCATTGTACGTATCTACATTAGGAATTATTGTAAACTGATTCATTTGATTTAACAGATCATAGGCCATTTTCATCTCATTCCTTTCACAGAACTTGGACATAAGCATGTTAAATGTAGAGCAATCCGTTATGAAACCTTTTAATGTTATCCATCTTAAAATTTTAATAGCAACATCAAATGCTTTGGACTTACAATACCCAAGAATAAGAGAGTTCCATGAATACTTATCTGGTAGAAAACCGTTTCTGATCATGTCTTTGTATAACATTGAGCATCTTGCCATTGCATTCCTCTTTGCATATGCATGTAGTAGGATGTTGTAAGTAGCCAAATTGAAACATACATTTTTACTCTTAATTGTTGAAAGAATATCATTGACCTCCGACGTTCTCCCTTTCCTTAAGTATTGATCTATAATCACATTGAATGCTATAGTATCAGGCTCCACTCCTTTGCTTAGCATTTCGTTAAAAATATACAAAGCTGCTCTTGAATGTCCATGCTTAAGAAGACCATAGACTAAGCTGGTGTACATGGCAGGATTTGGAGATAATAATCTTTTTTCAATTGCCTTTCCTGACAAAAGGAGTGCTGCAACTACTTTACCCTTCTTGCATAGCCCCGTAATAAGATTAGTGTATGTAAAATTGTCAGGCACAAAATCATTTGTAACCATCTCATTAACAAGGGCAACTGCATCAGATAAATTTCCTGATCTACACGTAGAAGTAAGCATTGTGTTGAAGATAACATTATCGATGGCATTAGGAATAGAACAAAGTATATGGAAAAACTTCCAGGCTTCATTAATATGTCCACTTACGCAAAGTGCTTTCAATAAGCCCCCATACGTGAATTGACTTGGCAAATGACCTAACCAATTCATTTTATAAAACATAGAAAAAGCTTTTAATGCATCACCAGAATTTCCGTAACTATTTATAACACAATCAAATGTAATGGAGTTCGGATCAAGACCAATTCTGTTCATGTGTTCCATAAAATATTCAGCCTCTTCAAGTCTTCCACATCTACAGAAAGCGGCAACCAACACATTACATGTAAAATGATCAGCAGCATAGCCATTATGATTCATAAATGCATAAGCATTTAATGCCTCTTTTAAGTATCCCATTTTGCAATAATTGTAGATTAATGTTGAACACAAAATGCTATTTGGCACAAGTCCAGTCATATACATCTTACACATAATCTCCTTCGCATTATTTATCTTTCCCGCCCTGAAAAATCCATTTAAGAGCCCCGAAAATGTAACAACATCTGGACTAACAGAAATTTTTAACATATCATCCAACAACTGCACAGCTTCTTCAAGCCTGCCATTCTTACACAATCCATCAATCATTGCAGAGTAACTAATGCGACTAACTCCCACCCCATCCATCCTCATTCTCTCAAGAATACTAGAAACCAATCCAAATTCAGCATGCTTGGATAGCCCATTCAAAAGAGCCCCATATGTAACTTCATTAGGTCTTAAACCACATGATACCATAACATCCATCAGTCTCAATGCCTCCCCATGGTTGCCCATCCTACAGTGCCCAGCAATCAAAGTATTGTAAGTGATAATGTTGGGTAACAAATTAAATGATGACATCTCATCAAAAACTTTTGCAGCAACTTCAATTTTCCCCTCCTTCACAAATCCATTAATAAGAGTATTATAAGTTATGTCATTAGGATACACCATATTCCTTCTCATCCTTTTCAAAAGTAAATAACCTTTTGCACTCTTGCCTTCCTTGCACAAATTCCCTATCAAAACATTATATGTACAAACATCTGCCGCAATACCCTTAGATGTCATGGAGTCAATCAACTCAGATGCTGATTTGTACCTTCCTTTCTTGCAATACCAATTAAGCAAGGTATTGTATGTGGCGGCAGTCGGATAAACACCACTTTCTTCCATTTTCCTCAAGAGAAAGCCAGCACTTTTAAACTTCCCCCGTTGGCACAACGCATTCAACAATATGTTGAATGTAGCAACATTAGGACAAATCCCTTTATTAAGCATCTCTTTGAAAAAGGACCAAAACATAGCTACTTTCTGCTCCTTCACAAGGGAACCTAACACCATGTTACAAGTATACACAGACGGCTTCAGTCCCCGAAACCCCATTAAGTAGAATGTCTGCACAGCATCTCCAGCCATCTTGTCCCTCAAACAAACCCTTATCAGGAGGTCAAAAACAGCTGGGTTAGAGTTGCAAATGGGGTATGTCTCCATCAAAGCACTAAAGACAGAGTTCAGACCAATAGGCAGTTGTAACATATGCTTTAAGGTTGTTTTGGCAAAGTTGTACATTCTAGCTCTAACAAGTATGTGTGTAGTGGTGCAGATAATATGAGTAACATGTTTGATCTCTAAATTGGGTTGCTTTATGACCCAATTGAGAAATTTCAGAGCCAACCTTCCATGAACAGGCCTGAGGGAAGCCAATCTATATTTCATACAGTTCAGAGACTCCCAACGGTGCACAGTGAGAAAACTGTATATACTCTTTTCCATATCCAGAACCATCCAATGATTCGAAAGGTACAAACTTTATACTGAAAATCAAAAACAAATAGGGAAAGAAAATGTGGGTTTAGAGATGGAGAGTAACGAGCAAAAGCAAGAAAGTAGAAGGAACTGGGGTTTACCTTGAATGACAATAAAACGAAATATTGAAGGATGACTATCGTCTTCCATATTCAAGGATTAGAAGTGGTAAGGAGATGACCCGTTTAAGACCCGACCCGAAGCGAGCTTTTCAACTGTTGCTACGCGAAACAAATGAAACAAAAACGATAAGTCGACAACTGTAAGCATTAATACCCCCAATTGGCAAAGGGTAAAAACGTAAAAATGAAAGTTGCTATGCATCAAGAATTTTTTCATTTTAAAGTTGTTTTCTAAATACGATTTACCCACCTCCATAAAAATAAATAAATTTATCTGTTACAAAGATATGTGTGAATAATATATGTACTGAATTCAATAAGCTTTTTCATTCTCTAAACTCTATAGATTATTTTTTCTAGCTCTCTCTCTCTCTCACGCTCCCTCTACAACAAAAATTTATGCATTCAAGGAGAACTAAATACAATATCTTCTATCCTTCTTTGTAACTGCTGACAGTGATTACTAATATCAGTATTGATTATTGTTACTGGTGAGGAAATAATTTCCAATTTCATTCTTCTATCATGCTTCAAGAAGAGGCAAAATTATAAAAAAATGAAAATAAAAAATCATTCAATAGCATTCAGTTCATGTAAAGAAACCAGTAACTGAACTCTCCTGACAAAACCCTGTTTTGTTTCCAGTTTATTATACAGGTCCAAATTAAACAAATTAAGAAGTGATTCACTCATTAATCATATGGTTGCCAAATATAAAAATAAATCATCTATTAGAAAAACCATTAATGCATTACCAAAACTTGCAGTGTCTAATCTTTCAGAAATAGTTGAAAACCTGCCAAGAAAGTAACACTCACCACCATGCTGTGCTGAACGTCCTGGAATTTCCTGCACTCTTTTGCTAACTGATGACGAACTCCCCCCATCAAGATCCATTACCACAGCTTTCCAAGTTCCAGGGGTGTGTCACTCCAGTGTCAAAGTATCACCGTTCTTTGTCGAAATCCCTGTGTTTGATTAGAGTTTGTGTTAGTGTCAAGGTTCTAATGGTTTCGTTTAGCCAAATCAACTCCGACACATACCACGTGAGTTATATCCTATCTTTCATCACTTTTCAAATTAATAAATTAATTACAAAGTTTTAAAATAGTTATTATTAGAAATTATAATTATATTGTAATGGATATTTCATAGTTAAATAATGAGTAAATTACTTTATAATGTTAATATATATATATATATATATATATATATATATATATATATATATATATATATATATTTAAAAAAATTATATAAAAATATAAATATATTATATATATTTTT